>Ga0075364_10000349_pt1 | contig 22968 bp, 21 predicted proteins | sample EndMetdeltDD1764_FD_71517 | JGI IMG/M metagenome (GOLD analysis project Ga0075364, IMG submission 71517) | Populus endosphere microbial communities from Tennessee, USA - Endosphere MetaG P. deltoides DD176-4 | ecosystem: Host-associated > Plants > Roots > Endosphere | place: USA: Tennessee...
GAAGATAAAAAAACAGCGGTCATTGAATTTATTAATGGACTCGTACAACGGACTGAAGAAGACCTCCGATTGAATGGCATGGAAATTAACGCTAACCATGTAGCTGCCCTAAGAGATAATCCTGACTTTAAAGATCATGCGCAAATAGACGGTTCAACATTAACAATAAATAAACCCTATTCTTTTCATGAATTTATAGAGAAATATCAATCGCTACCCCTTGAACAGTGGAAAGATTTTTCATCTACTTATTTTGATAATAATAATCCACCCGTTCTATATTATTTAAGTGCTTGTTTGCGAATGGACATACTTTCATATCACATCAAATGTGACGACCTTACTGAAGAAAGGTTAAATGATTTCGGATCCTTGCATACCTATGCCGATGCAATTAATTGCGCTGGCTATTTAAATACACACAAAATAAAAACGCTTGTCACGACAGAAAATGATAACTCAAGCCTCTCTGATTATTCCTCCCCTTATGAGCATGAGGAAGATGAGGAAAATGATTATAAAATCCATATCTATCTTAAATATACAGATAATGAAGCCGGGAAGCATTATGATGCATTACTGCTGACTGAAGAACTACCACTTCAACAAACTGAAACCGATGCTGAAAAATTGCAACCCGAAGAAATAAAACCTATTTCAGAACAAAAACAAACTATTAAACCTGATCAAACGCTTGCGGAAACACCGAAAATGGAAGAAAGCAAAATGCTTGATCAAGAAGCTCAGATTAAAGAAGATGCAGCGCTTGCGGAAATACTGCAAACGGAAGAAAACGAAATGCTTGATCAAGAAGTTCAGGTTCAAGAAGATGCAGCGCTTGCGGAAACACTGCAAACGGAAGAAAGCGAAATGCTTGAGAAAGAACTTCAGATTAAAGAAGATAAAGCAATTGCAAAAGATCTGCAAATGGAAGAAATAGTATGCTTTTCAGAAAAATTTAAATCTTCTGGCAACAAAAATAATCTGTCTTTTATAAGCGATGTTATTAGAGGTTTAGGTTTAGAAAAAGAATTAGGTGCTGAACAATTAAGTCACTTACAGGCTTTACAAAACTCTGCCACTATAGAACAGGTAATCCAATCATTACAGTCTGTTATTAATGAGCTAGGATACTCTTCCCAATTTAAGGAACAGATACAACATCATTCGTTTTTCTCAACCTGTAGGCAAGAAGTTACAGATACGGCTCAAACGCTGAGTGTTACACCAACTATTAAATGTCATTAAACGTTATAACTGGAATGAGCCTTTATTTCAGAAAGCCTTTTGCTTTTAAAACAAGTTGTAGTTTTAGCTCGTAGAGCTTTTCTTCTAAACCTACCGGATATTGGTGCGGATTTAAAAGTCGTCGAATGGTTTCATCGAATTGTTTAAGCTCGCATTTGGTTTTTTCTTGGGTCATTTTCAGAGAAGGTCTTTTATAAACTAATTTGCCTTTTCTAAAAATCGGTTGCATCAACTCACGATAAGGCGTATCGCGTGGAATGAGGCAGCGTCGCGTCGGATCTAAAGGATCAATAATAGTACAAGACTCTGAAATCCCTTGCTGCTCATCATAAATGACATCCGCCATCGCCTGTTTACCATCACTGTCCCAATAGAAACGACGTACGGATAAAATACCCGGTGTTGAAATCTTGATGGCCTGTTCAGATAATTTAACTTTATATTCCCATTCCGCATTTTTAGACGATTTAATAGCACTTAATTTATAAACACCTTCTAGCGCGGGCTGTTCATAGGCGGTTATTAAATGCGTACCTACACCCCAGGTATTAATTTTGGCACCCTGCCCTTTTAAACTGCTAATCACCGAGGGATTTAAATCGTTACTTCCGACAATAAGACTGTCTTTGTAACCTGCTTTATCTAAAAGATGACGTGCTTCTTTACTCAAATAAGCTAAATCACCCGAATCTAAACGCACACCCGCTAAATGGAATCCTTGTGGTTTTAATTCATCCGCCACCTTGATGGCATTTTTTACACCCTCTAGTGTGTTATAGGTATCTACTAAAAAAATACAGCGATCCGGAAAGCTTTTTGCATACGCACGAAAAGCCTCTAATTCCGATTCAAAACATAAAACCCAGCTATGTGCATGGGTACCTCGTACCGGAATATCAAATAGTTTGCCTGCCAACACATTAGAGGTTGCTATACAACCGCCAATATAAGCGGCGCGACTTGCCATGATGGCCCCATCAAATCCTTGTGCACGGCGCAATCCAAATTCAAATACCGGTTCATCATTTGCCGCTTGCACAATGCGTGCCGCACTGGTCGCAATTAAGGTTTGGAAATTGATGATATTTAATAAAATGCTTTCAAGTAATTGACACTGTAATAAGGGGCCTTTAATACGTAACAAAGGTTCATGCGGAAATACCACCGAACCCTCTTCTATGGCATCAATATCACAACTGAACTTAAGCTGACTCAGATAATCCAAAAAAGGCTTACTAAATAAAGCTTGCCCGTTAGAATCCTTCAGCCCGGTTAAATAATCAATATCTTCGTTGGAAAAATGAAACAAAGCGAGATAATCAATCAGCGTGCCTAAACCTGCCGCAATCGCATAACCACCCGCAAAAGGCGCTTTACGAAAACTATGGTAAAAAACAGCTTCGTGTTCATGAAGATCGGCCTGCCAATAGCCATAAGCCATGGTAAGCTGATAAAAATCAGTTAATAAAACGAGGGATGATTTATAAAGCTGATGTAATGAATTCGACATATACTCACATGGACTCACAGCAATTGGATTTTTGGCAAGGCGCCGCGAAAATCGAGCAACCGGAGTGTATACAAAATACATGAGGATTGCGAGTTGAGCGGGAACGCAGACAAAAATTCAAGTGCGAAGAGTATAGAAATAATCCCAGCAAGGGCGGGAAAGTATCCGCCCCTTGGGTAAAAACTAACCACCCATTTGTTTTTCTCGTATTTCATCCAAGGTTTTGCAGTCTATACATAAAGTGGCGGTAGGCCGCGCTTCTAAGCGACGAATACCAATTTCAACACCACAGCTGTCACAAAATCCATAGTGCCCTTCATCTAGCTGATGTAAGGCGTCTTCAATTTTCTTGATTAACTTACGCTCACGATCTCTAGCGCGTAGTTCTAAATTAAATTCCTCTTCTTGCGTAGCACGATCACTGATATCAGGCAAAGAGGCACCCTCATCCTGTAAATGATGTACGGTACGTCCCATATCTTCCAACAACATGCGTTTGCGTTGGAGCAATAATCGTCTAAAGTGCGCCTGTTGGTCTGCACTCATGTAGTCTTCCCCAGGCCGTTCCTTATAAGGCGCTATATTTAAATCAGTTTCTTTTACTGATTCTGACCTTATTTCTGCTAATGGAGCTTGTTTTTGTATCCGTTTCTTCAATTTTTTAGGTTCTGCCATTTTAGTTTCTTGTGATGGTTGTTGTTCTACTACAGGTAGCGCCTGGGAATCAGACTTTGCTTGCCTTTGTTTTTTTTTAGCGGTTGCCCGAATAGCTTTCGTCGCCTCTGGAACCGTACTTGCTTTCTTTTTTACATTTCTAGGTTTTCTATTGATTTTAGTACCTGAGCTTTTTTTCGACGTCTTTTTCGGGGCTTTGCTTTTACTAGGCTTTTTTTTTACCGCTGTCTTTCTGCGAGGCTTTCTACGTGTCGCTGTTTTCTTTTTACGAGTAGCACCTACTTTTGTCTTTCTACGTGTCGTTTTTCGTTTACGAGTAGTAGCACCTGCTTTCGTCTTTCTACGACGTTTAACGGTGGTTTTTTTCGCTGCTGTTTTTCGTCTACGGCGACGTACTGGCTTAGCAGCAGTTGTTGCTCTTTTCTTTCTTCTCGTAGATTTTTTACGTGTTGTAGTCGTGGATTTTTTTGCAGCTGTTGTGCGGCGTTTACGTCGCTTTGGAGCTGCAGCTTTTCTCACTGCCATAAAAAGTTCTCCTTGAGAATTTACAATTTGCCGGAATTGGCGTACTCAAAAAAACCAAACACATCTATACCAAAAATAATTCTGCATGGCAATCACTTCTCATTCTTACCAACCCTACCATGCATTTTCTTTTTATTAATGGTTTATAGATCATATTTTCAATTAATGCCATTTTCCACTACTAACTCGTTGGTGACCGGCTAAATCTTTATGTTGTTGTGGACTATGGTAGCCGTATTTCACAAAGAACTGATGAACAAATTCGGCTTGATCATAGCCATGTTCTAAAAATAATTGTCCGCCCGGCAAAAGGTACTGACAGGATTGACGAATAATGGTCTCTAAGTGTTTTAAGCCATTTTTATCGGCAATTAATGCTGTTTTTGGCTCAAACGTTAAACCTAATTCTGCATGAAGATGGGGATCGCGCTTAGAAAGATAAGGCGGGTTACTGACAATGACATCAAACCGTTCACCTGCCTGAAAAGCATCACACCAATCACCTTGACGCCATTCAACATTTTTTATGTCATGACGCCGTCTATTCCGTTCAGCAAGCTGTAACGCATCACGGTAATAGTCTGTTGCAAGGAGTTGCCAAGCGGGTCTTTCGGTTGCTAATGCCAATGCAATAGCCCCTGATCCAGTTCCCAAATCCGCTATCTTTCTTGGTTTATGCGTATAGTTTTCTAGTAATAATTGAACCAGTAATTCGGTTTCAGGACGTGGGATCAGCACCGATGGGTTGACCTCCAGGGAGAGAGACCAAAACTCCTGTTCACCAATTAAATAGGCCACCGGTTCCCCTCGTTTTCTACGTCTAAGCAACTCTTTAAAAACGCTTTGCTGAGCAAACAATATCTCTGTAGAGGGAGACTGGGTATAGAGTTGAGTACGCGTCAATCCCAAACAAACGGCCAGTAAAAGTTCTACATCTAAATAAGGGGTTGTACTGCTTGGGATTAATTCTTTGACCGCCCAACGCCATAGTGATTGTAATAACATTGAAACACTACTCAGATGGAGGATTTTGCCGGCGTCTTATATACGAAACAAAAAACAAAATAAGGAACAAGGGTAGCAAAACAGGCATTAATACGGGGAATAAAAAAACAGCGAATACGGTCCAAGCTGCCGCAATAAACCCTAAAACCAGAACACCGGTCCAGGTTAAAATAAAAAACAACAAGATGCTCACACAAAAGAAAAAAACCGAGGCCACCAAAAGGCCCCAGACGGTTAAGCTAATCGTCACCGCGCCACCGAGCAAAGCGAGTGCAATATGCCCGCCCAAAATAAGCAATAACATAATGATTAATGCCCATGCTAATGATCGAAACATACAACCTCCTTCAAAAATCTATTCGCCCATCGCGGCTAACCTATCGGCCTGATATTCTCTAATCAGCGATTGAATCACCGGCGATAAATGCCCCTCCATGATATCAGATAATTGATACAGGGTTAGGTTTATCCGGTGATCGGTTAAGCGACCTTGTGGGAAATTATAGGTACGTATCCGCTCCGAACGATCGCCACTCCCCACTAAGTTTCGCCGTGTTTGTGCTTCCTCTCGCTGCTGCTTTTCCTGTTGTGCTGATAACAGCTTCGCTTGTAGTAACGACATGGCACGCGCACGATTTTTATGCTGCGAACGCTCATCTTGGCATTCAACCACTAACCCTGATGGAATATGGGTAATTCGAATCGCTGAATCTGTTTTTTGTACGTGCTGCCCACCAGCCCCGGAGGCTCTGAAGGTATCAATTTTCAAATCGGCGGGATTAATAGTCACTTCATCAATCGCTTCTATTTCGGGCAATATCGCGACGGTGCACGTAGAGGTATGTACACGACCTTGCGCCTCTGTCTCTGGCACACGCTGTACCCGATGCGCCCCCGATTCAAATTTTAAGTGTGAATACACATCGTTGCCTTCAATACGGGCAACAATTTCTTTATAACCCCCTTGCTCACTGGGGCTACTATTAATAATTTCAACCGACCATCCTTGCATCTCGGCATAACGTGAATACATACGAAATAAATCGCCCGCAAAAATGGCGGCTTCATCACCACCTGCTGCTGCACGAATTTCTAAAAATACATTGCGTTGATCATTGGGATCTTGGGGTATCAATAAGTGCTCTAACTCAGCTTCTAAGTTAGATTTTTTAAGCTGAGCTGTTTTAAGTTCTTCCTGTGCTAACTGTTGCAACTCGGGATCAGCATCTTGCAAACAATGTTCTGCTTGCGTAATGGCATTCAAGTTTGTTTGATATTGCTGAAAACATTGTACGACAGGACCTAAGCGAACATATTCCTTAGAAAGTTCACGAAAACGATTTTGGTCATTAATAACACCAATATCGCCTAATAGCGCGGTTAATTCTTCATAACGCTCAACAAGCGCCGTGAGTCTTTTTGATAAAGAGGTCTTCATAAGACCCTCTTTATACCTAAAGAAAAGCATCAAGTCGAGATGGGATGATTAATACTTTTTTGTTATAACCCACTTTAAGCTTTTGTTAAGCAACGAATGTTATCTTAGAACGTATTAACTATTTCAATTAATGAGATAAGAGGAGAATAAACCGACCTACTTCTGCAGAAGATAAAAAATACCAATCATAACGACCAATAATAAAATGAGGAAAATACTATGTCTACAGACAAAACTCAAAAACTACTTGCTGAACTATACAGAAAGCCAGAACAATTTATTACTGCCGTAGATAAAATTATTGAGTCGAATAAAAAATTTGCAGAACAGGTGCGTAATGGAACATTCTCCTCAGAAACAGCTACAAAAGGAACCCCTCGCCTTTATATGACACAAATGCAAGAGTTCGAAAAATTTCAACAATTCAGTAAAGATAAAAATCCCCTCAAAATTCAATATGCGTTAACCATTAGCGATTTAGCTAATCAACCCGGCCTATTGCAACCACCCGCTACACCCGACATCCACTTAAAGGATTTACCCATAACCGCTGTAGGCACGCATGACCCCACAAATCCGGTTGGTTTCTGGAATAGGTACAACCCGCTCAGCGCAGAAAATAAAGCTAAAGTTGATGAGCGCTTACTTACTGTCCTAGATATGCAAGCAGCTGCATTTGAAAATCTAAGATTTCATTTGGATAGCAAAAAGCCTTCTCTACAAGAGTCTGGTTTAAAACAGGGGAACAACGCCATTGAACGGCGCGCTAAACTTATAAAATATAATCAAAGGCCACTAGAGCAAGCCTGCGATGAGTTCAAAGAGCTGGCAGCTGATCAAAAAAAGCACATTGAAAATAATAGGAAGATGAGTGCTGAAGCAAAAGTGCTGTATCCTTCAGCAGCGAAACAATTCGCTTCATCTCTTTCTCATGTACGTCATAAAATGAGCAGCGCTGTAAAAGAAGTGAGCCATACTGCAAAAGCGATGGCGTACTCTGCCCACTCCTTTTTCGCTAAGAAAAGCCCAGTAAACATGAAGCCAACGTTTGTTTCTCATGTGAGCTTAGAGGAAGAAATGCCGGTTATGAATAATGCCTCAAGGCCCTCTTTCTCGCCCTAACCCATAAGGCTATACCCATCAGCCCTTGAAGCAGGAGACTCCCCCGCTTCAAGGGCCCTTCTTTTTACATGGCGCTAGACTCCATGTAACCCCACAAAATTGAATCTTCCGCATTCATCAGCTATTCTAAAAAGGAGTAAGCCTCTATAGCGGGCGCTATAAGGTTTTACTGATATTACCTAAGGGGAATAGTATGAAAAAATTATTAGTAATGGCTTCAGCTATTTGCATGGGTTTATTAAGTAGCATCAATGTGGCTAATGCAGCCCACTCAGGTCAAAGTGCCTGTGCATTTGATGCACGCTTAATAAAAAAAGCGGGGTTTGTTTCTGGATCGTACTATGACTCGGCAAGTATACGTCAATTACTATCCAGAGTCGGAGCTACACCACGCGCTTGTACAAATATTGCTTCATGCCAGTATCGCTATGTATGCAGCGAATATCATTATTTAGCAACTAACAAATTAATACCTAACCGCGGTGCTACTATCTATTGGCACACATCACAACCTTTCTAATACAAAGGCATTATTCGCATATCCCTTCCTTTGGAAGGGATATTTTTAAGCGTCCCGCTTAAATAATTTTTCGTGGACAAAACGACTCGTTTATTGATGCCTAAGCTAAACTGTGTGAAGTGATTGAATATTGCCTGTTTTGCGAGAGGTGAAAGTACAGCTGTTTTGCGCGCGTTGACTTTAAAAAAAGTATTTCTGTTCAAATGCTTTTCAGCTTTCAATTTGGCTTTAAAATCATTTTTTTTGGCATTTAAAATAAGAAAAAACGCTCGACGATCGAAAGCTTCCTCCTCTCTTATCGCAGTATTAGCTTTTTCTACCAATACCTTCTTGTGCTCGATAAAGTATTCTTTTTTTTCAATGCTAACGTTTCTTAACAAGGCTTTATAAATATCTTTTAGTGCTACCGTGAAAGACTCTACACTATCTGCCATAAAACAGAATAAATCTGAGTGCAAAAACCACTCTATATGCTTAGGTGTCACTTCTTTGCAAGCAAAGATAAATTTTAACTCATCTAAATCTGCAAAAAAAACTTCAAAAATATCGTCGTCTTGATCTGTATTATTATCAAGCCCTGCTTCCTTATTTAAATCCTCTTCTAGCGCCGAAAGCAGGGCCTCAATAGCTATATCTGTTTGCTTAGTATTATCCACGTTATCATTCATAAGCAATCGTTCTCCTTTTTATACGCAATCTAAGTGCCATGATAATTATTTATTATTAAGATTTACTCAACCCCTATTCAGCTAATAAAGAACCCCATATACTTATTGAGTGAGTAATAAAAATAATCGAGAGCGTCCGTTATATTTTTGTTAGGATTTTTTTCATAAGAAAATAAGGATTATTAATGAGTTATTATTTTAGGGTCATTGATTCAAACTGTAATGAATTCGAATTAGTTCGGGAAGCCTTTGATCGCTTAATCAAACCGGTATATGGATCACAAGCGACTGCCATTGAAAAAATTGGCCTTGGTGCTGACAGGTTATGTGAGGGGCTTTTCATTGATAACCAACTAAAAGGAATACTCGTCTATAAAAAAGCGTTGACAACAAAAAAAACACTGGAAATTAAGACGCTAGCATTAATTCATCCCAAAGAAAATAGCGGTAAGGGCTTAGGTTCTATACTTTTTAATCGTGCAGTAGACGTTGCCACACAACGGAATGCAAACAGTTTGGCATTAACGGTTTCCTCACACAAACCTGAAGCATTGAGTTTCTTACAGAAAAAGGGCTTTTATCTCATTGGATCTGTTAAGGATAGGTATGTCATGGGCGCAACAGAGCATGAGTTGCGCTTTTCTTTACCTGCCTTGCAAAAAGTCACCGCCGTTACTCCAAACGTATCAACATCGAATACATTGAGATTCAAAAAACGTTCCCATTCTTTTGGAGCCCTAAAATTCCATAACTGTTCCCTCAGAAATCAATATGTTTACAGCATGCTGAGTGGAGAAAAAACATGGGAAGGTCGTTGTAACTCGTCTTTTTTTAAAAACTATAAAGTGGGTGATACCGCCATTTGGAAAGGAAATAACATTCAAGCAAAAACAAAAATTACACAACGCCGTGAATATCGATCCTTTGAAAGCATGTTACAGGATATTGGATACAAAAATCTGGTTCCAGAAGCTAAGTCCTTTAAAGACGCTGCGCGAATCTATAAGAGTATACCCCATTATGAGGAACGTGCTCGTAGCGCTGGCGTAGTTGCCTTTCAAGTTGAATTGTCTCAATCGGCTGAACACCACCCAAAAGAATGGGCTTCGGCCTCTTATGGAGGATAAGCCGATGAACAATAGGGAAAACATTCAAAGTTCGTGCGACACCATCCGTGTCGCACCTAAATATTTTAAGCAAATTCGGGATAGAAAAAAAACCGTTGAGGGACGGCTTGCCAAAGAAAAATTTTCTGCCATGCAAGTGGGTGATTTATTAGAATTTGTATCGGAGGGAGATCGCATTCTCACCAAGATACTGGAGATAAAAAAATTTTCAACTTTCAAAGAAATGCTAGAATATTATGGTATCAATCAATGTCTACCTGATATCAACAACTTAGATGAGGCAATATCGATATATCACGCCTTCCCTGGATATCGGGATGCTGAAGTTTTACTGGGTGTTTTGGGCATTAAAGTGGCATTAGTCGATGTAACATTAGCTTGCACGCCGCCTTCTGAGCCAATAGCGACAAAAAATAGAGAAAAATAAACGATATCATGCCTAATTCGACTATTTTTTGAACATCAGCCATAGGCTATCCGCTAAAATCCATCCCCACACGCAAAGTCTTTATCTCTATCAGTGCAAGCTTATTAATTTTAGTGATAGACTAAACCCTAAAAACCTCTGTAATAAAAAGCATGCTGATGTCTGAGCTAACTTTTTAACACCATAAACTATGCCAAATCCCACATTACCCGCCTCACTTTCATTCATAGCAGGCCAAAAAGATCAATTACAATGCTTAGGCGCATGGACATTGGCGGGAATAAATCAAAAAGTCTTAGACTTATCGTTTAAAAAAATAAATAAACAAAAAACATCCCCACTTATTCTGGATGCCAGCGCCATTACCGCCATGGATTCGAGTGGCGCTTGGCAACTCAACCAGTGGATCAATCAACTTGTCAAGCAAGGCAGCAATGTACAATTACAAGGTCTACGCGAGGAATACCAAGCGCTTTATACGGGCATACAAAAAATAGCCGCCCCCTTAAAAAACATTCCTCAACGTGAAGAATTAAAGGGTTTAGCACAACTCGGCAAAAAGACCATCGATCAATTACTGGAAGCACAATCATTTCTGCAATTTATCGGTCAATCTTTTGTCAATGGCCTGACTATACTTTTCAATCCTAAACAATTGCGCTTTAAAGCCTTACTGAGCGTGATTGAAGATACAGGGGTACGCGCCTTAGGTATCATTGCCTTATTATCTTTTATGATTGGAATTGTATTAACCTATCAAATGGGTTTCCAATTAAAAAACTATGGCGCCACACTGTTCATTATCGATTTATTAGGTTTAGCCATATTGCGCGAATTTGCACCATTACTCACTGCCATTATGATTGCAGGGCGCAGTGGTTCCGCTTTTACCGCGCAACTGGGCATGATGAAAATTAAAGAAGAAATTGATGCCTTAAACACCATGGGTGTTCTACCCACTCAATTATTAATTTTACCGCGAATTTGGGGATTAACCCTCGCGCTACCACTGCTCACAATATGGGCAGATATTTTTGGCATACTCGGTGGTATGGCAATGACCCATTCCATGCTACATATTGGTTATATTGATTTCCTGCGTCGTTTCCCCAAGGTCGTTGAGCTTTCATCCCTTTTAATCGGTATAGGAAAAGCGCCGGTTTTTGCGCTTATTATTTCCAGCGTGGCCTGTTTTCAGGGGTTACGTGTGCGTGGAAGTGCCGATAGCGTGGGCCGACAAACCACACGCAGCGTTGTACAATCGATTTTTTTTATCATTGTGGCGGATGCACTTTTTTCCATTTTATTCAGCACGCTGAATATTTAAAGCCAACTATACTTTATATATTATGAATGCATCTGAGTCAGTCATTAAACTCGATAACGTTAAACTATCCATTGCAGGGCAATGGATACATAAAGGCATTAATCTAGAAATTAAACGCCGAGAGATCGTGGCTATCGTCGGCAACAGTGGTTCCGGTAAATCAACCATTCTTCGTGAAATTTTACTATTATTAACCCCGACTTCTGGAAGCATTGAAGTGTTTGGAAAAAACATTAAAAAACTTTCCAGCGCTGAAACCATTGCGCTAAAATGTCGTTGGGGTGTTTTATTCCAGCAATCGGCTCTTTTTACTTCTTTAACCGTTTTAGAAAATATCGCTTTTCCACTGCATGAGCATAGCCAACTCGACAAAAAAACGATTAATGAACTCGCTTTATTAAAACTATCCGCTGTCGGTCTACCACTTAGCGCAGCAATTAAATATCCTTCCGAACTCAGCGGCGGTATGCTTAAACGCACCGCTTTAGCACGCGCTTTGGTGATGGATCCTGAATTACTGCTGTTAGATGAACCTACCGCCGGACTTGATCCACAAGGTGCAGAAGGATTTGATAAGCTACTGTTAAATTTACGCGATATTTTAGGCTTAACCATTTTAATGGTCACCCATGACCTTGACACCTTATGGCAAATCACCGATAAAGTGGCTTTTTTAAGCGAAGGCACTGTTTTAGCCTTTGCCCCTATGGAAGAATTAACGCAATCAACCGATCCGGCTATACGCACCTATTTTCAAGGACCGAGAGGGCGCATTACTCAACAGATTTATGGGGAACCGCATGGAATCTAAAATCAGCTACACACTCGTAGGCGCTTTCGTGCTTATTTTAACCGTGGCGCTTATCCTTTTTATTACCTGGCTTTCAACGGGCTTTACGACGAAGCAATATAATACTTATCTGGTTATTATGAATGAATCCGTTGCAGGTATAACAACCAATTCTTCCGTAAAATATAACGGCGTTGATGTTGGGAGTGTCAACGATATTGTTTTATCGAATAAAGACCCACAACAAGTACGATTATATTTACAAATAGAAAAACATACCCCTATCAACGCCGGTACCAGGGCAACATTAAATAGCCAAGGTTTAACCGGTATTACTTATATTTCCTTACAAGGCAGCGACACCGACACGACCCCGCTCACTGTTTTGCCTGGCGAAAAATACCCTATTATTAAAACCAGTCCCTCACTTTTTGTACGTTTAGATACGGCCTTAAGTCAGTTAACCATTAACATGAACCAGATTACCCAAGATATTAACGGTGTATTAGGCGGAAAAAATACTGAATTATTTAGAGAAATTCTCACTAATTTAAATACCACCACCGATCATTTAGCGGCACAAAGCCAGCAACTGGATACTATCTTAATCAATACTGCTAAATCAACGCGATTATTTCCTTCGTTGATCAATACCTTAACGCAACGAACACTGCCTTCTACCAATGAAGTATTAGATAATCTAACTGTCATGAGTGATAATTTACTTGAACTTTCGGATAGCCTAAAACAAAATCCAGCCGTATTATTACGCGGCCAAACCTCACTGCCGCCGGGGCCAGGAGAAAAATAAATGTTCTACTCTTCGCACTTGAGTTTTCGGCGGCGTTCCCGCTCAACTCGCAATCCTCATGTATGTTTGCTGAAAAAAAGCCGATTATTTATTTTTCTCGCGTGCATGCTAAGCTTGCCTGCTTGCACGCTGTTTAAACCCATTCCAAGTCAACCTTTACACTATTATACGCTGACAGCACTACCACCAGCTTGCCCAACGATGCAAAAAACACGCAGCACGATATTAGTCACGCAACCGCGTGCCAATGCGCTGTATAGCAATCCACGTATGATCTATAGCCCCGACTGTTATCAAATCCAATATTTCACTCAAAACCGTTGGGCTGATACGCCACCGCATATGTTACATCCATTATTAATAAAATCATTGCAAAGCACGGGTCATTTTCAAGCTATTATTAACACGCCATCCACCACATATTACGATTGGATTTTGAATACACAACTATTAAGTTTTCAACAAGAGTTTCTAAGCAACCCCAGTCAATTTCGTATTGCCATGCGTGTTCAGTTAATCAATGCGCATACTAATCGCATTATTGCAACAAAAGATTTTATGGTATTAGAATCCGCACCAATGGATAATCCACATGGCGCAGCCATTGCTGCCAATATGGCTACCAGAAAAATACTAAGAAAAATAGCTGTTTTTTGTTTGGACAGGACAGAATAGTATTTTAACCAACGTAACAACGGCTACGGCTACGATTAGTTTTACTAAGTAAAAAAAATGGGTAATGTCATCAATAAGGAAATATTACTGACCCAAGAATTCGCAGGTCAGATACGAAACAAGGTAAATCATGAAAAAATACAACTTCAAGCAGGATATGAATATCATATTGCTAAAGGTTTTTTGGATCTATTAATAAAACTAAAAAAAGAATTAAAAAACAGTCCGTGTTTTCCCACTGAAAATAATAAAACCAATTGGACACCTGAAATTGATGAAAAAATTTTTATCTTATATCAACAATTAAAGAAGCTATTTTCTCCCATAGAAGGAGGATGCCGTCCCGATAATCAATCGGCTTATTGGTCTTCAGATGGACGTAAGGCGGCAGAAAAAATAGGTATGGATTTTGCACATACCGTCATTGGTTCCGTGGTTAACCAGATGATGCCAAGCATTCAAACGGTCATTACTCGCAATAAGAAAACAAATGAAAAAATCGCAAGTGCCTTTAATTTTATCATCTGGAGCGCACTTTCAAAGTTATATATTGAAGAAACCACCAATAATGCTTATGTTTTCCTTGCTGATGGCGAAATCCATTGCCAATCGATATTTTGGAATATAGAACTGCATGCCCTTAGAAAAAAACAGCATTCAGGAAACATTCAACACTTGTTTTTATATACGCTACAACCGCATGCGATGCGGCAGTATCAACGTTTATTAAAAATAAGAGATGCTGGCCAATCATCGCTATCCGAGAACGTGGGGATTCAAACTGAAATAGACACTATCGTCACTAATAATAATAATTGGCATTGTGAATTACTTGATACTTCTTCTCTTTTTAAAATAAGAACAAACAAAAATAAAACCATTACCTTCCAATCTTTAAAAAACTACGCTGCTTCTTTTTATAAAAATAATCTATCTATACACGCCCCTAACGTTATTAGTAGCCTAAAAAACAAGAAATATTCTGATAAAATACTATCGGCTGCTATAAAAATAATGAATCTAAACAATTTTAATAAAAGGATAAACAATTATATGGTAATAATCGCTAATTATCGCAATATTGAACAACTCAATCTTGTTTTTAATGAAAAAGCGCGCGAATATAGAAAAAAAATGCCTGTGCTTGCTAGAAAAGTGTGTCCCTTTGAAATAGGATCTGAGTTAGTTACCTATATATCCGATCCAAGTGCTTCGTCCGGCTATAAAGTAGAAACAACCTGCCAGTTATCAGAGGATATGGTTATCGTAAGAAATATGATTGAGCTGTGTAATTCAAGAGGCAATACTTGTCGTGATAAAGAAGGAAATATTATTTACAATGAGTATGCGATGGGAAAAAGTGTTTTTTTTAACAGCTATACGAGTCCTGATCAATTATTAGAATGCTTTAGCCAAAAATTCTATAAAAAAACGACTATCAGAGCAATAGAAATTGATGAGCAAGTTATTTCTATCCTGCATGAACATGATCAATCGAATCATTCACGCTCTAATGATATTTTTATAGCCACTAACTGGGGAACGGGAGATACAGCGGAATTATTACAGCCCGGTGGAATGCTAACCGATAGCGGTTATGCTATTGCACCAGAAGAATTTGCAGCGACCTACGTACCTGCAAAGAAAGGGCTAGCCTTCTTTAATACAGCTTCTTCTCGCACTTGCTGCAATAACGAGCTAGAAACTGTAACCGCTGAAAAAATAGCTATAAAAATTCAATAGCCATTTTTACCGCTATTGCTACTAATGCAACAAAAATTTTTATTACCTATTCGCACTTGCATATAATACATTTATTTTCATACAATGCGTCCTGATATTATAATAAAGGTGATTTATGCTAATAACTGATTATTTTAGTATTGAAAAAATAAAACTTCTCTTCCAAAAAAAATCGCGTAACTATAGAAAAAAAACACCCGTACTAGCAAGACACGTTCGTCTCGATGAAATAGGCACAACGCTAATAACCTATATCTCTGATGCAAACAATTTACTCGGCTACAAAGTAGAAACAGAATGTCTCTTATCAAAGGATCTGGTTATCGTAAGAAATATGATGGATCTACATGATTCAAAAGGTAATCCTTTATACGATAAAGAAAATAAGCCTATTCATAACGAATATGCCATGCCAATCACGACGTTTAAAAAAAACTATGGCAATACCGAACAATTATCAGAACATTTTAAGAAAAAGTTTTATAAAAAAATCACTATACAAGCTATAGAAATTAATGATGAAGTGATTTCTATTCTAAGGGAACAAGAAAAATCGAATAGCCTAACGCCTAGCGAGATTCGCATAAGAACGTCCTGGGGCGATGAGCTATTAGAACACGGTGGCTTGTTGACGACTGAGCATTACGCTATCTCAAGAAGGGAATCTCTAGAAACCTATACGCCTGTTAATAATAATGATACCGATCAAGAAGCTTTAGAAACGACAAGTAGTATGACGAGATTTTCTCTTAAGTAATTTATTTTCTATTTATCGTTTTGTAAAGTTGATGGACGGTATGGCACGAATATTTCATGTTAGAATGAAAAAAAACATTATATTCGTCAACTCACTGTAATAAAAATATTATTAATAAAGGAGATTTATGATGGGTTTTTTAAATAAACTTCTCGGTGCATTCGTTCGTTTACAAGCAACTATTGATGCAACGCTTGATGAATGGAAACCGCACCTTTAACTTTGATTTAAATCAAATAATTGCCTCATGGCGGCTAATACTTCTTGCTGATTTAACGTAGCCGCCTGACGTAACGCAACGCTCGGCCCATGCAGTAATTGATTGGTTAATCTATAGGCTAACCCTTGCATCACCTCTTCAGCAGAAAGGCCTTTTTCTAATAAAGAAAAGGCCTTTTTTAATTCTTGGTCACGCCACTGTTTCGCTTGTTCCCGGTAAGCACGAATGATCGGCGCCACTTCTTTTAAACGTAATAATTCAAGGTATTCTTGAAGTTTATTTTCAATCAACGCTTCGGCTTTTATCGCTTCTACTTTACGATGCGATTGGTTTTTTTGAATCATCTTTTGTAAATCATTCAAGGTATACAAATAAACATCTTCGAGTTGATTCACTTCCGCTTCAATATCACGTGGCATACCTAAATCTGCCATAAATAAAGGACGGCGACGCCGTTTTTTTAAGGCACTTTCCAACATGCCTTTGCCTATGATAGGTAATGGACTGGTGGTTGCCGTAACCACTAAATCAACCTCGGGTAAATAATATGGAATTTCACTTAAAGCGATGGTTTTACCACCTACCATTAATGCCAACCGCTTTGCATGCTGAGCAGTACGATTTGCAATCAAAAAATGTTGAATACCCTGCGCAAGCAGATGTTTAGCCACTAAAGCCGTCGTTTCTCCCGCACCGATGAGTAACACACGAGCATCCGCTAAGTTTGCAAAGATACATTTTGCGGATGACACTAAAGAAAAAGCCAATGAAACAGGATGCGCGCTAATAGCCGTTTGATGGCGCACTTGTTTACTCACGCTAAAGATATACTGAAATAAACGTTTAAATTGATTGCCCGCCATACCTAATGAATGAGCGAAAGAAAAAGCCGTTTTAAGCTGTCCGGTAATTTGTGGTTCACCTAAAATGATCGAATCTAAACCGCTAGCGACGCGAAGAATATGACGTACTGCATTTTCTTCGTGATAAACATACCAATGATTCTGCAAATTCGCTTTAGATACTTGCTTAGTACGGTATAGCCAATCCAACATATGCTGTGCTTGGCCATTAATACAATAAAATTCAGTGCGATTACAGGTTGAAAGAATCATCACTTCCTCAGCCTGCGTCTCCTTTAAAAGTTCCTGTAAAGAACAAGCAAGATAATCCGAGGAAAAACTAAGCTGCTCGCGCAGCGATAAAGGCGCCGTTTCATGGTTAATGCCACAGGCAACAAGATTCATAAAAAGTTAGCGTGAAAGACGAAAGACTATCCTTGCCCACTCATTTTTGTGTTGAACCTCAACACAGCTAAAACCTTGCTCAACGTAATGTTGCTGAATACTTGCTACTTGCTCACTCAAGATACCAGCCAAAACACAGAGTCCGTCTTTTTTCAGGTGCTGTTTAAACAGCTTCGCTAAATCCATTAAGGGTTTTGCAAGAATATTTGCCATCAGTACATCCACTTTAATATCCTGCGTCAATTGTTGTGGAAATAAGCAGCTTATCTGCTCCGGTAAAATAGCATTCTGCCGCGCGTTAGCTTGAGTCGCTTCAATGGCTTGCTCATCATGATCAATCGCAAACACTTTTTTTGCGCCGCATTTTAATGCCGCAATCGCTAAAATGCCGGAACCACATCCATAATCAATCAGCGTTTGCCCGCTTTGCACATGGGCATCTAACCATTCTAAACACAATGCAGTACTGGGATGTGTGCCGGTACCAAAGGCCAAACCGGGATCTAATCGAACAATAACGCCCGAGGGATCAGGCGGTTCCATCGTGGTTGGGCAAACCCATAAACGTTGTCCAAAACGCATGGCTTTAAAATCATCTAGCCAAACACGCTCCCAACATTTATCGGGGACGACTTTAAAACTGGATTTTAAAATGGTTTTGTCATCAAATTCACGTTGCAATGCAGCCATTAAATCAGATATAGACGTGTCTTCTGAAAATAAGGCATTCACCTCTACACGTTGCCACAACGGTGTGGTATTTAAATCAGGCTCAAACAACGCTTGTTCATCCGCTGCTTTCCAGGTAATCGAAACGGCATTGGCTTGCTCTAAAAAATCACTGACGGATTCGGTATCGCTTTCTTTTGTTTGAAGAGTAAGTTCTAACCAAGCCATAATTACAGCGTTAAACGCTTTTCAAGATAATGAATATTGGTTCCACCTTGAATGAAGTGGGGATCGCGCACTAACTCTTGGTGCATAGGAATATTGGTTTTAATGCCTTCAATGACAATTTCATCTAAGGCATTACGTAAGCGTGCTAAGGCTATTTCTCGTGTTTCGCCATATGCAATCAGTTTTCCAATCAGCGAATCGTAATTTGGCGGTACGCAATATCCGGTATAGATCGCGGTATCGACACGAATGCCTGGTCCACCGGGCGGATGGTACAGTGTAATCGTTCCCGGTGAAGGTAAAAATGTCCGAGGATCCTCTGCATTGATACGACATTCGATCGCATGGCCACGGAACGTGATCTCTTTTTGTTTATAATCCAATGCCTCGCCGGATGCGATACGAAGTTGCTCGCGCACTAAATCAATGCCCGTGATCTCCTCGGTAATAGGATGTTCCACTTGAATACGTGTATTCATTTCAATGAAATAAAAATTTCCATTTTCATATAGAAATTCAAAGGTACCTGCGCCACGATATTTCATCTCGCGGCAGGCTTTCACACATAATTCACCGATTTGATTACGTTGTTTCTCGGTCACGCCCGGTGCAGGCGCTTCTTCAATTACTTTTTGATGTCGGCGCTGCATCGAACAATCACGTTCGCCTAAGTGAATAGCGTTACCTTGGCCATCCCCTAACACCTGAATTTCAATGTGCCGTGGCGTTACCAAGTATTTTTCCATGTAAACACTAGGGTTTTTAAAATTAGCTTCCGCTTCGGCACGTGTTAAAGAAATCGCATTTAATAAAGCGGCTTCACTATGTACCACACGTATACCACGTCCACCACCGCCACCGGCGGCTTTGATCAGTACCGGATAACCTATCTTTTGCGCAATTTTTAGATTTTTTTTATCATCATTATCTAATTCGCCTTCTGAACCGGGTACACAAGGTATTTTAGCCTTTCGCATCGCGGCAATAGCCGATACTTTATCGCCCATGGTTCTGATCGTCTCGGCGGTAGGGCCAATAAAAACAAAACCACTTTGCTCTACACGTTCTGCAAAATCAGCATTTTCCGATAGAAACCCATAACCTGGATGAATACCGGTTGCATCAGTAATCTCAGCCGCGGCAATAATCGCCGGTACATTTAAATAACTGGCCGCCGCAGAAGCAGGCCCAACACAAACCGTTTCATCGGCTAATTTAGCATGCTTCAAATTAGTATCGATCTCGGAATGAATAGCGACAGTCCGTATGCCTAATTCTTTACAAGCACGCAATATGCGTAAAGCAATTTCACCCCTATTTGCAATAACAACTTTATTCAGCATTATTTTTACCTATTAGCGACTATACTGCCTTACATATATATTATTATTCGATAATGAACAGCGGCTGATTATATTCAACCGGTGTTCCATTTTCGACTAATCTTTTTTTAATAACACCCGCTTTATCGGCTTCAATTTGGTTCATCATTTTCATGGCTTCGACAATACAAAGCACATCGCCTACTTTAACCGTCTGTCCTATGGCTACAAAAGGATCCGCCGCTGGATTTGGCGCTAAATAAACCGTTCCCACCATAGGCGAACGAACTTGATGGCCGGATTCAGGCACTTTTTGCGCATTATCTTTTGCCGGGGATCCAGAAGGAGCTATAGCGGCCACTGGCTGCGAGGAGGAAGCTTGTGTCAATTGGCGTTGAATCCGTATTGATTGCTCACCTTCTGTAAATTCAATTTCACTTAAGTTATTCTCATTAAGGAGTTTAATAAGCTGATTAATTTTTTCGGAATCCATATAACATGGGCCTCTTCTTTCAATCTAATAATAGCGGCTTATTGGAGCATATCCGATGGTACTTTACTAGTCTTCAGCTCAACCCTATGGAAAACTTATGAATAATCTAGCGCAGATAAAATGCCAAACACTGGCAGGCGTTGGTCCAAAAATAAGCAACTATTTAGCCAAATGCGGCATTCATACCTTGCAAGACCTGCTCTTTCATCTGCCCCACCGCTATGAAGATAGGACACAGATAACACCTATCAACCAACTAAAACCTGGCACACAGGTATTAGTGAAAGGCTCTATTATTCAAACAAGGAGCAAATTCGCCTCTAAACGCCAGCAAAGCCTCTATTGTCGCCTACAAGACGAGACCGGCAGCGTAGGGCTACGGTTCTTCCACTTAACCGTGCCGCAGCGCCAGCAATTTAAAACCGGCGCTACTTTGCTTTGTTTTGGTGAGGTACGTGCCTCATCTAGGAAATTTTTTGAACAAGAAATCATTCATCCCGATTACGAATTTCTAAGTCCCAATAAAGCATTCACCTTACCCCCTCACCTCACGGCGGTGTATCCCAGTACACAGGGTTTAAGCCAACGCACCTGGAATAAATTGATACACCAAGTATTCTCGTTATTAAACTCAGCGCCTACTGATAAAAATACCGTTCAACATCATTTTCGCGATTATTTACCCAAAGCCCTATTAAAATTATTGCGACTACCGGATCTGGTCAGCGCTTTACATTTTTTACATAAACCACCCCCTAGTACATCGCTTAATGCATTAAGCGCAAAAAAACATCGTGCGCAACAACGCCTTATTGTAGAAGAACTGCTCGCGCATTTCTTGAGCGTACGAACCACCAAAAAAAATCGCGAACAAGAAGTAGCGCCGTCATTGCTCGCAAAAAACAAATTAACCAAGTGCTTTCTTACTGCCTTACCTTTCCAATTGACGGCTGCGCAACAACGCGTTAATCAAGAGATCAGTGCTGATATGGCAAAACCGTATCCCATGCAACGCTTATTACAAGGCGACGTAGGCTCTGGTAAAACGGTTGTAGCTGCCTTCGCTGCTATTCAAGCGATTGAAAACCATTACCAAGCGGCCATCATGGCGCCTACCGAAATTTTAAGCGAGCAACATTATCAACATTTTCATCGTTGGTTAACGCCCATCGGTTGCCATGTAGTTTGTCTGCGTTCAAAACTGAAAGCAAAAGAAAAACGAAAAATTTTATCTGCGATAGAAACAGGAAAAGCACAAATTGTGATTGGCACCCACGCCCTTTTTCAAACCCATGTTAAATTTAAAAAACTCGGTTTAATTATCGTCGATGAACAACACCGCTTTGGTGTACAACAACGCTTAGCACTGTGGGAAAAAGGACAAAATAATAGCTTACAGGCCCATCAATTGTTTATGACGGCGACACCGATTCCTCGTACTTTAGCCATGACCTCACTCTGTGATCTCGAACTTTCTTTCCTTGATGAACTTCCGCCTAATCGATTGCCGGTGAAAACCATTGTACTTTCAGCCAAACACCGCGCCGATGTCATCGCACGGGTTCGAAATAATTGCCTGCAAAAAAAACAAGCGTATTGGGTGTGTCCACTGATTGAAGAATCTGATTTAGTCCACTATGAAGCCGCTAAAAGTACACTCAAACTATTACAATCCTATTTACCTGATTTACGTTTAGCACTTATTCATGGTCGCCTTTCGCCAGAAGAAAAAGAAAGTATCATGCATAAATTCAAAGCACATGACATTGATGTACTCGTTGCCACCTCGGTTATCGAAGTCGGTGTGGATGTAGGTAACGCCAATTTAATGATCATAGAAAATGCAGAACGCTTAGGACTCGCACAACTTCATCAGTTACGCGGACGCGTCGGTAGAAATCATCAACAAAGTTTTTGTGTATTACTTTATGAACGCTTATCGCCCATTGCAAAAAAGCGTCTCTCTATTATGAGAAAAACTACCGATGGTTTTATGATTGCACAACATGACTTAGAACTACGCGGTCCTGGTGAAATCTATGGTCTGCGTCAAACGGGTTGGCAACAATTACGCATTGCTGACTTAAGTCGTGATTATTATTTACTTCCGCATGTAGAACGACTGAGCGATACCATTACAAGAAAACATCCTGATTTAATTGAACCCATTATTCAACGTTGGACGAATAATAATAGTCAGGATTGCAGTAAGGTTTAATAGCCTATTAGATGGCTGAGCGCCTATTGATTATAATTGATTTTATTTATTTAAATTAACACTCGCGATGACGGCAAACCCTCTAAGCGTTCGTTAAGCGCCCAGGCTCCTGGGCGCTTAACACTCGCATTCTCTATATTTTTATTATTCTCATACGCTAAAAAATCTTTCGCACCTCCAACGCATTAATCCGAGTATTATTT
>Ga0075364_10000350_pt1 | contig 22907 bp, 19 predicted proteins | sample EndMetdeltDD1764_FD_71517 | JGI IMG/M metagenome (GOLD analysis project Ga0075364, IMG submission 71517) | Populus endosphere microbial communities from Tennessee, USA - Endosphere MetaG P. deltoides DD176-4 | ecosystem: Host-associated > Plants > Roots > Endosphere | place: USA: Tennessee...
GAGATTTATGGATTCCCGATCTTCATGCAAAAATTAATTCAGCCTATCTCACTGCAGAAGAACAGCAAAAAGGTTCAGGGCTCAAAGTGGCAAAGGCGACGGTGAGTGATATTTTGGATCAACCAATTGATTATGGATTTAAGATTGATTTTGATGGGTTCGTCAAAGCTGTTGATATGATGGGCGGCTTAGACGTAAAGATTGATCGAGGATTTGACGATTACGCGTATCCGATTAACGGAAAAGAAAAAGATCCTTGTGGACAAAGTGAGGATCAAATTGCAAGTCTTTCCGGACAAATCGCCAGTGGAAGTGCTACTGAACTTGATGCTTTCCCTTGCCGCTACGAGCATCTCCATTTTGATAAAGGACCAACACATCTAGCGGGAACCAAAGCGCTGAAATACGTTCGATCTCGTCATGCAATGGGTCCCGAGGGATCAGATTTCGCTCGATCCAAACGTCAAACAAAAGTGATTACCGCCTTTAAAGAAAAAGTCTTCTCAGTTGGGACCTTCCTTAATCCAGTCAAAGTGGTTAGTTTGATGGATATTCTCAAGAGTAGTATTGATACCGATATCAAACAAGAGGAGTATGACGATTTTATCAAGCTTTTCAAGAAGATGGAAAAAGCCAAGATACAAAGCATCGCTTTTGATACTGGTGATGAATCAGAAGACCGGTATGGTCTCTTAGAAAACCCACCACCAGATCCTGCAAACGGTGGACAATGGATACTGGCTCCTCGAGTTGGCACGAGTGACTTTAGTGAGCTTCAAGAGTACGTTGCTTGTCGATTAAAAGGGATTGATTGTAAAGTCGGACGAGTTGGTATCCTGACCCCAACACCTACTCCTACAAAGAAGGTTGAAAAGAAATAGCGTAAGCGTTACACGGTAAAAGAATTAGAATCCATCTAAATTTCTGTGAGATATCCCTTTGAAGAAGCCTTTGATTATATGCTGTGAAGTTATTTAACTTCGTAAACCCTTGTCGTCCCATTCTCATAAACGACTTTTCCTAATTGTTTGAATGTCGCTTCATTAATGGCTGGATACTTTTGTCTTTCCATTGCACCGACAAAGATATATTTTACTTTATATTTTTTCAGCAAGTCTTTTGCGACTTTTGCGTCAGTCGTTTCATACATCTTTTTGATCTCTTCAATTCGGGGTGCAGGGATGCTGTAGGTCCCTCTCCAGAGCCATTCATGAACTGTCCAGCCTAAGACTGTTGGAAGTCCTGTGTTGGCGGATACACGGGCATAATCGGTGTATGAGTCTCCTTGTGCTTCTAAGATAACAGGTTGTCCTTTGACGTGTTCATTGAGCCAAGTGATTGCTGCATAATCTGAAGGATAGGCGACTTTAAGATATTTGGTTCCGTCGAGACCTTTGTAACTCAGTAAATTGCCATAATAAGAATTGACGGCAAGATAAGGATAGGTCAAGACTAAGCTTAATAAGACGAGTGTTGCAGGAAAGAATAGTGCATAACGAACAAGGGATTTTGTCCACGAACCGTTACCTGCCTGATCAGGTGCAAGGAGCCGGAAGATAATATAGCTACTACAAATCCCGAGCATCATAAAGGCTTGGAAGACGAGTTTGAACATGGTATTCGCGCGGTAATGTGCTGGGTAAATATCTTTGACGTAAATAAACTCAGGAAGAATGATAAGGAACGTTGCGAGAATAATCAGTAGCAGAATAAAGATGTCTGAATGCAGCACCTTTTTTGTCCGAAGAATAAAGCCAATAAAACAAAGGACGAAGAAGTAGAAGAAGCCATACAGCAAAAGTAGTTGCCACCAAGGTGAGTGTTGGCAGTGATTTACTTCAAAGAGGAGCGGACCAATTTTGCCAATCTTTGTTAAGAAGTCTGGTGCACATAAGACACCAATGCCTGAGACAAACGGCTTGAAATAATAATTATATGGCAGTGAAACAAGCACAAATCCGGTGATGATAAAGAGGAAAGATAAGACGACTTCCCTCCCCCAACTAAGGAACCATTTTTGAACAAAAAGATTTTGTTTCTTTTTTGCTGCCGTTGGACTGGCAATCACGTCTAACGCTTCTTCTTTATAAAAGCGACTTTTGAAAGCAGGAATTTTTTGCCAGTAAAGATAAAAAAGAACAAGCATTGTCAGCATGAGATAGATGGCGCCATCCCAAGCATTGGTCATATACATAACCGATAAGAGGAAACCAAGGAGGAGGAGGATTAATGGATGCACTTCAAAGATGGCAAAGAAAGGAATGATTTTGTCGGCAAAAGGAAATCTTGGTAATTTCTTTTTCTCAGTTTCTTCCTCGTCTGTCTTGTCTTCGATATCATGTCCGGCAAAAATCGCAAGCAGTAAGGCGATGGTTAATAGAACAAAAGGAATATCGAGAACGTGTCCATGTAAGTCTGCAACAACCCATGAATAAATAGGAAATTCATGAATGGTATTGTGAATAAACCTTGTAGCATTAGGATACCAATAGGCGTTTGGGAATCCTGCTGGATTAAAGGCCAGTTGCCACAACGCGACTGGTTTTTCGTTCTCATACGCTTTAAAGAATGCATGGAGAATATGTAAGTTACCAGCAAAAGCGACGAGCGCTGCCGTCAATATGCCCGAAAGAAAACGTTTGATGGGAGCAACTCGTGCATCTTTTTTCATCATGGTGTAGAAGTTTGCGCCGATTGAGAAAGCTTCGGTGACACAGAACGCAAAAATTGTGGAAAGCATAAGGTTAAACGTAAGTAAGGATGGAATCCCCGACAGTTTTGTCAGTATTGCTGTCATGATATGACCAAAGTAGTAGTAATTAATAAAGAGTGGCGTAAACCACATGTCTTTTGGTGGGAAATAATCTGAACGCAGGATAGAATTGATGAATCCATAATCCATATATTTTTCGAGTCCATGGATATCCGGTGCAAAGGAATGAATATACGACCAGAAAAAAAGTGCAGCAAGAAAAAGTATCTCCTCAATAATAAAAATCCGCCATGTCTTCTTGAGGTTATATAAAATCTTCCATTTACGAGGAAGAAGAAAGAAGCTCCCCCCTGCCATGATGAAGAAAATAATAAAGGCGCTGATTTGATTGAAGGGCACAATATGCAAAACGCCTAACAGAAAGATGGCATAAGAGGTAAATGCGAGACCGAGTAATTTAGAGAAGATGTATCCTTTATCAAAGAACTTATCAAACAATGCAAAAGTGACTGGCAAGAAACCAATCCCGAGAAGGAAAAAAATAAACCACCATAACAAAACGGCATGTACGTCTGATGCAATCATATTTATTTATCGAATATCTCAGAGACTTTCGTAATTGAGATAATATTTTTGGGTAAAGCTTGTTGTTTTCCTGTATGGTTCAACCAAAAGAATTTTGTTTTAGGATTTGTCTTCGCGACATGTTTTAAGAGTGACAGATCGTCATCGATATAAAGGTCCAGCTTGAGTGCATTGAGGACTTCTTCTTTAAAAAGATGCGGTTGTTTATTCTCATAATTAAAATACAATCCATCAAAGGTTTTATCAAGCTGATATTTTTTCACTAAACGATTTGTTGCTTTTTCAAGAAAACGATAGCGGCTGGAGATGAGATATAATTTGTTACTTTTCTTCGAAATGCTTTTTAAAAATGCGAGGTTATCTTTAATCGGTGGCCTGAGGAATGGAAGATGTAATATTTTTCGGACAATTTGGTCAGGATAGCTCGGAATTCGATAGAGGAGTACGCCATTATCCTTTTTTTTATAGAAGCGATCAAACAGAACTGCTGGGAAAAGGGGGGGATAATCAATAAACACTTTATCTAAATCAAAACCAATATTCATGTTGTCTTATTGTACTATGTTCTACTCAGCTGTGACAAGATTTATTTTGGTTGATCCCAGGCAGGAAGTGGTGCTGTCTTTTGGAAGATCATGATTTTGGGATGATCGTAGACGGTGAAAGATTCATCAGCTCCTTGATCATTGATGGGGATATTGAAGAAAGGAAGGGTTGGATAATTAGTGAATTCTGCCACCTTTTGGAAACCAAGTTGGCCTGAAAAAAGCTTTTGATAATAGTTGGCTGTTTGGGGGTAGCATCTACCGACTGGCAAGGTTTGGCAGTTGGTCATTTTTTGCAACGGTGTATAGAGCCTATTCGATGCAATGATTATGTAATCAGTATTTTGTAATTGTTGCTTAATACTTTGCCATTTTGATGGTGTATCGGGATCATACAGAGGAAGGGTAATCATTTGATAGTTCTCCGCGCCGGCCAATGGTAACGGATCGTCCCAATGTTCAACCGCCACTGCTTTTCCTGCTGGGATATTGTTCATAATCCAAGTTGACGCGTCAACTCTTGTATTATTGTTGGCATAGATATGCATAAAACTAAATGTCCACAGCGTCAATACCAGCATGGTATAACAACTCACAATAGTGAGCATTCTCTCCCGCAACTCGAAATACATAAGGAGTCGCTGAATTAACACCGCAGCAAAGAGCGCAAGTAACGGATACACAGGAAGCATATAGCGCATGAAGCCGATTGCGAATTTTCCAACGACGAAGAAATAGAACACAAAGAAAATGAGGAGGAGGGTTTCTTTTGCAAATCGTCCCGATTCTTCTTTTGTTAATGTTAAGAAGGTAAAATATGCTGTTCCTAAGAAAGCAAAAATGGCAAGGAGTGGACCTAATCCGAAGAAGAAGATGTTTTTTAGTTCATACAGATAGGGTAGTTTGCCCACATACTGCAATGTATAAGGAAAAACAAACGCATCTTTCGTCATCATTGATTGCTGGATAGTTTGAATCCAGAAGTTGTGAAAGTCGATAACGGCATATGGCTCAAAGAAAACAAATGTCGCAATCGTTGTAATCCCAATCAAACATGCATACCGAATGAGGTGGGTAAGAAATGCCGGCAGATGTGGTAACCAATGCTTCGGGCGATTAGGATTTTTAAAGAAAAGCATCATAAAATCAGCAATAAGCGTTGCCCCAATTGCCACAATTAATACGATGGCACTCACTTTCGTTGCAAGTGCGAGACCAAATAGTAGTCCGATCAGGAGTGAGCGTTTAATGGTTGGTTGTTCATAAAAAAGAATAAGTTGATAAAGCACCGAAAGGGTTAAACAGGTAAGGATAGTATCAACTGCATAGAAGTGAGAAAGCTGTATCGGCAAGACACTAATTGCATAAAAGAAAGCGGCAATATAGCCAACATGCGTACTAAAAAGTTTTCTCCCAAGGCGAAAAAGAATGACAATGGTAATCAGATCGCTGAACGCGGAGATAAATCGCCCGACGAGATTGAGTAATCCATAATCAGCAAAATGAGGATTAAAGATGGACATAAAGTTGCCAGCAAAAAAGAGCAAATAAAAGGGGAAACTTCCGTATGCAAAAAAGTGTGGATTCCATGGACTGGCTGGTGAAAAGAATTCAGAGATACTGCTTGGAAGAGACAGATGGTCAACGACCATTATGATTGCTCGTTCATCGGGATGAAGATGAAATCCTTGATCCCATTGCATGTTATATAAGCGCAGCGATATTGCTAAGAGCAGGATAGCAAAGAGAACTAGTTTGGTTGAAACTCTAATTTTCATAAATTATTCGGACACGACTGTAGTGTGTCAACAAAGATCACGGTATCTTTTTGCCAATCCTTCCCTTCAAAATGGGGCAAACCTTTAATAAAGGCATTGTGTAATGAAATTTTATTTGGTTCGAACTCCACATAGTCAATTTTATTGGTTCGAGTTAATTGACAGAACGTTGTTAACTCCCCTGCTTTATAAATTTGTTTAATGATCTTTTTCCGTACGTCTTTATTAAAGGATTTTGTTGCACCGGCGCTATTGCCTAAGAAAAGTTTTCTTCCTGCTAAGTGAATCTCAGTATCATCTTTACCGACAAAGCTTGCTTTGGGGGAGCTATTATTTCTGATCGTTTTTGTCAGAGACTCTTTTGCATAGTCAGCGTAGAGTTGTGTCGGTTTGGAATTAAGAAATGGCATTAATTCTATAATACCTGAAATCGTCAAAAGAAATAAGCTGATAATCCCTATATACGATAAGTAAAATAATTTCTTTTTGAAGAATAAGAGGTAGACACCATAGGCACTCGTGAGACTGACAACAAGATTGAGAGGAATAAGCAATTTGTGATTATCGCCGATATCAATGGGAGATATCTGGATAGTATTAATTGCGATAAAAGTTGGGACAATAAGGCCAGTAAGGATAATCCCTAACCGTTTGTTTTTATACCAAATGACGAGAAGACTAATTGGCAAGAAGATAATTTTTAATCCATAAGCAAATGCAAAATAACGTGCACTATCAATGGCTAGTGTTTTGAGACGATGATCATCACTGAGTGCAGCAAAGGTTGGATTAAATTGTGGAAGACTCGGTGTCGAAGCCATAAACGACGGTGAATGAGTAATTATGAGTTTAAGCAAAATATATTGTGCGCCAAACAATAAACTAAAACCTGAGATAAGAAGGAAGGTTTGTTTTTTATCTTTATCAAAAAGCAGTACAACGATAAGCGTAATCAAAACCATCAATGGAATATAGAGATGCCAAAAGAAAAATGCTCCCATGAAGCATCCTAAAATAAAGAGCATACTGTCTGAAAATTCTTTCTTCTTATAAATAATCCACAAACAAAGCAGCAGATAGATAAGTCCAAACATCATATGTCGTTCTTCAAGATAAAAGAATAAATTGAACATGATGCCCGAATAGCCGAACGGGTATGAGGGAAAGGAAACAGTCCAAGGGCTTTGGGTATTATTTAAAATATTTCCAACAAATTCAAAAATACTGTGATTTTGCAAACTGGCTAAATCGTAAAGGAGTCTCCCACTACTTGAGGTGACTACCAATAATGCAGCAATTGCTCCAGCCTTTTTAGAATGAAAGAATTCTTCTGCGCATCCAATAACGGCGAGTAGTAAAAAGAATAAGACGAGGATACTTGTATAGGTAATTGCGTCTGTGAAGTTTAGTCCGACTGATTCATACATGCTCATGACAAAATCGCCAAAGAAATGGTACGTAAGAGGAGTTCCAGAAAATGATTCATTCTCAGGAGGGAAATTATCTCCATAAACGAAATTCTGGATAATTGCCGTATGCCAATGGAGATCCCAATAGATTGGGCTGCGATAAATTGCATTATCTGTCGTTGTCAGATGAGGAGAAAAGAAGAAAAAGGAAAAAAGAAGGCAACTGCTTATTAGCATGACATCAGCAGGTCTGAATCTGTTTTGTTTTACGAGAAACTCTTTTCCATTTTTGGCAAGTGTTGCGAGTTCTTCAGCAAAAATAAATAACAAAATGGTCATCGCAATGAGCACCCCAAACACTGAGGCTGTAAGTACCGGCGAAAGTCTTGGGCTGAGGAGCAAGGCAAGAAAAAATGTTGCAAAACTAAACACATACATGCCGGCAAACCATGCAAAACTAATTCGTAAGTATCGGCTTTTGATACGGATTCCCATGAGTGGCAGAAGAATATAAAACAACAACGTCGGGACGAAGGTAATCAGAAAGGCAGGAATCATAGGGTACTATTAGTGTAGCGTATCTTTTTTGAAAATGTATACAGTTGGGCGATCAAAAACATTTGCTGTTTCTTCAGATTGATAGACAGGATTGCCTAAGTAAGCAATTTTACAGAAGATATCACAAGGTGTTTCATAGATTTTGGTATAACCAAGATTGCCCGTAACTAAATCTCGATAAAAAGCGTACCCGTTGGGGAAGTTCTTTTGATTCATAAGGCGTACTTTGAGAAGTCGTTGGCTTGGCAAGATGAGATACTCAGATTCATCCACGAAACTTCTAACAGCATCCGGTTGCAGATTACCTGTATCCATTTCGTAGAAATTAATTAATTGGAGATTTGGGAAGAGCCCATTAAAGGGCGTAATTCCTAAATCATAAACTTCACTAATAATACGTGCATCATGAGGAATAGTTTTGTTTGCAAAATTAGCTGCAACGATTCGAGTGTCGGGTTGGATAAATGCAGTTATTGTATAGGCAAGTCCAAAAGTAGTACACGTTATGATGATGACAATGATCGTGAGATATTTGACGATGAGATTTCTTTTCATTAATGCTAATACACTGCTTACGCCAAAAGCAGTCATGAGATAGATGAAAGGCAGTGTTGGCACCATATATCTTGTCCATTTAACGAAGAGGAAAGCTTGAGAGCAAAGCAATAATAAGAAGAAAGCCGTTAGTAGTAAAAGCATAAAGCTTTTGGTTTTAATTATGCGATAGATGAAGTAGGCAAATGATGGGAAAAATAAAAGAGTAATCAATGGGTTTATCAAGAATGGATAAACGTACTGCAATTGGAAAAGTAATGGAATACTTCTAAAAAATTCACCTGTATAAAAAACACTGAGTGTCCCCAATGCGACACCTGATTCATACTGCATACTCCCCTGAAATGCATTCGGAGTCAAAAGGACATACGGGTTTGTTACGCAATAGACAGCAATCACGACTCCAAAAAATAACAGTGTCCCCCGGATGATGCGGGCAATTTTATAAATGTGATGTCGTGGTGGATTTTGATAGAGCTCCTGGATAATAATGACGAGAAGCGCGAGAGGGATAATTGCCAAGTGAGAGATCTTGATTGATGCAAGGATGCCAGATACCACACCAAGCAACAAGAGTGAGGAAGTCGTTGCATGTTTTGGGAGGCGCAAACAAAGAGCAAACAGCAATGTGGTAAAGAACGTAAGCCATAATTCAAAGGTTCCAAAATGCGCGAATTGGATAAGTCCCACACTCATGGTTGCAAAAAACGCTGCAAAAAGCCCTGTTGTTTCATCCTTTAGTTTTTTCCCCAAGAAGAAAAGAAGAGGAATTAATAGGGTAGAAAATAATGCGGAATAAAATCGCATGCTAATGATCGCTTGTTCAAAAGAAACATGTTGAGGAGAAAAGTGATCGGTCAGTGGATGCAACAATGCTGGGAGATTGCTGAAGATGTTAATGAGTACACCTGTGAAGTAAACAATATAAATAGGAAGCGATCCATAAGCAAAAAAGTGCGGATTCATTTGCGTAGGAAATTGTAGTTGAGAAACAGCAGCTGCGATATTTCGCTCATCAGGATGGAAATAAAATGGTGCTCCCCAATTAAGATTATAGAAATGAAGAAAAGCTGCAATACCTGTTAGGAAAATGATGATTCTGTACCGTTGAAAAAAGCTCATACAACATCAATTATTGTATACTAGCATCGACTAGTCTCGCTACCTTTTTTCCAAGATACACGGCATTGCTCGTTCCCCGATCCCACGGATACACTTGGTCCATATTGGCAAGAAAAACGTTCTTGAGCGGGGTAATCATTGAGGGAATCATTTTTGAATAATTCGTTGGAATGACCGGTTGGGCAAAGGGTGCTTTGAAATGTTCATACCCAATCAAGTTTTTTCGATAGTCAGGGTTAATCTTTTTCAAAAACGGATCAAAGAGTTTAAGTTTTTCTTCTTTACTCATCAAATATTTCGGATCGTCTTGCCTGAGATAATTTCCAAGATATAAGAGATGCTCATTATTATAGTGTTTCTTATCCATGAAATTGGTATGTTCGACAACTGCCATCACCGGTGACGTCGTATCACACACACTGAGCCAATAGGTGTTGTCTGGAAAGAAAGGTTTCTTCAGGCGCAAAACGAGATTGGTTGCCCCCAAATTTTTCAAAGGTTTGAATTGCTTCTTATATGATTCGGAAAGCTGTGGGGTGCTTTTCAAGAAAAGGAACGAAGGGACGGTAAAGATTACTTTATCAAAGGTAGCTTTTTGTGCTTTTCCTTTTGCTACTTTCCATTGAATACTTGTTTGTTTCTCATCTTTTACTTCCAATACTTCTGCGTTAAATAATACTTTGCCGCCTTTCTTTTCGATAATTTCTACCAGATGCTTTGCAAAAGCGAGATATCCTCCTTCTGGGTAAGCAAGTGATGGAGTTCTGGATGCTAATCGAGCCCAGAACCATGCTAACGAAACATCGTTTGCTTCTTTCCCAAATTTGTTAACAAACTGTGGCTCCCAAATCATTTTGTAAGGTTTCTCTCCCATTACTTTTGGCAAAAAAGTACTCGCATTAATTTTCTCAAGCGGTTTCCAAAAAGGGTTATACCGAATAAAGGCAAGCACCGCAGCCATGCGTAAGCGTTCTCCTACAGAAAGCTTTGGAAACAGTAACACATTTTTTGGGGAATCAAGTTTAAAAATTTCTCCATCAACATAGACCGATGTGTTTGGTCGTTTAATAAGTACGTTATGACCAATCTCTTTTGCCAAGCCGAGTACCGATTGGTCATGATTAACGGCTTCATTTTTATTGGTAAACCAATGATGATAGTGCTTCTCGAGTGTCCACTCCCATTCTTTTTCTTGATAGCCTATGGCAAGTCCACCTGGTTGGCTATCTTTTTCAAACACGACAACTTCGTGACCTGCTTTGGTGAGTTGATAAGCTGCAGAAAGGCCCGTAAACCCTGCTCCGATAATTCCTATTTTCATACGATCATACCTCCTTTGGTTACAAAGAATAACATAACTCCTACCCCGATGAAAAGGAGTGTTCCAAAAAGCACAACCATAAGCGATGAACTACCACTCTTTGGAATCGGTGGTTGAGTGATCGATACCGATGCGGAAGGAGACGCGCTAATCGTTGTTGGGGTTGGTTGTAATGTCGGTGTTGCTGATACGGATGCTGTTGGTGATGGCTCGAATACAACTGTGGGAGATGGTGATGGGCTTGGTGTTGTATCAAATGCAGGCGTGGGAGAAACTGAAGGTTCAGTAAATTGACTACCTTGTGCATGGACAACAAATGAATTGGTAAGTGATTGCAAAGCGCCTGAAACATCAACCGAAGCAATGGTAATAGTATGATCTCCCGGTGCAAGAGGAACTGTTGGGCGATATTCCCAATTACCATTAGCATCAGCTTGGACGGTGGCTTTTACTTCTTGTTCAGAATGAATCGTAATCTCGACCGATTCATTTGGTAATGCTTTGCCACTAAACATCGGTTTTTGATCTTGAAACTTCTCATCATTATGTGGACTAAGAATTTCAGGTGAAGAGACTTGCGAAGTGTCTTCTCGTTCAGGGAGACTTGCTGACTCAGAAGCTTCAGGGGCGGTGGCTGCCTCAATCACAGAATCATTGGCGGTAAAGGTATAGTCTTTGGATAAAACAACACGAGGGACAGGATTTGTTTGACTTGCCAACAAGGCAATTGTTGATTGTGCTTTTCCATCTGTTGCAACCATCTGGAGCGTTGTGTCTGCCGACATAATAAGCAATCCTGAAAGATCTTTTTTGCGTATCGTATTAAGGGGTAAGAGATAGCTCCCGTCTGGTTTGAGCAACACAGAAAGCAATTGTGAAGTATCTGAGGATAAGTAAACGATGCCTTCTGCCGGAATATCCCCATCGTCACGCGAGACAGTTCCGATAGCTGGCGCTTGCGTTGTTGGTTTTTCTGATGTCGGTGGCGCTGTCGAAACAGTATATCCATTATCCTTAAATGTCTGATCGCCTGATGCAATGATAAAAGAATAGCGGGTCGAAGGTGTCAATTGTTTTACCGTAATGTGATGAATCTTATGAGAAATGGGTGATCCACCCAATTGGTCTCGATCGTCAAGCCCAATCTTGCCCAGTTTGCTATCTGTGCCATACGAGATAGAACCAATAGCAAACTCGTCAGTGAAATAAGAAACGGTAAAGGATGAATCGGTAACATTACTGATTTGCACTTTGTGGGGGATACTCCCATTTGCCGCTTTTGTTCCAAAAATAAGCGCGTTGCCACTCAACCAGGTAATGGTCACGAGCGAAAGAACGAGAACAGCCATGCCGCTAAAAGCAGGTAATTTTTTGTCAAAAAGAGAGTTTCGATTATTTCTCATAGTACGGGTTTTTTACTCGGTTCAGGTGTGATCGTTTCAGTCACTGTTGGTTTGGCACTTGCAGATGCAACAGGTGATGGCGATGGTGTCGTTTCCGTTCTGCCGGCAGTATTAATAACTTCATAGACAGGGGTAACTTTAATTCGTGACTTGAGTGTTTGGATTACCTGCGTATCAAACGAAGGATTGATTGGTGTCAGCTGCATTTGTAGATCTTCACTTACGGTTGAGGTTGTCCATTTGTGATAGACACTAAATCCAACCCATGCCACGACTAAAATAAAGGAGGAAAGTGCAATGTAGAAAATATCTTTTTGTGCTCGATTTTTTTTCATGTTAAAGTTTCTTGAAATACTGTCGCGCGCGAATATTCAGTACTAAGGCATTTTGTTTTGGCTCTTTCGTGATGGAAAGGGATTCTAGGGTAACGATTCGATTCATCTTTGAAAGTGCTGAGACGAAATTAATCATATCTTGATACTCACCTTGTGCTTCCAAAGAAAAGATAAACGATGATCCTTTGACTGTTGGGACTTTGGGCGCAGTAAGTTGTACCTCAGAGATACGGAAAGAAATCAGCGTCAATTTGGATTGTTTTGCCAACGATTGTACTTGTCCCATGAGCAATGGTGCGTCGGCGTCTTCGGGAACTGCCGTCAAAATAACGGGAAGATCAGGTGTGAGTAAGGTGTATTCACCTTGAAGCGCACTTAAATTATTGATCTTTGTGGTAAGCAGCTCATTAACTTGCTCACTGTCGGCAAGTTGTTTTTTGAGTTCGACGATTGTTGACAGTGTTGGATTAATAGCAAAAATACCAAAGAATGACATCGCAGCAAAAGTAAAAATAAGCGTCGTGATAATCCTCGTGTTTTCTTCCTGCATATTAGGGAGTAGTTTGAGATACTCTCGATATTTACTTGCTGATAAATTTTCAAAATAGTTTTTTGGCAGTTTCATTATTGTTGTCCTCCGGGTTGTTGTGTTTTGTCTGGTGGTACTTCTTCTGGGACAGGAATCTTTGTTTTTAATTGGGCAGTTATTCCAACAGTAACGTTTGCGTTTGCCGTTTTATTTTCGACTTTATCTATGCTTACTGAAGCGACCTCCGGATATTGTTTAAGGGAACTGACGAACGTTGAGACGTTCGTTGATGCCGGCGCTTGCACTTCAATCTTTACGGCATTATCGGCAATGAGAATCGTACGAAAGGTGACAATCCCTCTTCCCATTTCAATAATGTCGTGAAAGACATTTGGGGTAATCGAACTTGTTGCACCAAATGTCTTGGCCAGGGCGAGTCGATCTTGGAGATTTCGGTAGGTATCTTCATAGGGTTTGAAATTTTTAACAATCGCACTTTTTGCTTTAATCTGATCATGCAGATCTACGATCTTCATGTCGAGTGAAAATCGGTACACAAAGGTTCCCAAAGCAAGTGTTTCCGTCAAAATAATAAGAAGCCGTCCAATGGTAAGCGCCCAATTAAGAAACTGCGTGACTAAGCTATCGCCTTTTGCTGGTAGTAAATTTATCGTGCGTGAATCTTTCGCCATACCAATGAAGTCGCATATATAGAGCGACTATTTTTAGCATAGGTAAATGGAGGTGAAAAGTCAAAGAAAAATCGTGCACTTTTTTTATGTTAATTGATATGGTATACTCATTCAGTTCCCCATAGTGGGAACTTTATCTATTGGAGATCTATGGCACAACCAACCACAACAAATCGTACATTTGAATTAGACCGCATCCGCAATATTGGAATTATTGCGCATATTGATGCAGGAAAAACCACCACCACAGAGCGTATCCTTTACTACACCGGTCGTACCTACAAGATTGGTGATATCGATGAAGGAAATACTCAGATGGACTGGATGGATCAGGAGAAAGAACGTGGTATTACTATTGTATCTGCTGCGACAACTGCTTTCTGGATACCTAAAGAAGGTCTTTATAAAGATATTGAACACCGAATCAACATCATTGATACTCCTGGACACGTTGACTTTACAGCAGAAGTAGAACGATCACTCCGTGTGCTTGATGGAGGGATTACCGTTCTTGATGCAGAAGAAGGCGTACAATCGCAATCTGAAACTGTTTGGCGCCAAGCCGATAAATACAACGTTCCTCGTTTGTGTTTCGTAAACAAAATGGACAAACTCGGTGCAGACTTCCTCAAGACCGTCAAATCAATTGAAGAAAGACTCGGAGCTAATCCAGCGATCATGGTTCTTCCAATCGGTGCTGAAAATACTTACAAAGGAAATGTTGATCTCTTAAGTCGTCAATCAATCGTTTGGGGTTCGGACGAACTCGGTGCGAAGTTTGAAATCTTGGATGAAGTTCCTGAAGAGATGAAAGATGAAGTTGAAGAATACCGAAACAAACTGATTGAAAAGATCGCCGAGACCGATGATGTACTTTTGGAAAAATACCTTGGTGGTGAAGACATCTCAGTTGAAGAATTAAAGAAGGCACTTCGAGCTGCAGTTATTGCTTACAAACTGGTTCCAATTTACGCTGGAACTTCTTTGCGAAATAAAGGTGTTCAACCTTTGCTTGATGCTGTTGTTGAATATCTCCCATCACCTGTTGACTTAAAAGAAGTCAAAGGCATCAATCCAAAGACGGAAGCTGAAGAAATACGACAGCTTGTTGTTGAAGAGGGTTTTGCAGGACTGGCTTTCAAAATTCAAAATGACCCACACGTTGGAAAGATCAGTTACTTCCGTGTCTATTCAGGAAAATTAGAGGCAGGATCTTATGTTTATAACGCAAATAAAGGTGTTAAAGAGCGTATTGGTCGATTGCTCTTAATGCATGCGAATGATCGAGAAGAAATTAAAACCGCATATGCTGGAGAAATTGTGGCTATTGTTGGTTTGAAAGATACTCATACTGGAGACACGCTTTGTGACGAAGCCAAACCAATCGTCCTTGAACAAATCACCTTCCCTGAACCAGTTATTTCACTTGCTATTGAACCAAAAACCAAATCAGATCAAGAAAAACTTGGGTATTCAATGAAAAGACTCCAAGAAGAAGATCCTACCTTCACCGTTAAGACCAATCATGAAACAGGACAAACGATTATCTCAGGTATTGGTGAATTACAACTTGAGATTATGGTTGATCGTATGAAGCGAGAATTTGGTGTTGAAGCCAACGTTGGTGCTCCACAAGTTGCGTACAAAGAAGCGATTGAAGGCACAGCAGAAGCAGAAGGAAAATACATCAAACAATCCGGAGGACGAGGTCAGTACGGTCATTGTTACCTGCGTGTTGAGGCAAAACCTCGTGGTGAAGGAAATGAGTTTGTAAACGCTATTAAAGGTGGAGCGATCCCTGCAGAATTCGTCAAAGCTGTTGAAAAAGGTGTTAAAGAAGGTTTGGACAATGGAATTCTCTTGGGTTATAAGATGATTGACGTCAAAGTCACTTGTTACGATGGTTCTTACCACGATGTTGACTCAAACGAGGTTGCTTTTAAAATCGCAGCAAGTCAGGCATTACAAGCAGCTACCAAAAAAGCTGGGATAACGCTTCTTGAGCCAATCATGAAGGTTGAAGTTACGACGCCTTCAGAATTTATGGGAGACGTTATCGGTGATCTTTCATCAAAGCGAGCACAAATTAGTGGATCAGAAGAAAAAGGCTTAATCACAATTATCTTAGCAATGGTCCCACTTGCCGAACTTTCAGGATATGCAACACAACTGCGAAGTATGACACAAGGCCGAGCAAGTTATTACATGGAACCAGCTAACTACGAAATCGTACCAAAGAACATTGTCGAAGGCATGGTCTCCAAATCTAACTTCACCGGAAGAGTCGAAGCTTAGCTTCAAATGGCGGCGAAATAACTCTTGCCTATTTACCCATCTCAATTTATACTCATCGTTAATCATGATACGGAAAGAACATCCTCAGAGTGGCAATGGTCCAGAAGGGAAATACAAGCTATCTAAGCTTGGAGCAGTTGCTAGAGATGTACATAAAATCCAAAAAGAGCAAGAATTTGCGAGAAGAGAAGCTACCTTACAAGCATTTACTGATCTTGATTTGAAACAACAACTAGGAAAGATCAATGAAGAGGAACTGACGGAAACAGAATATCCTTATGGCTATCGGCAGATAAAAGAGAAGCTATTATTACGGTCTACTCTGGAAGCTACTCCTGAAATGAGGAAAGATCTTGGTCTCAAGGTGTTTGCTCTGGGTCCGTTAGATCCGGATGGAAGACTAGTCCTAAAAGATGCGCTTGATGAATATGCAATTTATTTAGTATATCCAGGGAATAGTGGTAAGGATCTAATTGAGGCATATCGAACAGAGATTCCTCGACATAAGGACTCGCAAGAACCAGCGAATTTTGATTCGCTTATCATGTCTGCCCCTGATGTTACTGTCTGGCAAGAGTGGGACTCCCTTTCTTATAATCGGCATGTAGCCCAGATTCGGATAATTGAAAAAACTTTACAGCGGAACCCTAAACCCGTAGGGAAAAACAAAAAAAATCTTTTGGATAAGCAATTAGTGACGTTGTCCACGTTATTTACCTTAGCTGAGAAGCTTGCCCCTAATTTTCCTGAGCAATATCCATATCGTTGGGAAGTAAACGAAGGAGTGAGACTGAATATCTTCAATTTTCACTCGATAATTGATGATAATCTTCTCCCCATTTTACTGTTAGAAACAGAAGTGTGCGATCTTTCTCTCACAGAGAAAGGAGTAAGAATGAATCTGTATGATTCCGACATTTTACCAAAAAAGCGGGCATTCGATTTAGGAGATAGTTCCCCCAGCGCTCGTGCTGCTGCACACATTTGGGAGATGAAAAATAACTATTAATATAAATAAGGGATAAAGCGGTAGGTGTGCTTTTGGTATTTTTCGTATTCATGATGTGTTTCTTTCAGAATTTTCTCATCATGTTCGATCTTGAGAATGGTAACTGCAAGGATGACTGCAAACGCCATAAAACGAGGAAGCGAGAGATATCCTTCAACAAAGCCAGCCATAATCAACAAGAGTCCTGCATAAATCGGATGACGAATAATTTCATATGGTCCTTGCATAACTAAGAAGCTGCCTTTGGGTGCGTTGGGGAGATGGACTGGTTTATTTACTTTTTTTGCAAGGAGTGCCCAAAAGATGAGGAGCAAGCCAATTATCTGCATAAGCAGGAAGGGAATGTTTTGGAGGAAGAATGGACCTGTTGCAAGAATAAAGGCAACCGCAAGAATTTGTAGAATCAAAAAGATCAATGATTTTGTATCGGTATGCATAGAATAAGTATAGTATAGCGACGTTCGAAATCAATAGCAACGCGTCGTGTATAATGGACGCATGCAGAAAGTCCTTTCGTTAATCGTCGTTGTCGTAGTTATTGGTACTGTTGGTTATTTTGGGCTCAATGCCGCGAAAGAAAAAGTGCGAAATGATTTAGCCCGACCCATTCCTTATCCTACGATCACCCCCAAACCTCCAACGCCGACAAAAGACACATCGACGAAACAAGAAACAACATCGCTCTTCGTCCCGTATTGGGCAGTGAGTGAGCAATTAATCGAAGGGGATTATGATGATGTGATTTATTTTGGGATTACCCCTGGCAAAGAAGGAATTGATAAAGAAGAAGAAGGAACAGAAAAGCTCCAACAATTTCTTTCTACCGTTCCGCCAAATACCACCAAGTTACTTGCTGTGCGGATGGTAGAAAGTGATACCAATCTCGCCATTCTTGATGATAAGAAACGTCAGCAAAAGATTATCGATGACAGTATTGCTTATGCGAAGCAATATAACTTCTCGGGGATTGTGCTTGATCTGGAGTTAGCTGCGCTTCCTTTTGATTCATTAAAGGAGCAAATTAATAAATATACTGCCTTGTATTCGAAATCATTAAAGAAAGAACACCTTTCATTTACGATGACTTTGTATGGTGACACATTCTACCGCTTGCGTCCTTTTGACGTAAAAACCCTTGCAAACAATGTGGATGAATTTATGATTATGTCGTATGATTTCCATAAAGCTCGAGGTAATCCGGGGCCTAATTTCCCGCTCAATGGAAAAGAAGAGTATGCATATGACATGACACAGATGATTGATGACTTCCTCAAGAATATTCCTGCCAAAAAACTTACCATCATTTTTGGATTGTACGGATACGATTGGGCTGTTGATAACCAAGATAATGCTCTTGGAACAGGGAAGCCAATTACCTATCATGAATTGAATCAAAAGTTTCTAACATCTTGCTCATATAAAAATTGTTCGGTAGATCGAGATACGACATCGGGAGAACTTGAAATTCACTACACCGATAATAGTGGCGCGAAACATATTATTTGGGCTGAAGATATGGAATCAGTGGGGACGAAAAAAACATATCTCAAACAACGCGGCATCTCTTCGTTTAGCTTCTGGGCATATTCGTACTTCTAATTATTTATAGGTAGTCTTATGAGGATTGAGCACTAACGGATAGACATCATACGCGACTTCTTCATAGGGATGCACTTTGTTTACTGCTGCAATAATTCGTTCAAGATCTTTTTTATAACAAACCGTTTCAATCCGTTCTTCAACGACTTCCTCAAGTTTGCCAATCTCGCCGATTGTTGGGTGTGCTGTCTCTAGAGGGATAAACCTTCCAATCCCTTTGACTGAAAAACTACAATATTCATAATCGCCAATTTTCCCAGCGCCAGCTTTACCAAGCGTTTCTCGGATTAAATCAGCATGTGTCTCTGGCACATACACGACAAGTTTTACTGATTCTTCTTGAGTCATATGGTTGTCTTATGAATAATCTCTTGGAGTTGTTTATGCAACGTGGGGGAAGCAGCGCAAGAAGTAAAGTTTTGTTCTGTTTTGCTCAGTGGATTTGTGTAATCAATTACTTTTCCAAAGAAATCGGTGTAGATACCACCGGCTTCTTCAATAATGATCTGTGGTGCCACAGCATCCCAAATCTTCATGGAATGATTGAGGAGTGCACCGTAGGAACCTTTTGCTACCCAGACAGCATCCACGGGTTCACAGCCGGTATTTCTCATGTTGCGAATAGCGAGAACTATTTCTGCGAAGATTTTTGCTTCGTCTTTTGTTTGTTGCGGATTCTCTTGATGTCCATCAATATGGTAGGCAACTAAGCAGTTTGAAAGTTTTGCCTCATTAGTGACATTGATTTTTTCACCATTAAGATATGTCCCTTGTCCTTTTTCAGCAATACAGATGTCTTTAAAGTATGGATTAACGACACCACCTGCAATCGGCGTATCATTCTTGAGTAATCCCATCATAATGCCGTACGTAGGGACACCACTAGCAAAGTTACTTGTGCCATCGATGGGGTCAATAATCCAGGTATATTCGGAACCATTATCTACAACACCTGCTTCTTCATCTATAATGTTATATGTAGGGTAAGTTCTTTTTACTTTTTCGACGAGGAGTTTGCCAATTGCTATATCTGTTTCAGTCAAGACTTGGTTATTGTCTGAGCCTTTTATGAACCCTGCTACTTTGCCGAAGTTCTCGGTTGCAATCGATGCAGCTTCCTTTAAGCTTTCATTCAGAAATTGTTGATAAAGCATGGTATCATTATACCATCATTTGAGAGTGCGATTCGATAAGAAATACCCTATTTTACCTATTGACGGGTTTTAAAAAATATTGTATTATACATTCACGCTCATTGAAACAAATGAGTTTTATTTTTTAAATATATGGCTGACGCAAAAAAATTCGAAAGAACAAAACCACACGTAAACATCGGGACCATTGGTCACGTTGATCACGGTAAGACAACAACAACCGCAGCAATTACTCATGTCCTTGCTAAAAAGGGTATGGCAAAAGCACGAAGCTACGCAGATATCGACAACGCTCCTGAAGAACGCGAAAGAGGAGTTACAATTAACATTTCTCACCAAGAGTACGAAACAGCTACACGTCACTATGCACACATTGATGCTCCAGGACATGCTGATTACATTAAAAACATGATCACTGGTGCAGCTCAAATGGACGGAGCAATCCTTGTTGTTTCAGCTCCAGACGGCCCTATGCCACAAACACGAGAGCACATTCTTCTTGCATACCAAGTTGGTGTTCCAGCAATCGTTGTTTACCTTAACAAATGCGACATGGTTGAAGATGAAGAACTTCTTGAGCTCGTTGAAATGGAAATTCGAGAACTTCTCACGAAATACAAATACCCAGGAGACACGATTACAATTATTCGAGGTTCATCTTTGAAAGCTCTCGAAGGCGATGCTAAATACGAAAAAGCGATTGAAGACTTAATGGATGCAGTTGACAAAGATGTCCCAACACCTGAGCGACCACTCGACAAGCCATTCTTGATGCCTGTTGAAGATGTTTTCTCAATCAAAGGACGAGGAACAGTTGTAACAGGAAGAATTGAAAGAGGAATCGTTAAAGTAAACGAAGCAGTTGAAGTTGTTGGTCTCGACAAAAATAAACAATCAGTTGTAACCGGAGTAGAAATGTTTAAGAAACAACTTGATGAAGGCCAAGCAGGAGACAACGTTGGATTACTTCTCCGAGGTCTTGAAAAGACAGATGTTGAAAGAGGACAAGTTATTGCAAAACCAGGATCAATGACTCCTCACACAGAGTTTGAAGCAGAAGCATATATTTTAACAAAAGAAGAAGGCGGACGTCACACTCCATTCTTCACAGGATATAGACCACAATTCTATATCAGAACGACAGATGTAACCGGAACTGCCACGCTCCCACAAGGTGTTGAAATGGTTATGCCTGGAGACAACACCAAAATGACTGTTAAGCTGATCGTACCGGTCGCACTTGAAGAAGGTCTTCGGTTCGCTATCCGAGAGGGTGGTAGAACAGTTGGAGCCGGTGTAATCTCAAAAATCATAAAGTAGACCTCGCTCAGCGGGGTTTTGCTTTGTTTAGAACTTTGACAGTCTGTTGGTTATGGCAAAAGGAAGAATACGAGTACGTTTAAAAAGTTATGACGCACGTGTCTTAGATGCGTGTTGTCAACAGATCCTTGATTCGGTTATTAGAACCGGAGCAAAGGTGATTGGTCCTGTCCCACTTCCTACTGATCGCAGTGTTTATGCGGTTAATAAGTCACCCTTTACCGATAAAGACGCACGAGATCACTTTGAAATTCGTGTTCATAAACGTTTGATCGATATCGTCGCACCAACGGATAAAACAATTGATAGTTTAACTAATTTAGCGTTGCCAGCAGGTGTTGATGTAGAATTAAAAATGTAGTCTATATCAAAAGAGTTGGTAGCAAAGACATAAATGCCCAATCTAATTAAACATGCTCAGAGTATGATTGATTAAAAAGCCTAGCTAGGCCACCCCGATTATAGGGGTTCACATACATAACACGTTGTGATTACAAAGGTAGCCTAAAGGCTATCTTTTTTTGTATAAATACTATGATAAACGGATTAATAGGACAAAAGAAAATACAGTCACAGAAATTTCTGGAAGACGGAAGAAGAATTCCAGTCACCGAAATTGCTGTGTCTGATAATGCTGTTTTGCAGATTAAAACAAACGAAAAAGATTCGTATACTGCAGTACAACTTGGGTATGGAACAAAGAAAAAACCTTTTAAGTCATTAGCTGGTCATGCAAAAAAATTAGGCGTTACTACTGCTCCTGCGGTAATGAGAGAGCTTCGTGTGATGGAAGTAAATGATGATTTGCCAAAGTCAGGTGATTTGGTCACCGTTGATTCAGTCTTTAAACCAGGAGATATTGTTGATGTTACGGGAACATCAAAAGGAAAAGGATTTGCTGGAGGAGTCAGACGATACAATTTTCGTGGGGGTCCAAAAACTCACGGACAATCAGACAGACATCGCGCACCTGGATCTATTGGTCAAGGAACGACACCTGGAAGAGTCTATAAAGGTAAACGTATGGCAGGGCACATGGGAGTTGATACCGTAACTATTAAGAACTTAACCGTTGTTGATGTTGATGCTGAGGGAAAGAACTTATATGTACTTGGTCTCGTCCCAGGACATCGAGATACCGTACTCTTTATTACTAAAATTGGAGAACAAAAGAATTATGTCCCATTATTAAAGAATGAAGAAGCACAAGAAACGCAACCAACTGAAGAGGTTTCTCAACCAGTTTCAGAAGAGACTGAAACCAAAGAAGCAGTTGTCGAAGAAGTAAAGACAGAAGAACCGAAAGAGGATAAATAATATGGCTGAAGAAAAGAAAAAAGTTACAAAAGTAACAAAAACTGAAGAGAAGAAAACAGCGAAGCCTGTTGTCGAAGAAACAGTAAAGGCAGAAGTTGTTGCAGCAAAACCTGCAAAAAAGACAGAGAAAAAAGATAGTTCATTGACAATTGATGTATTTGATATTGAAGGAAAAGTCACTGGTAAAATCTCATTGCCTGTTGAGATCTTTGGAGAAGCAGTAAATAAAACATTATTGGCTCAAGCCGTTCGCGTTTATCTTGCAAACAAACGACAAGGTAATGCTTCAACCAAAACTCGAGGTGAGGTAGAGGGTTCAACACGAAAGATCTATCGACAAAAAGGAACAGGAAAAGCTCGTCATGGTTCAATCCGTGCTCCTATCTTTGTTCATGGAGGTATCGTTTTTGGTCCAAAACCACGAGACTTTAGTTTGGACTTACCTAAGAAGATGCGACGAAAAGCGCTCTTTAGTGCTCTTTCTGCAAAAGTAGCCGATGGTGAGATTAAAGTTTTGGGTGGACTTGAAGGAATTGAAGCAAAAACAAAACAGTTTGTTTCAGTTATGACAAAATTAGGCTTTGCTGAAAAGAAGAGAAAATTATTACTCGTTACAGCAAAAAATCCTGAAAATATTAAAAGAGCAGCAAAAAACGTCGTCGGTGTTA
>Ga0075364_10000351_pt1 | contig 22879 bp, 16 predicted proteins | sample EndMetdeltDD1764_FD_71517 | JGI IMG/M metagenome (GOLD analysis project Ga0075364, IMG submission 71517) | Populus endosphere microbial communities from Tennessee, USA - Endosphere MetaG P. deltoides DD176-4 | ecosystem: Host-associated > Plants > Roots > Endosphere | place: USA: Tennessee...
ACCCGCGGCGCGGGCACGCGCCACGCACCGGGGACGGCGACGGCGCCACCGGTGGCCTGCTCGAGGCGGTCGAGCCAGGTGGCCGGCGGCTGGGCGAGCCGTCGAAGGTGGTCGGGCACCTCGTCGAGCTCCAGGCCATCGAGGTCAGGGCCATCGAGGTCAGGGCCGTCGAGGGCCGGGCCGTCGAGGGCCGGGGAATCGAGCACCGAGTCATCGAGCAGCGTGCTGGATGCGCGGCCGGTCCGCTCGCGGGGCGGCGGTCGGCGGGGCGCGGCGCGCAGGTGGAGGCGGTCGGCCACGGAGGGCTCCATCGAACGATCGCCCACCGTGTCGGCGGGCTGCGGATCGGGACGAGGAGCGGGAGCGCTCGAGGGGCACCAGCACGGGACCGGCACCCGGGATCGGACGAGAGCCGATCGGGAGCGCGACCCTATCGCGGGTCGGTCACGAAAGCGACGGCGTCATCGCGGTTGGCCCCGGCGCACCGGTGCGCGACGCGATCAGTACAGGCGGGCGGTCAGCTGCCGGCGGTAGCCCGCGGTCCGGGGATCGTCGGCGCCGAGGAGCTCGAGCAGGTCGACGTACTCCTGGCGCGCCTCGTCGTCGTCCTTCACCCGGTCGAGCAGCGCCTCGAGCTTGGTCTCGATGTCGGCGTCGTCGAGCGTCGTGCCCGTGCGCGCCAGCGCGGCGACCCGGCGGGTCTCGGCCGTCTCGGGGATCTTGGCGAGGACCTCGAGCGCCTCGTCGGGGCGCTCGTCGACGACGAGCAGCTCGGCGAGGGCCACGATGGCCTGCTCGTTGTCGGGGTCGTGCTCGAGCGCCTGGCGCAGCGCCGTCTCGTCGCCCACCTCGATGAGGGTGGCGACCAGGTCGTCCTCGGCCGACGGCAGCAACCCGTCGATGAACTCCTGCACCTCGGACCGGCCCTGCGCGCCGATGAAGCCGTTGACGACCTTGCCGTCGACGAGGGCGTAGACCGCGGGGATGCTCTGCACCCGGAACGCCTGCGAGATCGCCGGGTTCTCGTCCACGTTGACCTTGGTCAGCACGACCTTGCCCTCGGTGGCGTCGACGACCTCCTCGATGAGCGGGCCCAGCTGGCGGCACGGCCCGCACCACGGCGCCCACAGGTCCACCACGACGGGGATCTCGTTCGACCGTTGGACGACCTCGGCCTCGAAGGTGGCATCGGTGACGTCGACGACTGCGCTGGGCGTGCTCATGGCAGCTCACCCTACCGACCACCGCCGGCGGCGCGACCCCGGCCCGTGCGTCGCGGCTGGGTGTCTCTGACGTAATCGCGTTACGGTCGTCGCGCCGCATCGACGCAGGGGGGACCAACCGTGAGCGAGCCCGAGACCGGATCCGACGCGTCGCCGTCCGCCATCCCCGCAGGGATCGCGCTCGAGCCGGTCACGGACTGGCTCTCGGCGCGGGTGGCCGACGTCGAACCCCCGCTCGGCGTCGAGCTGATCGCCGGTGGCCACTCGAACCTCACCTTTCGCCTCACGGACGCCGGCGGGCGCCGGTGGGTGCTGCGACGCCCGCCGCTCAAGCAGGTGCTCGCCACCGCCCACGACATGGGCCGCGAGCACCGCATCATCGAGGCGCTGGCGCCCTCGCCCGTCCCGGTCCCGACCCTCGTGGGCCTCTGCGACGACGAGGCCGTCAACGGCGCGCCGTTCTACGTCATGGACTTCGTCGATGGCACGGTCGTCCGCGACCAGGCCCTGGCGGCCACGTTCGCCGTCGACGAGCGGGCCCGCATGGGCGCGTCGCTCGTCGACACGCTCGCCGCGATCCACGCGGTGGACGTCGACGCCGTGGGGCTGGGCACGCTGGGCAAGAAGGAGGACTACCTCGCCCGCCAGCTCAAGCGGTGGTCCACCCAGTTCGAGCGGTCCACCAGCCGCGAGATCCCCGAGATCGTCGACGTGCACGCGCGGCTCGAGGCCGAGCGTCCCGAGCAGCAGCGGGCCACGCTGGTGCACGGCGACTACCGGCTCGACAACTGCATCGTCGGCGCCGGCGGCGCGGTGGCCGCCGTGCTCGACTGGGAGCTGTGCACCCTCGGCGACCCGCTCGCCGACCTCGGCATGCTGTTCGTGTACATGCCCGACCCCGACGACGAGGCGCTCGCCGCGATCCCTGCGCCGACCGCCATCGAGGGCTTCCCCCGCAAGCGGGAGATCCTCGAGCGCTACGGCCAGCTGAGCGACCTCGACCTCGGCGCCATCGCCTACTACGAGGCCTTCGGGATGTGGAAGCTGGCGTGCATCGCCGAGGGCGTGTTCGCCCGCTACCAGGGGGGCGCCATGGGCGATCGTGGGACCCGGGGCGAGGGCTTCGGCGAGGACGTGATCGCGCTCGCTCGAAGCGCGCAGCGCATCCTCGACGAGCGCACCTGAGGTCGACGCCTGCCGTTCGATCGTCACGGGTTGTGGCGACGGGGCCCTATGGTGGACCGATGGGACCGTGCCGGACACCTGAAACCAGGACCCGATGAGCGACCTCTACACGCGCACGGCCACCCCCGAGCTCGATCGCCCGGTGCTGGTCCTCGCGCTCGAGGGGTGGATGGACGCCGGCTTCGGCGGCGCCACCGCGCTCAGCACGATCACGGACCAGAGCGAGCAGGCGACCATCGCGGTGTTCGACACGGACGATCTGCTCGACCACCGTGCCCGCCGGCCCACGATGCGCATCGACGACGGCGTGGTCACCAACCTGTCCTGGCCGGCGACCGAGCTGTGGGCCACCACCGACCAGGCGGGCCACGACGTGCTGTTCCTCTCGGGCGCCGAGCCCGACCACCGCTGGCGGGCCTTCTCCGCAGCGGTGGCCGACCTCGCCCTCGACCTCGACGTGCGCCTGGTGACCAGCATCGGCGCGTATCCCGCGCCGGCGCCCCACACCCGTCCCACCCGGGTCGTGTCGACCGCGACCGATCGCGACCTGGCCCGCCAGGTCGGGTTCCTGCCCGGTCGCGTCGAGGTCCCCACCGGCGTGAGCACCGCGGTCGAGCAACGCTGCGCCGAGCTCGGGCTGCCCACCATCGGCCTGTGGGCGCAGGTGCCGCACTACGCCGCGGCGATGCCCTACCCGGCGGCGTCGCTCGCGCTCATCGAGACGCTCGCCCGCGTCGCCGACGTCGAGTTCGGCACCGCGGACCTGGCCGCCGAGGCGCAGGCCACGCGGGACCGGTTGGACGAGCTCGTGAGCAACAGCCCCGAGCACCTCGACCTCGTGCGCCAGCTCGAGGTCCAGGTCGACGCCATCGAGCGCGAGGGCATCGAAGCGGTCTCGGGCGACGACCTCGCCGCCGAGCTCGAGCAGTTCCTCCGCGAGCAGGGCAACTAGCGCAACGTTCCCCCGCTCCGGGTACTCGGGCGGGTGCAGGACGCGCGTCGCGCTAGGTCGGCGGACGCCCCGAGCGGGCCACGACGTCCTCGCGTGTGCCGAGGTAGGACTCGATCACCCGCGGGTGCCGCAGGACCTCGTCGGGCGGACCGGACGTGACGACGTGTCCCTGCTCGAGGGCCAGCAACCGATCCGACACCGAGGCCACGAGCCCCATGTCGTGCTCGACGACGAGCACCGCCGCACCCAACGAGTCCCGGATGCGACGGATCAGGGGCCCGAGCGCCTCGGTCTCGCGCTGCGCGATACCGCTCGACGGCTCGTCGAGCAGCACGACCGACGGTCGGTGGGCCATCACGCAGGCCATGTCCACGATCCGTCGCGAGCCGGTCGAGAGCTCGCGCACGAACTTCGACCGGAAGCGCTCCATGCCCATGAGGGCGATGAGCTCGTCGACCCGCTGACCCACGGCGAACTCGGCGTCGACCTGGGCGGGCAGGCGCAGCATGGCGTTGAACGGGTCCTTCACCTGCACCCACCGCTCGAGCGCGACCTTGATCGTCTCCTCGACCGTGAGGTTGGGGAACAGCCGGGCGTCCTGGAACGAGCGCCCGAGACCGAGTCGGGCGCGCGCGTCGGCCGGCTTGCGACTCACGTCCTCGGTTCCGAGGACGACCCGCCCGCCGTCGGAGGTGAGGAAGCCCGAGATCAGGTCGAACAGGGTCGTCTTGCCGGCACCGTTGGGACCGATGACGCCGAGGATCTCCCCGGGGGCCACGGCGAAGGTCACGGCATCCACCGCCCGGATGCCGCCGAAGCGGACCGACAGGTCGGTCACGGCGATGGCCGGCTCCGCAGGCACGGCGGGCTCACCCGCACGCTCGTCGACCGGGCCCACCTCCGGCTCGTGCACCACGGCGACACGGGGCTCGGTCGACCGGTGGTCGTCGCGACCGTCGTGGCCGTTGCCCGACGCCGGGTCGCCGGTGGCGGCGAGGCCCTTGGTGGCACCCTCGAGGAACACCGAGCGGACGATGTCGGGCCGGGCGAGCAGCTCGGCGGTCGGTCCCTCGTAGCGGATCTCGCCCTTCTCCATGAAGTACGCCCGTGACGCCAGCATCAGGGCGACGTTGACCGACTGCTCGACCAGCACGACCGTGGTGCCCTGCTCGTTGATCTCGCGCACGATGTCGAGCAGCTGCTCGACGATGACCGGCGCGAGTCCGAGCGAGAGCTCGTCGATGACGAGCAGGTCGGGCTCGGACACGAACGCCATGCCCAGCGCGAGCATCTGCTGCTGCCCGCCCGAGAGGTTGGCGGCAGGGTCGTGGAGGCGCTGGCGCAGGATCGGGAAGATCGTCAGCGCGTGCTCGATCCGGGCAGAGACGTCGACGTCGCCACCGGCGCGGGCCGCCCGCCGGTTGAGCCAGGAGGCCACGTCGAGGTTCTCGCTGACCGTCAGGGACGGGAACACGCCCTGGCCACCGGGGACCATCGCGACCCCGAGTCGGGCGATCTCGTTGGGCGGCGCGTGCGTGACGTCGCGGCCGTCGAGGATCACCGCGCCGTTGCTGGCCTCGACCACGCCGGTGATCGCCTTGAGCAAGGTCGACTTCCCCGCGCCGTTGGTCCCGAGCAGCGCGACGATCTCACCCTTGTCGGCCTGGAAGTCGACGTCGAAGAGCACCTGCACGTCCCCGTAGCGCACGTCGAGGTGACGGACCAGGAGCTGCCCGATGCGGCCCTGCCGGCGCTGCTCCTCCAGCTCGGCGCGCGCCGCGCTCGCCGTCCAGACGTTGCGGATGTCGCGGTCGAGCACGCTCGAGGCCGTGCTGGCGATGACACCGCCGATGACGGCGATCGGGACCATGAAGAGCATGCCCCAGCGGATGCCGACGTGGTCGCTGAGCCACCCCACGACGAGGAGCGCGGGCAGGCCCGGCAGCACGTAGAGCACCGCGATCGAGAAGCCGGCCGACCGCGCCCGTGGCGGGATGGCCAGCGACAGCGCGGCGAACACGCTCGGCAGGATCCCGGCGAGCGCAGCTGCGATGCCGATGCGGGCGAGCACCGCGACCGCGACGTTGGGCGCGAGCGCGAAGGCGGCCGTGAACCCGGCGGCGACGATCGTGACCCACAGCACGTAGCGCAGCACCCGGGCCGGGTCGCGCTGGGCCATCTTGGCGCCGATGGTCGCAGCGCAGGCGATGCCGATCAGCTGGCCGAGCTCGGAGAGCGCCTCGATCACGCCCCGCTCGTTGGCGGCGAGGTGCAGCTCGCGCTCGTAGAACAGGTTGGCCAGCACGCCGAAGCCGATGAACGAGATGGCGAGGAACGGGATCGACCAGAAGATCCGGCGCAGGCTCTCGACCCGCTGCACCATCCGGTGCGCCTCCTCGAACGAGGGCGGGGTCTCGGTGAGCACGGCCGTCTCGTGATCGAGGCCGGTGGCCTGGCGCTCCCACTGCCCCCGCACGGGTTCGCGCAGGCGGAGCGAGACGAACACCAGGACGATCGACGGAACCGAGATGATGAGGAACGGCACCCGCCAACCGAACGCGTGCCCGACGAAGCCGGCGAGCAGGAACCCGAGCACGAGGCCCAGCCCCTCACGCGCGCCGTGGACCGCGTAGACCCGCGGCCGGTTCGGGATGTCGTACCAGTCGGCCAGCAACGACAGGTGCGTCGACAGGATCACCGCGAGGCCGATCGACGCACCGGCGCGCACGAGCAGGAGCAGCCACCAGTGCGTGGGGATGATGCCCGTGAGCACGGAGAAGCCGGCGAAGACGGCGGCGCCGGCGACCATGATGCGGACCCGGTTGCCGCGGTCCGCCCAGAACGAGATCGGGATCGTGAGGATCAGGCCGGCGCACAGCGCCACGAGCGTCACGCCGAGGATGCCCGTGTCGGTCAGGTTGAACGCGTCGCGCATCTCCGGGATGAGGACCTGGCTGGCGCCGCGCTCCATCGACTCGAACAGCGCGATGCCGAACAGGATCGCCAGGGGGAAGACCGGCTGGCCACCGGCGAGGCCCCGCCGACCCTCGCGTGCGGCCTCGGGATCGGTCCCGTGCAGCTCCACGCCGTCGAGGGCGTGGACGCCGAGCGCGCCCGCGTCGTGGAGCGCCTCCTCGGGGTGCTGGTCGTCGATCATGGCCGCTCCCCCGCCTGCACGGTCGTCGTCCGCTCACCCGGCGGGCCACCGTCGGGCGGACCACCGTCGGGAGCATCGGTGCCTCCGTCCCCGTCCGGCCCCGCCGCCGCGACCACGACCGTGGCCGCATCGTCGCCTCCGTCGGCCGCGCCATCGGTCGCTTCGACCGCGTGCTCGGCATCCTCGACGGCGTGGTGGTCGACCTCGTCGGGACCGTCGGCCAGCAGGCTGGGGACGGCGATGCCGAAGCGCCGGGCGACCGACCGCAGCCAAAGGTCGCGCAGCCGGTAGACGAGTCCGGAGAAGCCACCGGGCAGCACGAGCAGCACGACCAGCACGCCCACCGCGGACGGCAGGAACTGCCACGCACCCGTGAGGTACCACGTCCCCCCGCGGGAGAAGATCGCCCCGAGGATCGCCCCGAGCTGCCCGCCGAGGCCGCCGACGACCGTCGACGTGAACACGTTGAACGACTCACCGGCCCCGAACGACGAGACCGTGTAGGTGCGCAGCAGGTGGACGTAGAGGCATCCGGCCACGGCCGCGAAGAAGCCCGAGAGCGCGAAGCCCATGAGCTTGGCCCGGGTCACGCTGATCCCGTACGCCTGCGCGGCCCGTTCGTTCTCCCGCAGCGCGACGAGCGACCGGCCGGTGCGACTCGCCCGCAGGCCCCCGACGGCGAGCAGCACGAGCACGAGCACGACGACGCACACGTAGTAGTAGGAGCCCTGCGAGTCGATGTCGACCCGACCGAACAGGGGTGGCCGCTCGATGCCGGAGATCGGGATCCACGACATGAAGCGCGGGTTGAGCAGGTAGTAGGCGGCGGTGGTGGCGAAGGCGAGGGTCGTCGCGGCCAGGATCAGGCCGCGCACGCGCAGGGCGGGCAGCCCGACGACGACCGCGACCGCGGCGCCGGCGACCCCCGCGATGAGCAGCGCGATGCTCAGGTCGAGGTGCCACTGCTTGGTGACGACCGCGCCGACGGCCGCGCCGACGGCCACGAACCCCATCTGCCCGAGCGACACCTGGCCGGCCCAACCGGTGAGCACGATGATCGAGATCCCGATGATGGCGAAGATGACGACGCCCGAGGCCTTCAGCAGCGCCGACTGATCCATGAACCCGAGGTTGGGCAGCCGCCACAGGACGAAGGCGAGCAGGGCCAGCCCACCCCACTTGGCGACGGCGACCTCGGGCACGCGTCGCAGCTCGCGTGGGATGGGACGGATGTCGTCCACGGACTGCCACGACGACACGTCGTCGAGCTCGGTGCGCGAGCGGTTGCTGCGGCGGAGGTGGAGGACGCGGCACACCAGGCCCCACCCGGCCGGCGCCAGGAGCGCGAGGAAGATGATGGCGCCGAGCACCGGGTACACGAGGGCGTCACCGCCCGAGTGGAAGATGACCTGCTGCTCGACGATGCCGAGCGCCACGGCGGACACCGCGACGGCGGCCAGGTTCGTGAAGCGCCCGAGTGCCAGCGCGGTGAGCGCGGCCAGCGCGGCCGAGAAGCTGATGGCGCCGAAGCCGTCGGTCGACGACGTGAAGGGGAGGCCGAGCATCCCTGCCCGCAGGAACACGCCGGTGAACGACAGCAGCGCAGCGATGGCCCACACGACCGTGTTGAGCCGCTTCACCGGCACGCCCAGCGTGGCCGTGCGCTCGGACCGCTCGGCTGCGGCGCGGATGGCGACCCCGGCCGACGTCCACCGCAGGAAGACGCCGATGGCGACGAGGGCGATGGGCGCGACGACGAGCGCCAGGACGTGGCTGCCGCCGAAGGTGATGGGCGACAGCTCGAACGAGAAGGAGATCGGGTTGAGCGGCGGTTGCGACAGCGGGTCCTGGCCCCAGATGAGCGGGATGGCGAGGGAGGCGACCGTGAGGAGCTGGGCGATGCCGATCGTGGCGACCGTGAGGATGAGCCGGGGTGCCCGCACGAACCGACGCACGATGAGCACCTCGACGAGGACCCCGACGAGCACCGCGCCGGCCGCCCCGATGGCGGCGCCGGCGAGGAACGGGAGGCTGCTGTAGGCGATGAGGTCGACCGCCAGGACGGTGGGGACGAGGCCGAGCTCGCCCTGGGCGAAGTTGAGGATCCGGTTGGCCCGGTAGATCAGCGCCATGCCGATGGCGACGAGCGCGCCGAGCAGGCCGGTGATGGTGCCGTAGAGGTAGATCCCCGGGCTGGCGAACCCGTCGCGATACCAGAGGGCCTGGCCGACGACGAGCACGAGGGCGGGCCCGATCACGCGGGCGGCGGCCGCCATGCGTGGGTCGAGCTCCCGACGGCTGGCTGACCGCGCGCGCGGCTGCACGGCAACGGACATGCGTGACCCCCCTGGTCGTGGTCTCTCAGCCGCGCCTCCCCCCGGAGCACGCCGCGCCTTCAGCGCGTCCGTTGCACGACCAGTGAAACCATCTCCGTTCTAGACGACGATGGCAGGCTGTGCAACAGGTCACACCGGAGCTTCGAGCAGGGTACGCCCGCGCCTCCGGGCGCGGGTTGATCTGTCAGCTGCGCTGACACCCTCGCCGACTGATGAGACCACGACGCGGGCACGACGCGCGGACGATCTACGGTCGGACCATCGGGTCGGTCAGGCGGCCTCGGTCCCGACGAGCGCGGCGCGCAGCGCCGGGACGTCGTCGACCACGACGTGCGCGCCGGCGGCCTCGAGCTCGTCGGGCCCGGCGAACCCCCACCGCACGCCGATGGCCACGAGACCGTGGGCCAACGCGCCGTCGACGTCGTGGTGGCGATCCCCCACGAGGGCGACGTGGCGACCGCCGGCGACGCCGAGCCCGTCGAGCGTGTGCGCGACCACCTCGGGCTTGGTGCCGCGAGCGCCGTCGAGCGTGGCGCCCCCGACGAACGTCACGGCGTCCGCCAGCTCGAGGTGGTCGATGATCGTCTCCGCCATGGCCGTGACCTTCGAGGTGGCGATGGCGACCGTGACCCCGGACCGGTCCAGCTCCCGCACCAGTGCCGGCATGCCCCGCACGACCTCGAGGTCGAGGATCCCCGCTGCCACGTACCGCTCGCGGTAGACGGCCACGGCGCGCTCGCCCCGCTCGCCCTCGAGCCCGTGGAAGCGGGCGAACCCGTCGCGCAGCGGCGGCCCGATGTACCCCGTGAGCGTGGCCGGATCCTCGACCACGATGCCGGCGTCCGCCAGCGCGTGGGCCACGCAGCTGGTGATGCCCGCCTGCGGGTTCGTGATGGTGCCGTCCAGGTCGAACAGCACGACCTCGAACGGCGGAGCACCGCGCTCGCCCGCGCTCACACGACGACGTTGACGAGCTTGGGCGGGCGGGCGATGACCTTGCGGGGCTCGCGGCCCTCGAGCTGCGCGGCGACGCGCTCGGACGCGAGGGCGAGCGCGATCGCCTCGTCCTCGCCGATGTCGGGTGCCACCTCGACCTTGCCCCGCACCTTGCCGTTGACCTGCAGCACCATCTCGACGGTGTCGACGGTCAGCATCGCCGGGTCGGCCACCGGCCACGCCTGCTCGTGCACGTGCTCGCCGTCGTGGCGCAGCGCCCACAGCTCGGCGGTGATGTGCGGCGTCATGGGGGCCGAGAGCAGCAACATCGTGTCCAGCGCCTCGTCGAGCGTGGCCCGCCGTGCGCCCGCGTCTGCCTGCGCGTACTTGTAGAGCTCGTTGGTGAACTCCATGAAGCTGGCGACCGCGGTGTTGTAGGACCAGCGCTCGTACTCGTCGGTCACGCGGGCGATGAGCCGATGGCGGGACTTGGCCACCTCGACGTCGGCCGGCGCCTCGTCGCGGTCGACGATCGAGCCGACCTCGCCGTGGGCCAGGCGCCACAGGCGCTGCAGGTAGCGGGCGCACCCGTCGATGCCCACGCCCTCCCAGTCGACGTCGTCCTGCGGCGGCCCGACGAACAGGTGGGCCAGGCGGAGCGCGTCGGCGCCCTGGTGGTCGAGGATCTCCTCCGGTGCGACGAGGTTGCCCTTCGACTTGGACATCTTGTCGCCACCCAGGCGGATCATCCCCTGGGTGAACAGCCGCTGGAAGGGCTCGCGCAGCTCCTTGGGCGCGATGCCGAGGTCGGCGAGCGCCTTCGTGTAGAAGCGGGCGTACATCAGGTGGAGGATGGCGTGCTCGATGCCGCCGATGTACTGGTCGACCGGCATCCACGACGCGGCCGCGTCCTGCGAGAACGGCGCGTCCTCGTTCCACGCGTCGGTGAACCGCAGGAAGTACCACGACGAGTCGACGAACGTATCCATCGTGTCGGTCTCGCGGAGCGCCGGTTCGGCGCAGATGGGGCACGTCGTGTGCAGGAACCCCTCGTGGAGCTTGAGCGGTGACTCCCCGGTCGGCAGGAACTCGACGTCGTCGGGGGCCACCACCGGCAGCTGGTCCTCGGGCACCGGCACCGCGCCGTGCGTCGGGCAGTGGACGATCGGGATCGGGCAGCCCCAGAAGCGCTGGCGCGACAGCAGCCAGTCGCGCAGCCGGTAGTTGATCGTGCCCCGGCCGATGCCCTCGGACTCGAGCCACTCGATGGCCTTGGCGATGGCGTCGGCCTTGGTGAGCCCGTCGAGCCACTCGCTGTTGATCGCCGGACCGTCGCCGACGTAGGCCTCGCCGTCCCAGTCCGCCGGCGGCTCGACCGTGCGCAGGATCGGCAGGTCGTACGCCTTGGCGAAGTCCCAGTCGCGCTGGTCCTGGCCGGGCACGGCCATGATCGCGCCCGTGCCGTAGCCCATCAGCACGTAGTCGGCGATGTACAGCGGCACCGGCCGCCCGTTGAAGGGGTTGCGCACGTAGGCGCCGGTGAAGGCGCCCCGCTTGTCGAGGCCGCCCTCGTTGGAGAGCCGGTCGACCTCGGATTCCTTGCTCACCTGCGCGACGAAGGCCTCGACGGTCGCCCGGTGCTCGTCGCTGACGATCTGCCGGACCAGCGGGTGCTCGGGGGCCAGCACCGCGTAGGTCATGCCGAACGACGTGTCCGGCCGTGTGGTGAAGACCTCCAGGATGGGCGCACCGGTCAGGGGCGTCCCCTCGGCGTCGGTGACCGCCATCTCGAACTGCGCGCCCTCGGACCGCCCGATCCAGTTGCGCTGCATCGTCTTGACCCGCTCGGGCCAGTCGACCAGGTCGAGGTCGTCGAGCAGCTGCTGCGCGTAGTCGGTGATCTTGAAGAACCACTGCTCGAGGTCGCGCTTGATCACGACGTCGCCCGAGCGCTCGCACGTGCCGTCGGCCAGCACCTGCTCGTTGGCCAGCACCGTCTGGCAGCCGGGGCACCAGTTCACCGGTGCGTTCTTGCGGTACGCCAGGCCCGCTTCGAAGAGGCGCAGGAAGATCCACTGCGTCCACTTGATGTAGCTCGGGTCGTGGCTGCGGACCTCGCGGCGCCAGTCGTAGACCGACCCGATGCGCAGGATCGACGAGCGCAGCTCGGCGATGCGCTCGTCGGTGAAGGGGCGGGGGTGGACGCCGGTCTTGATGGCCGCGTTCTCGGCGGGCAGGCCGAAGCTGTCGAAGCCCATCGGCGAGAGCACGGCGTACCCGTTCATCGTGCGGTGGCGGACGATCAGGTCGCCGAACGTGTAGTTGCGCACGTGGCCCATGTGCGCCCGCCCGCTCGGGTACGGGTACATGCAGAGCGTGTAGTAGTGCGGCCGGGGGTCGTCGTTGTCGACCTCGTAGGTCCCGTGCTCGGCCCAGTACGCCTGCCACCGGGCCTCGATGGCCTGGGGGTCGTAGGTGCTGCGTTCGCTCGTCTCGGGGCCGTCAGCCATGGCGGGCCATCGTAGTGATCACGCGTTCAGCGCCCGGAACCCGTTGCCCGGCGATGTCACACCCCGCGGGGAGGATCGTCGGCATGTGCGTGGTGTGCGAGCGGTGGACGGCCCGGGCCAACGGGTTTGCAGAAGGCGGCGAGGACTTTGCTAGTGTGAGCGACCCTTACGGGGCTATAGCTCAGTTGGTAGAGCGCTTCCATGGCATGGAAGAGGTCTGGAGTTCGATTCTCCATAGCTCCACTAGGAAAGGTCACCAACGCGACGGCGAAGGCTTCATGCTCGGTGGTCTCGTCGCCGGCGAAGGTCGCTTCTCCGGGTCGCCACGACATACGAGGCCTGGCGGGCCGAGTTGCTCGCCTACGACGCGAGACCGACGCGCCGAACGCTCAGGCGAGCGCCCCCAGCATGGCGTTGATCATCGCCATGTCGAAGTAGTCGCGCCACAGCGCGATCTTCCCGTCGCGCAGCTCGAACACGCCGGCCACGGGCAGGTCGTACCACTCGCCCTTCACCAGGAAGCGGTCCGTCCGCTCGTTCATCACCACGTCGCCCGTGGCCGTCTGCCGGTGCACCACGAACTGCACCTCGTCGACCCCCCCGGCCATCGCCCCGAGGAACCCCTTGAGGGCGTCGGGCCCGAGGTTCTTGCCCATGGGCACGTTGTCGTACTCGACGTCGGCGGTGACCAGCTCGCAGGCCCCGTCGAGGTCCATCTTCACCACGCGGGCGATGAACTCGTTCACGGTCTCTTCAGCGCTCATGCCGGCAGCCTCGCGCGCCGGCGACGGACGCGCCCGGACGACGGCTGGCCCGGCGCGGGCCGTCGAGCGCTCAGGCCGGGTCGGCCCGCCACGCGACCCGGGGGACGTCGCGCCAGAGGCGCTCGAGGTCGTAGAACTTCCGGGTCTCGCTGTGGAACACGTGCACGACGAAGTCGCCGTAGTCCATGAGGACCCACTCGAGCGCGTCGAGGCCCTCGATGCGGATCGGCTTGGGCCCACCGGCCTCGGCGACGAGCTTCTCGACCTCTTCGGCCAGCGCCCGCACCTGGCGCCCGTTGCGCCCGGCGGTGATCACGAAGTAGCTCACGATGCCGAGGACCGGGCCAACGTCGAGCAGGGTCGTGTCCTCGTCGGTCTTGGTCGCCGCGGCCCGTGCCGCCTCGATCGCCCACTCGCGCGGGTCGACGGGCTCGACGTCGGGTCGGGGGCCGCCCGTGGCGGCGTCCGGGCCCACGTCAGCCGCCCGTCGTCGGGGTGGTCCCCGCCGTGCGTCGCCCGCTGGTGACGTAGTCCTGGCCGAGGGTGATGGTCACGTCGGCAGTGCCTCCCGGATCGTTGGTCGCCACAACCTCGCCCACGCCGAGGGCCTCACGCAACCGGTCGACCTCGGCCCGACGTGCCTCATCGCGGTACTCGAGCTTGGTCGTCGGCTGCCCGAACCCCGCCGCGTTGCCCACGAGGTCGATCTGGCCGTTCGCCTGCACGAGCACGGGTGCGGCCACGACGCCGTGGTCGAGCTCGCCGGTCCCGTCCAGCAGCTCGATCCGGATGCGGCTCCCCGGCGGTGCCCCGATGGGGAACGGGATGAGCCGGGCCACGGTGGCCTGCACCTGGTCGGCGATCGGCAGGTACAGGGCCTGCACGCTCCCCGGGATCGGGACCTTCTGCACGGGCAGGGTGGCCAGCTCGACCCGGTCGACGCTCAGGTCGCGCACGAACTTGCCCAACCCGCTGTCCTTCTCGCCGGGCACGGCCTGGTCGCCGTCGGCGCGGCCCACGGCGGCCAGCCACGCGGTCCAGAAGAGGCGGTGGCGCACGAGCAGGTTGGTGGACGCCGACGCGTCGCCGTCGGTGGCGAACAGGAAGTCGGCGACGTCGGCGGCGGCCAGCGAGAGCTGCCCACGCGGGAACCGCAGGCTGCGCCGGCCGTTGGCGGTGACGTACACGTCGTCGGGGTTGTCGAGGGTGAGCGGAGCCACGGGCGCGACGAGGTCCTCCCACGCGTCGTGGGGGATCTCGGTCGTGTCGGAGATGCCGGCGCCCACCATCGTCTCGACCGCGGTCCGCACGGCGTCGGTCCCCGAGGCCGCGGTCGCCCGCAGGGACGGCTGACCCGCAGCGGGCGACGTGTCGGCCGGGACGAAGATCACCCCGCCGGTCGTGTCGTTGGCCAGCGACAGCACCGTGGTCCCCGCGAGCGCGCCGTCCGCGCCCGTCTCGAGCACCAGCAGCGTGGGGGTCGGGTCCGTCAGCGCCCGGAAGCCGGGCGCCGCAGGATCGGTGACCCGGCTCTCGGCGGTGCCCTCGCTGCTGTGGAGCACGACGTCGCGCCCCGCGAGCACCAGCACCGGGATCAACAGGACGAGCACGACCATGGCGACGGGGAACCCGACGCGCCAGAACAGCGACGACCGCGCACCCCGGTCGGGGTCGCCGTCCGGCGTGGTCGGCGCGTCGGCCACCGCTCGGGGTTCGTCGATCTCGACCGGTCCGGGAGGTTCGGGTGGTGCGGCGCCGGGGGCGGCCATCACCGGCGCGCCACGACGTCGGCGAGGAGGTCGACGGTCATAGGAGCGGCCCACGATAGAGGCCCCGCTCGTCGATGACGGAGCGCACGCCGGGCGGCACCAGCCCGTCGATCGGCAGCCCGGCCGCCACCCGGGCCCGCAGCTCGGTGCTCGACACGTCGAGGCGCGGGATCGTCACGCGCTCGTGGGGCCACCCGCCGGGTGGGTCGGCCGACGGGATCCCGGGACGGTCGACGACGACGAGCGTGCACCGGCGGCGCACCTCCTCGACCCGCTCCCAGGTCGGCAGCCCGGCGGCGGCGTCACCGCCCACGATCAGGAACCGCCGCCCGGTCGGGTCGACGGCGTCGAGCTCGGCCAGCGTGTCGGCGGTGTAGGAGTTGCCGCCGCGGTCGACCTCGATCGTGCTCACGTGCAGGCCGGGCACGTCTCGGGCCGCGGCCCGGCACATGGCCAGCCGGTCGGCGGCGGCGGTCACCGGGCGGTCGCCGACCTTCTGCCACGGGCGGTGCGCCGGGACGAACCAGACCTCGTGGAGGCCCAGCGCCTGTCGGGCCCAGCACGCGGCGACGACGTGGGCGATGTGGGGCGGGTCGAACGTGCCGCCGAAGATCCCCAGGAGGCCGCCCGGCGGCGGACGCCGCGGAGGGCCCTCGTCGGCCTCCAGAGGGCCGGTCACGGCGGGCAGTGTAGAGATCGCGGTGGCTGCGCTCCCGGGACCGGTACCCCGCACCGGGCTGGCGCGTCGCCGACGTCACACCCATCCCCGGAACGAGCGGCGTCGAACCCCGGTTGAGGACCTCGGTGCTCGGCTGTGGACCCCCTCCGGTCCCCTCGGAACACCCGGTGAACCCCTCATCGGGAGCCATCGTGACCAACGTCACGGAGGAAACCGGAAGAAACGACCGATACCACACCGTTACAAGGCTGTGATTTCCGGGATCCGTGTGCCCGGAGCGTCATGGCGAAGAAATCTGCGGCTGCCTTCACCCCGAAAGGCGCAGGATTCTCGCAACCCGAGAGGTCCGACGGGGTAACGACAGGTTCCGCGGACAGGTTTGGAGTTCGAATGAGCGATTCGGTTGGTCAGTATCTCAACGAGATCGGCCTGGTTCCCCTGCTCACCGCCGTGGAGGAGCGTGAGCTCTCCCAGATCATCGAGAAGGGGCGCGACGCCCAGGAGCGCCTCGACGCCGGCGAGCGGGGCCGCGACCTGCAGCGCCAGGTCCGGGCCGCCGCCGAGGCCAAGGACCGGTTCATCCGTGCGAACCTCCGCCTCGTCGTGAGCGTGGCTCGCCGCTACCCCCTCCCCCCGGGCATGGAGCTGCTCGACCTCATCCAGGAGGGCAACCTCGGGCTCGAGCACGCCGTCGACAAGTTCGACTGGCGCAAGGGCTTCAAGTTCTCGACCTACGCCACCTTCTGGATCCGCCAGGCCATCGGCCGGGCCCTCGACCAGAAGGCGAGCCTCGTCCGGCTACCGGGCGACCGGTCGGCCAGCCTTCGGGCCGCGCTGCGGCAGGTGTCGGGTGACGGCGACGAGCTCGACGACGAGCACGCCCGCCTCCACCGGCTCACCACCCCCACGAGCCTCGACCGCACCATCGGCGACGACGACTCCAACGAGCTCATCGACCTCCTGGCCGACGAGAACAGCCCCTCCCCCGAGGCGCTGGTCATGGCTCAGGTCGAGGAGCAGATGATCACCGACCTGCTGTCGGTGCTCGACAGCCGGGCCCGCTACGCGGTCGAGCAGCGCTTCGGCCTCCACGACGGGCGCAAGCGCAGCTACCGCGAGGTCGGCGAGGAGCTGGGCGTCACCGCCGAGGCCGCCCGTCGCCTGGTCAAGCGAGCGGTCACCGCCGTGCGCGAGCAGGCCGGCGAGCGCATCGACGCCGCCTGACCCATCAGGACCCCCCAGCGGGCCGGGCCCGGGAACGACCGGACCCCGCCCGTTGGTCATGATCACCAGCCAAGATCCGTGAGTGCAACGCATCTGCGTTGCACTTGCGCGTCGGGGACGCCACGCTTGCCGCCATGGAACCGACCTGGACGCCCTCCTCCTGGCGCGCCCGTACCGCTGCCCAGCAGCCCACGTGGCCCGACGCCGCCGATCTCGATCGCGTCACCAAGGTCCTGTCCACCTATCCGCCGCTCGTGTTCGCCGGCGAGGCCCGAGCGCTCGAGGCGGACCTCGCCCGGGTCGCCCAGGGCGAGGCCTTCCTCCTCCAGGCCGGCGACTGCGCCGAGTCGTTCGACAGCTTCTCGGCCGACGGCATCCGCGACCGGCTGCGGGTCATCCTGCAGATGGCGGTCGTGCTGACGTACTCGTCGGGCGTGCCCGTGGTGAAGGTCGGGCGCATCGCCGGGCAGTTCGCCAAGCCCCGCTCGGCGGCGACCGAGACGGTGGACGGCGTCGAGCTGCCGTCGTTCCGCGGTCACCTCGTCAACGACATCGGCTTCACCGCCGCCGCCCGTCAGGCCGACCCCGAGCGCCTCGTCACCGCCTACAACCAGTCGGCCTCGACGCTCAACCTGCTGCGGGCCTTCACCAAGGGCGGCTTCGCCGACCTCGAGCGGGTCCAGTCGTGGACCCAGGACTTCGTGGCGTCGAGCAACGAGGGCCAGCGCTACCAGCGCATCGCCGACGAGATCGATCGGGCCCTGCGCTTCATGCGGGCCTGCGGCATCGGGGTCGAGGATCAGCCCTCGCTCCACACCGTGGACTTCTACACGAGCCACGAGGCGCTCATCCTCGGCTACGAGGAGGCCCTCACACGGCGGGACTCGATCTCGGGCGACTGGTACGACTGCTCGGCCCACATGCTCTGGATCGGCGAGCGGACCCGCCAGCTCGACGGGGCCCACGTCGAGTTCCTCAAGGGCGTGCAGAACCCGATCGGCTGCAAGGTGGGCCCGACGGTCTCCCCCGACGAGGTGGTGGCGCTGTGCGAAGCGCTCAACCCCGAGCGGCGACCGGGCCGGCTCACCCTCATCAGCCGCATGGGCGCCGACAAGATCGGCGACGCGCTGCCGCCGCTGCTCACCGCCGTGCGCGACTCGGGTCACCCGGTCGTCTGGGCGTGCGACCCGATGCACGGCAACACGTTCTCGGCGCCGAGCGGGCACAAGACGCGCCACCTCAACGCCGTGCTGGCCGAGATCGAGGGCTTCTTCGCAGCGCACCAGGCGGCGGGCACCTGGCCCGGCGGCGTGCACATCGAGCTCACCGGCGAGGACGTCACCGAGTGCCTCGGCGGTTCCGAGGAGATCCTCGACGAGCACCTGGACACCCGCTACGAGACGATGTGCGATCCGCGCCTCAACGGGCGCCAGTCGCTCGACCTCGCCTTCCGCGTGGCCGAGCTCCTGCACTGAGGACGGGCCACCAGTCGCCCGCAGCGCTCGCTACAGGCCGTACTTGTCCAGCAGGTAGGTCTGCGTCTGCAGCACGTCCGCCGGGGCGAGCGCACCGATGTAGATGATCACCTCGGCGATCAAGCCGTCCCAGGGCTCCCCACCGAGCTCGTTGAGGGCGCCGAGGTAGGTGAACGGCGCGCCGCCGTCGACCGCGACCGGCGCGGCGCTCACCTCGTTGGTGCCGTTGACGGTGCCGGTGAACGACGTCGTGGTCCACTGGTCCACCGTGAGGTAGGGCGTCCCGGCAACCAGGTTGAAGTAGTCGGAGACCTCGGCGCCGGGCCCGGCGAACGAGAAGTACGCGTAGTTGGTGCCGGCGCGGGTGTCGAGCCCTGCCGCTCGGTCGAAGCCGAAGTCGTTGCTGTACAGCTTGCGCAGCTCGAACCCGTCGGTGTTGCTCTGGAACACCGCGAAGACGGTCAGGTCGGGCGCGGTGTCAGGGTCGATGGCGAACGGGATGACGAGGACGTCCTCCGAACCGTCGAACGACAGCGCCGGCAGCCCGTTGATGGCGGACGCGACGAAGGTGGGCTGCTGCATGGGATCGCCCGTCTGCGTCGCGTCGTTGGCGTTGCCGCTCTGGTCGCCCCAGACCACGACCTGACCGGCGCTGAGCGTCACACCGACCCCGGCGTCGTACCACGCGGCCATGCCCGGGAACGGCGCGAGCGGAGCAGCGGTGGCGGCCTGGGCGGCGGCGACGGAGCGGATGCTCGGCACGGTCCAGGCCAGGGCCCCGGCGGTGGCGGCGCTGCCGGCCAGGATGACCGTGCGACGATCGGGCCGGAGGCCCTCGGACCCGGGGGTCGGCTCCGCTGTGCCCGTCGGTTGCACCTGCTCGTCCATGTCCGCTCCTCGGTGCCCGCCGGGAAGTGGTTGGTCGGCACCGTCGGCCGTGGATGCCGAGATCGTAGTGAAACCGCACGAACGGGACGCAGATCGTCGAACTTCGTCGGAAATGTTGAGGATCTCGCTCGGGAATTGGTACAACAGGAGGGAATTTCTGACCGATTTGGTCGGTTTTCCATGCCCATCCGGTGGGGAATGCCGATCGGACGGGTCATCTATCCCCCGCAACTCCCCCCGACCCGTACCCCGATGACAGGAGCGGCCGATGCTCGACCAACGCGAGATCGATCTGGGACAGGCCGCGGACATCGCCAAGTTCGAGTCCGTCCTGCAGCAGTACCTCGCCGGCGAGGTGCCCGAGGACGTGTTCCGCGTGTTCCGCCTCAACAACGGCATCTACGGCCAGCGCCAGGGCGGCCACAACCAGATGGTCCGCGTGAAGCTCCCGTACGGGAGCATCACGGCCGAGCAGTTCGACACCCTCGCCCACATCGCCGAGACCTACTCGCGGGGATGGGGCCACATCACGACGCGGCAGAACTTCCAGTTCCACTTCGTGCAGCTCGAGCAGGTCCCCGAGGTGATGCGCCAGCTCGCCTCCGTCGGGCTCACGACGCGCGAGGCGTGCGGCGACACCGTCCGCAACGTGATGGGTTGCCACCTCGCCGGTGCCTGCCCCTACGAGGCCTTCGACATCAGCGCCTGGGCCCAGGCCACCTTCGAGTACTTCCTGCGCCACCCGTTCGCCCAGCGCCTCCCCCGCAAGTTCAAGATCAACTTCTCGGGCTGCGAGACCGACTGCGGCCAGGCGATGTTCAACGACGTCGGCGTGATCGCCACCACCCGCACGCTCGAGGACGGCACGTCCGAGCAGGGCTTCCGGGTCTTCGTGGCCGGTGGCCTCGGCGCCAACCCCCACGCGGCTCTGGCCCTCGAGGAGTTCACGGCCAAGGAGGACCTCCTCCCCACGATCGAGTCGATCCTCCGGGTCTTCGAGCAGACGGGCAACCGCAAGAACAAGCTGCGGGCCCGCATGAAGTGGGTCGTGCAGACCCTCGGTTGGGACGAGGTCCAGGAGCGCATCCTCGCCATCCGCAAGCTGCTGCTGGCGTCGTCGTCCTGGCCCGGCGGCATCCCCGAGCTCGTCCAGAAGCTCGGTGACGCGCCGGCGGGCATCGCCGCCGGCGTCACGCCCACGCCCGTGGGCCAGGGCGTCCCCGTCGCCATCGGCGGGACCACCCCCTACGAGCGCTGGTGCGAGACGAACGTCGTGCGGGGCGCGGCCAAGGGCACCGTCTCGGCCATCGCCTCCATCACGCTCGGCGACGTCACCACCGACCAGTTCCGGGCGTTGGCCTCGATCATCCGCGAGCTCGGGATCGACGCCCGCACCACCCCGCGGCAGAACATCGCCTTCCGGGGCCTCAACGAGGGCCAGCTCCCGACGCTGTTCGCCCGGCTCGACGCGCTGGGGATGGCCCAGCCCGGCGCCGAGCTCAGCCGCGACGTCGTCGCCTGCCCGGGTGCCGACACCTGCAACCTCGCGGTCACCCAGTCGCGGGGCCTCGCCGACGCCATCGGCAGCGCCCTCGAGGAGGCCGGGCTGGCCGAGGTGGGTGGCGTGCGCACCAACATCTCGGGTTGCACCAACTCGTGCGGCCAGCACCACGCCACCGACATCGGGTTCTTCGGGGCCGAGCGTCGAGCCCACGGGCAGGCGGCCCCCGGGTACCAGATGCTGCTCGGCGGCTACGTCGGCCAGACCCAGATGCACTTCGGCGAGAAAGCGCTGCGCCTGCCGGCCAAGAACGCTCCGGAGGCGGCCGTGCGGGTCGTGCGTCGGTTCGCCGACGAGCGCTCCGCGGGCGAGACGTTCCGCGGCTGGCTCGAGCGGTCGGGCGGCGCCAAGGGCGTGGCCGAGGCCCTGAAGGACCTCGATCAGTTCCCCACGCCGGACGAGGCGCCCGACTTCTACGTCGACTACGGCGAGACCGGCCCGTACGTGGCCGAGGTCGGCGACTCGGAGTGCGCCACCTGATCACCGGCACCACCCGGGCCGATCACGACAGGAACATCCGCAGCCGCCGACGCACCGAACCTCAACGGGACACGAGCCAATGAGCGCCACCGAGACGAGCACCAACACCACGCCCAAGACACCCGAGGACTTCACCGACGCCGAGCTGGCCGAGCTCAGCGTCGAGTTCGAGCGGCTCCCGGCCACCAAGGTGATCCAGTGGGCGGTCGACAACTTCGCCCCCCACCTCGCCCTCACCGCGTCGATGACCGATGCCGTGCTGATCGACCTCGCCGTCAAGGTGCACCCCGAGATCGAGGTCGTCTTCATCGACACCGGGTACCACTTCCCCGAGACCCTCGACACGGTCGAGGCGGTGCGGCGCAAGTACGGCCTCAACCTCAAGATGATGACGGTCAAGCACCACGACGAGGCGCTGTGGGAGGTCGACCCCGAGAACTGCTGCTCGGCGGTCAAGGTCGGCCAGCTCGACCGGGCGCTCCTGGGCAAGTCGGCGTGGATGAGCGGCCTGCGTCGCGAGGAGGCCGACACGCGCATCAAGGCGCCGCTGGTGGCCCGTGACCTGCGGGGCCTCATCAAGATCAACCCGATCGCCATGTGGTCGGCGATGGACGTGGCTGGCTACATCGCCGATCACGACGTGCCGGTGAACCCGCTGATCGCCCAGGGGTACCCGTCGATCGGCTGCATGCCGTGCACGCAGAAGCCGACCGACCCGAACGACCCCCGTTCGGGGCGCTGGTCGGGCCGGGCCAAGACCGAGTGCGGCCTGCACGAGTCCTGATCGGTCGCCGGCCCGGAACCCTCGCTTGACGGGGACGCTGGGTGGTCGCTATCCATGGCGGCCGTGGCGAGAACGACCGGATCAGAGCCGACCGGGGCCGCCCGCGTGCCGGGAGCCCCCGACGTCGACGGCAGCGAAGATGCCGACGCGCCGGGCTCGACCGAGGGAACCGGCCCGAGCGACGCGACCGACGCCGGTGAGCAGCTGGCCGCCGCGGCCCGCGCCTCGGACGTGCCCACCCGCGTCCTGGTGCTGGGCATGGCCCACCAGGACGGGACGATCGCGGCCGGCGAGCTCTACCCGGTCGCCGAGGCGTGCGGGCAGACGGCCGAGCAGGTGCGCTCGTGCCTGCGCCGGCTGGTCAACGAGGGCCTCTTCCGCCGCGAGGGCGAAGGCCGCGACGCCCGCTACCTGGCCACCGACGCCGGCATGCAGTCGCTGAGCGACTGGCTCGAACGCACCCGCGTGGCCTACTCGCAGGACGCCGCGGGCAAGGGCTGGGACCGGAGATGGCGGATGGTGGCCTTCGCCGTCCCCGAGTCCAAGCGCACGGCCCGCGACGCGTTCCGGGCGCACCTCACCGAGCTGGGTGGGGCCGCGGTCCACAACGGGCTCTACGTGTCGCCCCACCCGTGGAACACCGAGGTGCAGCGCGAGGCCGAGCGCCTCGACGTGGCCGAGCACCTCACGTTCGCCACCACCGACGACCTGGTGGTCGGGGGCCAGGCCGATCCCCGGCGGCTGGCCGAGCAGCTCTGGCCCATCGACGCGGTGGCGGCGCGCTACCAGCGCTTCCTCGACATCTACGCCCACATCCCCGACGCGCTCGAGCGCATGCGGCGCGAGCGGCGGCGCCTGAGCGAGGCCGAGTTCCTGCCCGGCGCGTTGATCATCGGCATCAAGTTCACCGAGTGCTTCAACTCGGATCCCCTGCTCCCACCCGAGCTGCTCCCCCG
>Ga0075364_10000352_pt1 | contig 22844 bp, 18 predicted proteins | sample EndMetdeltDD1764_FD_71517 | JGI IMG/M metagenome (GOLD analysis project Ga0075364, IMG submission 71517) | Populus endosphere microbial communities from Tennessee, USA - Endosphere MetaG P. deltoides DD176-4 | ecosystem: Host-associated > Plants > Roots > Endosphere | place: USA: Tennessee...
GGACCGCCAAGGCACTGAAGGAGCCCGAGCCGCGCAAACGCCGCAAGACGATGGCTGCGGGTCGCGCTGCCGCCGCCCTGATCGCCGTGCTGGCGCTGGCCATGACCGGTGGGGCCTGGCAATGGCAATCGTCGAAGAACAACATGCTCAACAAGGTCTCCGCACTGGACCCGAATTCACGCGACATCCTTGACCCGAACGCACAGTTCGGCGACGAGAACTTCTTGATTGTCGGGGTGGACAGCCGCTTCGGCGAGAACCAAGAAATGGGCGTCGGCACCACCGAGGACGCGGGCGGATCCAGGTCGGACACCGTCATGCTGGTGAACATCCCCGCCAACCGCAAACGCGTTGTCGCCGTGTCGTTCCCGCGTGACCTGGCGATCACGCCGATGCAGTGCGAACCGTGGAACCCGGAGACCGGCGAATACGGTCCGGTATATGACGAAGAATCGGGAAGCTATGGGGCCGACGAGGTCTACACCGAGACCAAGCTGAACTCGGCATACTCCGTCGGCGGTCCCAAGTGCCTGGTCAAGTTGATTCAGAAACTGTCCGGTCTGTCCGTAAACCGTTTCATGGCAGTGGATTTCGCCGGGTTCTCGAAGATGGTTGACGCCGTCGGCGGTGTCGAGGTGTGCAGCACGACACCGCTGGAGGACTACGAGCTCGGCACCGTGCTGTCCAATGCCGGCCGACAGATCATCGACGGGCACACCGCGTTGCAGTACGTGCGCGCGCGTCAGGTGACCACTGAGACCAACGGCGACTACGGCCGCATCAAGCGCCAGCAGCTGTTCTTGTCGTCGCTGCTGCGATCGCTGATCTCCAAGGAAGTGTTCTTCTCGCTGTCCAAGCTCAACAACGTGGTCAACATGTTCATCAACGACAGCTATGTCGACAACATCAAGACCAAGGACCTCGTCGACCTCGGCCAGTCCATCCAGGGCGTGAACGCCGGCCGGATCACCTTCGTCACCGTGCCCACCACCGGTGAGACCGACTCCGAGGGCAACGAGCCGCCGCGCACCGAGGACGTGCATTCGCTCTTCGACGCGATCATCAACGACGACCCGCTGCCCGAAGAGAAGAACGCCGACAACACCCCGGTGCCCGGTACGCCCGAGTCCACCGTGAGCGCGACGCCGGACTCGGCGAACCAGGCGCCCAGTTCGACGCCCGCACCTGGGCCGGAGAACGCCGAGCTGGTGGACGCGGTGACCACCAATCCGCAGGACGTCACGGTGCGCGTCTCGAACTCGACCGGCGAGAACGGACTGGCGAACACCGCGGCAACAGACCTTCAGTCACACGGCTTCAACGTCACCACTCCCGACGACTACCCAGGGCCACTGACCTCCACGACGGTGTTCTTCTCCCCGGGCAACGAGCAGGCCGCAGCGACGGTCGCGTCGTCGTTCACCAACCCCACCATCGAACGAGTCACCGGCATGGGCGATGTGGTGCGGGTCGTGCTCGGAAGCGACTTCTACTCGGTGGCAGCACCGTCGCCCAGCGGCTCCCCCGTGCAGGTACACGTCGTTCGCGGCACCAGCTCCGAACCGACGCACCTGCCGGAGGATCTGACCGTAACGAACGCCGCCGATACCAGCTGCGAATAGCCGCAACAGCATCACGTGTGACGATGTTTTGGGCAGGCGGCATTCACCTTTCGTTCACCGTGCGCGTCGTGACGTTTCGGCGAAGCACCCCGTAGGCTTGGCGCATGCGAACCGCGTACCACGAGCAACTGGATGCCTTGACAGCCCAGCTCGGCGAGATGTGCGGGCTGGCGGGCGTCGCCATGGAACGCGCCACGCAGGCCCTGTTGCAGGCAGATCTGGTGCTGGCCGAGCAGGTCATCTCCGACCACGAGCAGATCGCCGCGATGAGCGCCAAGGCGGAGGAGTCCGCCTTTGTCCTGCTGGCGCTGCAGGCGCCGGTGGCAGGCGACCTCCGCGCCATCGTCTCGTCGATTCAGATCGTCGCCGACGTCGACCGGATGGGCGCACTGGCGCTGCACGTCGCCAAGATCTCCCGGCGCCGCCATCCGCAGCATGCGCTACCCGAAGAGGTCAACGGCTACTTCGCCGAAATGGGCCGGGTTGCAGTGGAATTGGGCAATAGCGCCCAAGAGGTGTTGCTCACCCGCGATCCGGAGAAGGCCGCAAGGATCCGCGAAGAAGACGACGCGATGGACGATCTGCACCGCCACTTGTTCACCGTGCTGATGGACCGGGAATGGAAGCACGGGGTGGCCGCGGCCGTCGACGTGACGCTGCTTGGTCGCTTCTACGAGCGGTTCGCCGACCACGCCGTCGAGGTCGCCCGCCGCGTCATCTTCCAGGTCACCGGCAATCACCCCGACGAGGAACAGATCCCCACCCCTCGCTGAGCCGGCCGGCCGTCACGGCCGCAGCACGATCTTTCCCCTGGTGTGTCGTTGCTCCAGCCTGCGGAACGCCTCTTGCACCTGGTCAAGCGGGTATTCCTCGGCCACCGGCACCTCCAGCTCACCGGCGACGATCGACTCCGCAAGCTCCGCCAGCACCGCGGAGTCGGCGGCGTCGGCGTTGCCCTCGCCCTTCACCCCGAACTGCTCGATGGCCGGAAAGTCGATGATGGTGTCCACCCGTTGAGGATCGACGCCGAGTTCGGTCACCGCGAGCTCCACATAGCCGCCGCCGAAGAAGTCCAGAAATGCGTCGATCCGGCCGTCGGGCGCCGCGTTTCGTAACCGGCCCGCAAGGCCGTCACCGTAGTTGACCGGGATGACGCCGTGAGCGGTGAGCCACTCGTCGTTCGAAGGCCCGGCGATGCCGAGCACGGTGGCGCCGGCGCGCTTGGCCAGCTGGACGGCGATGGTGCCGACTCCGCCTGCCGCGCCCGCGATGGCAACCGTTTCGCCCGGCTTCAACGCGACTGCGCGAACCGCGGCGTACGCAGTGGTGCCTGCGACGTACAGGCTGCCCGCGACGTCCCAAGACATCTCCGGTGGTTTGGCGGTCAGCTGCCCGGCAGGAACGACGACGAACTGCGCTTGGCTGGCACGGTTGTCCGTGAAGCCGAGCACCTCGTCACCGACGGCGAAGGCGTCCACGCCGTCGCCCACCTCGGCCACGATCCCCGCCAGATCGCTGCCCTGTCCGGACGGAAACGTCGCAGGCCAACGGTCATGCAGTGCACCGCGGCGGATCATCGCCTCACCGGGATTGATCGCGACCGCCTTCACCTCGACAAGGACCTCACCAGTGGCGGGCACCGGTTTCGGGACGTCGCGCACCTCCAAGACGTCGATGTCGCCGTATCGATCGAACTGCACTGCCTTGTTCATAGCGGCTACAAGCGTGCCGCAGTGCGCGGCTATTCCCCGAAGGTGACGCCGTGCGTTAACCGAAGCGACCGGAGATGTAGTCCTCCGTGGCCTTTTCGTTCGGGTTCGAGAAGATCTTCTCGGTGTCGTCGATCTCGACCAGCTTGCCCGGCTTGCCGGTGGCCTCGAGGTTGAAGAAGGCGGTCTGGTCACTCACCCGAGCGGCCTGCTGCATGTTGTGCGTGACGATCACGATCGTGAAGTCCTGCTTCAACTCCGCGATCAGGTCCTCGATCGCCAGCGTGGAGATGGGGTCCAGCGCCGAACACGGCTCGTCCATCAGCAGCACGTCGGGCTGCACGGCGATCGCGCGTGCGATGCACAGCCGCTGCTGCTGCCCGCCGGACAGACCGCCGCCTGGCTTCTCAAGCCGGTCCTTGACCTCGTTCCACAGGTTGGCACCCTTGAGCGAGCGTTCGGCAACCTCGTCCAGCGCCTTCTTGTTGCGCATGCCTTGGAGCTTTAGCCCTGCCACCACGTTGTCGCGAATCGACATGGTGGGGAACGGGTTTGGCCGCTGGAACACCATGCCGATGGTCTTGCGGACACCGACCGGGTCCACCCCTGCACCGTAGATGTCTTCGCCGTCCAGAAGCACCGATCCCTCGACGCGGGCGCCGGGAATCACCTCGTGCATGCGGTTCAGCGTCCGCAGCACCGTCGACTTGCCGCAGCCCGACGGTCCGATGAACGCCGTCACGCTGCGAGGCTGAACGGACAGCGCGACATCGGCCACGGCGTGGAACGAGCCGTAATAGATGTTGACGTCCTTGAGGTCCAACCGCTTGGCCACGTGTTGCTCCTAAACCTTCTTGGGGGCAAAGATCTTCGCGACGAACCGCGCCCCGATGTTGAGTATGGCGATCAGCAGGATGAGGGTCAGCGCTGCGCCCCATAGCCGGTCGGTGGGTACCGGGTTGCTACCGGCACCGGCCGAGATCTGGTCGTACATCATGCCGGGCAGCGAGCCCATGAAGCCGCCGAACATGTCGAAGTTCATCGCCTGCGCATAGCCGACCAGGATCAGCAGCGGTGCGGTCTCACCCATCACTCTGGCAAGCGCAAGCATGATCCCGGTCACGATGCCCGACAACGCCGTCGGGATGACGATGCGCATGATGGTCTTCCACTTCGGCACCCCCAGCGCATAGCTGGCCTCGCGCAGGTCCATTGGCACGATGCGCAGCATTTCTTCGGTGGCACGCACGATGACCGGGATCATCAGCAGTACCAGTGCGAGCGAAACCGCGAAACCTGAACGCTGGAACCCGAGCGTGGCCACCCAGAGTGCATAGATGAACAGCGCGGCGACGATTGACGGAACACCCGTGAGGATGTCCACCATGAATGTGGTCAGCTTGCCCAGCCGCGTGCCGCCGCCGTACTCGACGAGATAGACGGCGACCATCACGCCGATCGGAATCGAGATGATCGCGCACACCAGGCCCTGCAGGAGGGTACCGATGACCGCGTGGTAGACACCGCCGCCGGCCTCGAAGGCCGTCATCCCCGATTGCGAGTTGGTGAACCAGATGGGCGAGGTGATTGCCTTGAAGCCCTTGGTGATCACCGAGTAGAGCACCCACAGCAGCGGCACCATTGCGATTACCAGCGACAGCGTCACCAGCACGGTCGCGAAGTTGTTGGTCAGCTTGCGGCGCAGGCTAACGCCCTGGAACGTGGTCGCCTTGACCGGGCGGTCCAGTGTCGACGTCATTTCGCGCCCCTCCCGGCGACCGCGGCCCTGGCCAGCGAGTTCACCACGAACGTCAGGATGAACAGCACCAGGCCCGCCGCGATGTATGCGCCAGCCTTGTACTGATCGTTGAATTCGCTTGCGGTGGCGGCGATCTTGCTTGCGAAGGTGTACCCGCCGTCGAATAGCGTCCAGCTGAACGCCGTCTGCGTGCCGCGAAGGATGATCAACAGCGCGATCGTCTCGCCGAGGGCGCGACCCAGTCCGAGCATCGCGCCGCTGATGTACCCCGAAAGGCCGAACGGCAGCACGGTGGTTCGCACCACCTCCCACCGCGTCGCACCGAGCGCCAGCGCCGCCTCGATCTGGCCACGCGGCGTCTGGATGAACACCTCGCGGGTCACCGCAGTGATGATCGGAAGAATCATCACCGCCAGCACGATGCCTGCTGTGAAGATGGTGCCACCGCCTGCGACCGAGGCGTTGCCGGTCTTGAAAAGGAAGAGCCATTCGAGATTCTTGTTGAGCCACAACGCAAATGGCTTGAGCACCGGCGCCAGCACATACAGGCCCCACACGCCATAGACGATCGACGGTACGGCGGCCAGCAGGTCGACCATGTACGCAAGGGGCCCCGACAGCCGCCGCGGCGAGTACTGGGTCAAGAAGATCGCAATGCCCAATGCCACCGGCATCGCGAGCAGCAACGCGAACACCGAGACGAACACGGTCACCTGGAGCAAGTCGAGGATGCCGAAGTGCATCGCCGACGTGTCGGTGGTGATCCAGTTACCGCCGTAGAGGAAGAAGTTCTCCTTGTTGCGGGCCAACGCCGGAACGGCGCGCCAGAGCAGGAACACCCCGATCGCGGCGATGATGACGACGATCAGGATGCCCGAGCCCTCGGCGAGCCCGCGGAAGATCTTGTCCCCTAGCCGGACCTTCCCACCCTTGGATGGGTTGGTGGAGATGGGTTCCGGCGCGGGAAGGGGTGAAGCGATTACTTCACCCGATCCCGCGTCGGCGGGATTAGGCAGCCCGTTTGCCTCAGTCACATCGAGCCTATCGGTCATTGGTCCCGGCTCCCATCCTCACCGCAATCGTGCTGGCGCGCAGGCCAACTATGCAATTGCGTCGACGGACTTGAGCAGACGCTCCTTGAAGGAGTCCGGCAACGGGACGTAACCGGCGGCCGACAGGTTCGCCTGGCCCTGGTTGGCAGAGACCGACAGGAACGACTTCACCGCGGCGGCCGTGTCGGCGTCGTAGCCCTTGCTGCACACGATCTCGTAGGTCGCCAGCATCAGCGGGTAGGAGCCGGCTTCCTTGCTGGCGTACAGCGCGTTCAGGTCCAGCGTGAGGTCCATGCCCTCGGCCTTGAACTTCGCCGCGGCCACCGCCGCCTTGGTGGAGTCGTCGGTCAGGGCGACCGCGCCTGCCCCGCTGTCGATCTCAGCGTTCTTCAGGCCTGCAGCAGCAGCCGGGCTCTTCTCGACGTAGCCGATGGAGCCGGGAGTGGCCTGGATGGCCTGCACGACGCCGGACGACTTCTGTGCGCCCTCGCCGGCACCACCCTGGAACTCCTTGCCCGCACCCTTGGTCCACGACTGCGGCGCCGCGGCGGCCAGGTACTTCTGGAAGTTGTCGGTGGTGCCCGAGGAGTCCGAGCGATAGACCGGCTTGATGTCCGCGTCCGGCAGGTTGGTGCCGCTGTTCAGCGCCGCGATGGCAGGGTCGTTCCACTTGGTGATCTGGCCCTGGAAGATCTTTGCCAGCACGTCAGCGTTCACGACCAGCTTGTCGACGCCATCGATGTTGTAGGCCATCGCGACCGGGCCGAACACCAGCGGCAGGTTCCACGCCGGGTTACCACCGCAACGGTCGGCGGCCTTCTGGACCTGGTCGTCCTTGAGCGCGGAATCGGAGCCGGCGAAGTCGACCTGCTTGGCGATGAACTGGTCAACGCCCGCACCCGAACCGGTCGGGTTGTACGCCAGGGTCTTGCCGGAGCAGACCTGGCCCCACACCTTGTTGAACTCGGCGATGGCGTTCTGCTGAGCGGTCGAACCCTCGGCCGTAACGGAGTTCTTGCCGCCGCAGTCGGCGGCCGCGCTCGGGTTGCCGGCCGGGCTGGCGCTGCCACTGCTGCTCGCGGTGCCGGAGTTGTTGTCGCTGCCGCACGCAGTCAGGGTCAGCGCGGCGATCGCCGTCGCGGACAGGGTCGTGCCGAGCGTCTTGCCAATGCGGTTGAGCTTCACTGATCCCACTTTCGGTTGACGGCTTTGAACTCCCCGGCAACGTATGCGGCCGTGGTGGACGGCTCTCGCATGGAAAGTGAACGGAAGGTGAACAGGTCCAGCTAGTTCACAGGTTGAGCCGCGTATGCGGCGTCGACGCCGAATACGTCGAAACCCAGTCGTTGATAGGTCTTTACGGCCGCGGAGTTATCTGCCTCGACGTAAAGCATCACCGTCGATTGTTCACCTTCGGCCAGCCGCTCGGCGAGGTGATGCAGTCCGACCAATGTGAGGGTGGCTCCCAGCCCGCGGCCCTGCGCGGCGGGATCGACGCCGACGATGTAGACCTCGCCGAGCTCCTTGCCGTGCACCTTCGTCCAGTGGAAGCCAAGCAGCTTGTCGGTGTGCTCTTCGACGGCCATGAACAGTCCGGCGGGGTCGAACCACGGCTCTGCGCGGCGCTCGGCGATGTCGGCTTCCGTCCATCCGCTCTGCTCGGGATGCCAAGCGAATGCGGCGTTGTTGACGCGCAGCAGCTCGGCGTCGTCGCCAGGGCCGGAATATGTCCTGATGCGCACATCGTCGGGAACCGTGACCGCAGGCAGGTCGGCAAGGGGCCGCCGCATCTGCAGCAGCTCGCGAACCACGACCAGGCCGAGCGATGCCGCCGTGGCGCGCGCGGGCTCCAGGTTGCCGTGCGCCCAGATGCGGGCATCGTCGCCGCCCTCCGACAGCCCGGCCCGCGCCAACCCCGAGCCGATGCCGCGGCGCCTTGCGTTCGGATGCACCACCAGTTCGGCCATGACGGGTGCCTCGGTGAGATTCAGGTAACCGGCTATATCGTCGCCGTCGACGGCCAGCAGGTGCCTGGTGCGGTCGTGCGCAAGCTCTCGCAAGACCTGATCGCCGACGGGCGCGACGCCGTCTGCTTGTTTGGCCGCCGCGACCAGCTCGCGGATCTTGCGCTGCTCGTCGGAGGTCAGGTCCGTGCGCCAGCCGATCGACGTCACGGACTGCGCAGCGGATCGACCAGTGCGTCGCCCATGTTCTCGGGCGCGTCGTAGGCCGAGTCGTCGATCATCTCGTCGGACACCTCCGCGCCCGCAGGAGCCGGCCTGCCGCGCGCGGGCCGAACCGCCTTGTAGCCGACGTTACGCACGGTGCCGATCAAGGATTCGTATTCGGGCCCGAGCTTGGCGCGCAGCCGCCGCACGTGCACGTCGACGGTTCGGGTGCCGCCGAAAAAGTCGTAACCCCATACCTCTTGGAGCAACTGAGCGCGGGTGAACACCCGACCGGCATGCTGCGCCAGATACTTCAGCAGCTCGAATTCCTTATAGGTGAGGTCAAGTGGCCTGCCGCGCAGCCGCGCGGTGTAGGTGCCTTCGTCGATGACCAATTCGCCGAGACTGATCTTGCCGAGGTTCTCCTGATTGGCCACGCCGCCGCGGCGTCCCACGAGTAGCCGCAGCCGTGCGTCGATCTCGGCGGGGCCGGTGCTCGGAAGCAGAATCTCGTCGAGGCCCCATTCGACGTTGACGGCCACCAGGCCGCCCTCGTTGACGACGGCCACGACGGGCACCGTCGTCCCTGTCGTCCCAAGCAGACGACACAGACCGCGTGCTGCGGCCAGATCGGTGCGCGCGTCGACGATCGCCACATCCGCAGTGCCCGCCTCGAGAAGGGAGGACACCTCCGTCGGCGCCGTCCGCACGTTGTGCGCAAGCAAAGCCAACGAGGGCAGCACTGATTCGGGATGGGGATCGACGGTCAGTAGCAACAGATCCAACTGGCCCTCCAACAGCCATAGGGACCTCGCCCGGACAACGATGTCGGTGGTGACTTCCCAGATTCATGCCTGACACACAGCCGTTACCCGGCCGATGGTCAACTAACGATAGCGCGCCACCTGCTGATTAGCCGCGCCGAGGCGGTTCCCGGGTCACGGTGGGCCAGAATGTCCGGGTGCGCAAGCTGCTGATCGGTGCGATCGCGACCGTGACCGTGGTGGTGGTTGGCGCCGTCGGAGCCGACTTCGGGGCGGCGATCTACGCCGAATACCGGCTGGCCAGGAGCGTGCGGACCGCCGCAAACCTGAGCTTCGACCCCTGGGTCAGCATCCTGGGATTCCCCTTCATCACGCAGGCGACGCGCGGCCACTACAACGAGATCGAGATCAAGGCCAGTGGCGTGGATCACCCCGTTGTCGGCAAGGTGGGGCTGGAGGCGACCCTGCACTCGGTTGATCTCGCCGACGGCTCCTGGCTCATCGGGCCCGGCGCCAAGCTGCCGATCGGCGAGCTGGAGAGCCGCATCATCGTCGACTCCACCCACGTCGGCCGGTTCATGGGCATCCCCGATCTACTGGTCGAGGCGCCATCGCGGGAGACGAACGACTCCACCGGCGGCACCACCGAGTCGGGCATCTCGAGCAACCGGGGGCTGGTGTTCACCGGCACGCCCAAGAAAGCGGACTACTACAAGAAGGTCAGCATCGCCGTCGACCTGTCCATCGCAGGACCCGACCAGACCACGCTGCTCATGACCGCCACCGGCGTGCTGACGGGTGCAGGGACGGCGGATCAGCAGGTTCCAGAGGACAAGCTGCCTGCGGTGCTCGCCGCATTCAGCACCAGCCTGCCCGGTCAGAAGCTGCCCTTCGGTGTGCGGCCGACCAGCGAGGGCGCCCGCGGCTCCGACATCATCATCGAGGGCATCACCAAGGGAGTAACGATCGCGCTGAATGGGTTCAGAGAGTCATGAGCTCATCAGTGGTGCTGGCGGTCACCGTGCTTATCGCCGCGTTGGGCGTGGCCTATGTGATCGGCCGGCTGCTGACGCTGCGCTCCGGAATGCTCAAAGCGGCGAACGAGGCGAGCAACGTCGACACGTCCGACCTGGGCCTTTCCCACACCGGCCCGACCGTGGTGCACTTTTCCGCGGTGTGGTGCGGGCCGTGCGCGGCGGTTCGACGGGTGGTCGACCAGGTGTGCGCCGATCTGCCGGCCGTCGCACACGTGGAGATCGACATGGACGCCAATCCCGAAGCAGCCCGACGGCTTTCGGTGCTCTCGCTGCCGACCACATTGATTTTCGACGCCGACGGACGCCCCCGTTACCGCACCACTGGGGTGCCCAGTGCCGCTGACCTGCGGTCGGCGCTGGAACCGCTGTTGGCTTGATCACCGTGTCATTGGGTAAGCTGTCCGACGTGTCAACCCGTCTTGAGCCGATGCTCACCAAGCGCCGCGCAGTCGATCTGTGCCGCGTCGCGGGTTGTTGCTGTTGTTGTTGTAGCTGCTGAGTAGCCGCGCCCCTCTTTCGCGCCGCTCTCGGAGCAGCCGTTGTGGCCTGCTCATGCCCAGCCCATTGATGCAACAGGAGCACATTCATGTCGACCAACACCAAGACCGGCGCACCGGACCAGGTGGACGCGCGCGGACCCCGGTTCGCCGCCTGGGTGACCACCGTCGTGGTCGTCGCGACGCTGCTCGTTTCGGCCTTCAGCTATGTCGGCGCGGCGGTAATCCTCGGGATGCAGGCGGTGGTCTTCGCGATCGGCGCGTGGCGCGGGCCGCGTCGGCATCCCTACGGCCTGATCTTCCAGCGCCTCGTCGCTCCCCGGCTCGGGCCCGTCACCGAGAAAGAACCCGGGGCGCCGCTGAAGTTCGCCCAATTGGTCGGCTTCGTGTTCGCCCTCGTCGGCGCCATCGGGTTCGCCGGGGGTGCCCCGCTTCTCGGCCTGGTCGCCACCGGCTTCGCTCTCGTGGCGGCGTTTCTCAACGCGGCTTTCGGCATTTGCCTCGGCTGCCAGATCTACCCGCTCGTCGCGCGGTTCCGCCGCGCACCGTCCCCCGCATAACGCTCAAAAAGCAAGCAACCGAAAGGATTTCATCCATGGCACGCTCCGACGTCCTGGTCACCACAGACTGGGCCGAGAGCAATCTCAACGCGCCCAACACCGCCTTCGTCGAGGTCGACGAGGACACCACGGCCTACGAAGGCGGCCACATCGAAGGCGCCGTCCGGCTCGACTGGAAGACCGAGCTGCAGGACCAGGTCAAGCGCGACTTCGTCGACGCTCAGCAGTTCTCGAAGCTGTTGTCGGACAAGGGCATCAGCAACGACGACACCGTGATCCTCTACGGCGGCAACAACAACTGGTTCGCCGCGTACGCCTACTGGTACTTCAAGCTGTACGGCCACGAGAACGTCAAACTGCTCGACGGCGGCCGCAAGAAGTGGGAGCTCGACGGCCGCCCGCTCGTCAAGGACGTGCCCGACCGGCCGTCGACGTCGTACTCCGCCAAGGCGCCCGATAACAGCATCCGCGCGTTCCGCGACGAAGTCATCGCGGCCATCGGCAGCAAGAACCTTGTCGACGTGCGCTCGCCCGACGAGTTCTCGGGCAAGATCCTCGCTCCCGCACACCTGCCGCAGGAGCAGAGCCAGCGCGCCGGGCATATCCCCAGCGCCATCAACGTTCCGTGGAGCAAGGCGGCCAACGAGGACGGCACGTTCAAGTCCGATGAGGACCTGGCCAAGCTGTACGCCGAGGCCGGCCTGGACGGGCAGAAGGAAACCATCGCCTACTGCCGGATCGGTGAGCGCTCGTCGCACACCTGGTTCGTGCTGCAGGAACTGTTGGGACACAAGAACGTCAAGAACTACGACGGCAGTTGGACTGAATACGGCTCCCTGGTGGGGGTCCCGATCGAGTTGGGAAGTTGATTATGTGCTCTGCACCGAAACAAGGACTGACGTTGCCTGCCAGCGTCGACCTGGAGAAGGAAACCGTGATCACCGGGCGCGTTGTCGACGGCGCGGGTCAGGCAGTCGGTGGCGCGTTCGTGCGTCTGCTCGACTCCTCTGACGAGTTCACCGCCGAGGTGGTCGCTTCGGCCACCGGTGACTTCCGGTTCTTCGCCGCTCCTGGCACGTGGACACTGCGTGCGCTGTCCCCTGCGGGCAACGGCGACGCCAGCGTGGCACCGTCCGGCGCGGGCATCCACGAGGTCGACGTCAAGGTCGCCTGACCGCAACTGCGTTTTCGTTGCGAAAACGCTGCGAACTTAGCTGTTCCTGTTCCACGATGTGGGTAGCTTGTGCGCTAACTCGCGAGACAAGCATCGATGAACAGGGCCGATCATGAAACGAACAATTGCTGGATCCGCGACGGCGGTGTTCGCCGTCGTCGCCCTAGTTACCGCTCCGCTGGCCGCCGCCAGTCCCGAGGACGATTTCCTCAAGGCGCTGGCGGACAGCGGCATCTCGTTCCCCGCCGAGATGAACTCCGAGGTCATCAGTGGCGGTCGCCAAGTCTGTGAGGGCTGGGCCTCAGGGGCGTCCTCCGCGGACGTGATAAGCGCGGTCAGCAACGCGAGCGGCTTGGGCCAAAGCCAAGCCACCGTGGTCGTCCGCGCCGCAACGAAGACGCTCTGCCCGAAGTACTCATCAAAGATTTGAGCGACGACGGCCGCCGAGATGATTTGGGGTCTTGGCGGCTAGACTCGCTGCCGTGGTTCTGTTCTTCGAGATCATGCTCGTCGCGGCCGTCGTCGTCATCACATGGTTCGCGCTGTACGCGCTGTACCGCCTCGTCACCGACGAGTCGTGACAGCCGGCGACGACGCTGTCGCAGCGGCAGCGGAACGAGCCAAGACGACGGCAGCCCGCAACATCCCGGTGTTCGACGACCTGCCGCTACCCGCAGATACCGCCAACCTGCGTGAGGGCGCCAACCTCAACGATGCGCTGCTCGCACTGCTGCCGCTGGTTGGTGTGTGGCGCGGCGAGGGCGAAGGCCGCGGAACAGGGGGCGACTACCGGTTCGGCCAGCAGATCGTGGTCTCGCACGACGGCGGCGACTACCTGAACTGGGAAGCGCGGTCGTGGCGGTTGAACGAAACCGGCGACTACGAAGCAGCCGGCCTACGCGAGACCGGCTTCTGGCGGTTCGTCGACGATCCCGCTGATCCGTCGGAGTCGCAGGCCATCGAGCTGTTGCTTGCGAACTCCGCGGGCTACGTCGAACTGTTCTACGGGCGGCCGCTCAACCAGTCGTCGTGGGAATTGGTCACCGACGCGTTGGCGCGCAGCAAGTCCGGGATGTTGGTGGGTGGCGCAAAGCGCCTGTACGGCATCGTCGAGGGCGGCGACTTGGCCTATGTGGAGGAACGGGTCGACGCCGACGGCGGGCTGGTGCCACATCTGTCGGCCCGGTTGTCGAGGTTCGTCGGATAACCGCGACTCGTAATTATCGCGGAGCAGGCTTGGCCACGCCGGCGTCTCTTGTGCCCTGCGCGCGCAACGAAATTGCCAGCCTTTCAAACCCCCAACAGAACAGACAGCCGGCTACGAATGTAGTGATGTCGAGCAGCCACCACCCCAGGCCGATGTTGACCGAGGTTTCCGAGGAAACCCAGGCGTCCAGGGCTGCGACTGCGATCGCGGGGATCAAGCCCAACAGCCACAAAGGATGTTGCCGCCGCGCAATTCCCCAGGCGACGACGAACAGCGGCAGCGCCAGGTAGGACGCTCGGAGGAACCATTCTGCCTTGTCCGCCCCCGCATCCCTGGCCAGGTAGCCCAACGCGACGAACCCGCGGTCAAGGAACAGCCCACCGATGGCGAATGTCACTGCGGCCCATCGCCGATTCGGGAAGCGAGCCCAAAAACCCACTACCGCAATGCAATAGAGGTCGACGGGTAAATAGCTGGCCCATGAACTCCACATCGAAGTGGGTTCGGACGCGAACAGATACAGCGGCAGCGTCGGTACTATCAGCAGCGCGCTGATCGTCGTCTGCAAGATGGGCGAGCCGCGGTTCGCATATCCCGCGCGGATGCGGGTGTCGTCGGCCCGCGGCGGCTTGGTTATCAGGCGCGCGCTAGCGGTCGCATCCTTTGGTTTCGTTTGGCGCACCTTGTCGACACCAACGATCGCGTCGATGTCCCGGACCGTCGGGTACGTGGTGTCGGACCGATTGCGCAGGGCGAGCAGCAACTTCTGAACATCGGATCGGACACCTGGGTCGTGTTCGTCCTGGATCGCCTGGCGCAGCTGGGTGAGGATGGCGACTTGTTCGGCGGGTGCGATCACCTCAGTCCCCTCGATGGCCTTGCCCAACAGCAGCAGGTACTCATAGGGAATCGGCGGTGGCGCCGGCAACGGATCGGGTAGCTGGCCGGGCCGCGCCGCCAGATCGTTGACCGCGCCGATCAAGGCAATACCGGCGGCGGAGGTCTTTTGCCGATAGTCGATCACCTGGGTGGCGAAGATCGGGTTACTCCGGTAGCTGCCAACCTCCCCGATCTGTACGGGCAGAACGGGGATGCCAAGAGCTTGCGCATAGGAGGCCTCGGCCCGGCACGGTTTGGACGTGAGGGAATTCTCCGACAGTGCGAACACGAACACACTGCAGCCGCGGATGTTCTCGAGAATCGCCGCCCACCACGCCTGCCCGCCTTTCAGATTGCGGTCAAGCCAGACAGTGTGGCGCGCCATTTGGAGGTCGGCCACCAACGCCGTCACCGCGTCGTCGTCGGCGCTGGAGTAGCTGACGAAGACCGTCATCTTCCGTGCCACCTCCGGCCCGTACCAGGCTCCACGATCGGTTCGCAGCATAGCGAACGGCCTGCGGCTTTGACAGTTTGCCGCCCGCCTTTCGGCTCGTTACGCCGTACCCTCTTCAACGTTCACTGCCGTCAGGAGGTCCCTGTACCGATGTTGTCTCTTCGTCTGCTCGCCTTCATGGCCGCCGCAACGGCCGTCGCGGCCGGAACCGTGGCGTGTTCGTCGACCACGTCGGACCAGCCGGCCACATCGACTTCGGTGGCACCGACCCCGAGCGGTCACGGTTCCTTCGCACACTGCCTGAGCGAGCACGGAATACCCGCAGCACCGGGCCCGGCAGTCGGTCCCCCACCGGGTGTGGACCAGGACACCTGGCATAAGGCGATGCAGGCGTGCTCGTCGCTGGCGCCAGGGCCGGCCGGCTAAGACAACACGGGCGCCTTGCCGGCATCGGTGAGCCACCGTTGCTGCAACGTGGCCAGCGTGCCGTCATCACGAAGCGTGTCGACGGCCCATGATACGCAACGCGTCAGCGGACTGCCCTTGTCGAGCACGATGCCGAGCTGCTCGACATCGCCTGCCGCACTTGGTAATTGGCCCACCATCAGCCCGTTGCGCAACTCATTGGCGACCGCGAAGGCGGTTGGCAGATCTGCCACCAGTGCATCGATCTCGCCGTTGCTCAATGCCATCTTGGCGTCGCCGTTGGTGTTGTAGACCTCGACGGGCACATCGCCGTTCACCGATGTCGCCGCGGTGTAACTGGTGGTGCCCACCTGGACACCAAGCCGGAGGTTCTTGAGCTGGTGGACCGTTTTGACGCTCGCCGCTGGCGACGACTTGACCGTGACGACCGCCTGCGTCACGTCGAAATACGGCGACGAGAAATCCACCGCGGCCTTGCGCTGCTCGGTGATCGAGAACTCAGACAAGTTGGCGTCGAACGGCTTTGGTCCCGGTGCCAATGCGGCGTTGAAGGGCACCCGCACCCACCGCACGTCGTCGCGGGCGTACTTCAACTTGGCCGCGACGGCGTAGGCGACCGCAGCTTCGTAGCCCTCGCCGCCGGCGGGGTTGTCGCCCATGTACCACGGCGGGTAAACCGGCTGGTCAGTGCCGAACGTGAAGATGCCCGAATACTGCGTACCCAGCACGTCCTTAGAGCACTTGTCGGAAGTCGCCGTCGCGGATTTGTCGGAGATCGGTGCGCACGCTCCTGCCACCGCCATGGCGGCCGCAGCCATCAGCGCTGCCAGCCTCCAACCGTTGCGCATGGGCGCATCATCGCGCACCCGGCTAACTGACGCCAGCATTGCCGGACGCCGCTATCGCAACGGCTGACGTCTTCGTCAACCGTTCGCCGCTCGGGCAACCGAAATGGGTGCAATCATTCGAGAGGCAAACCCCGTGGCGAACGGAGGTCTCTTCGATGCGTCGCGAGGTCTCTGCTGCCCAGCTATTTCGGATATTGCTGCTCGCGGTAACGATTTTCCTGGTCGGATACCTCGCGGCGCTCGCTCTGGACCCTGGCATCAGGAAACGCCTACCTGCCCGACTGCAGTGGTTCGGCGAACCGGCGTCATGGCCGACGATCGCAATCGTCTTCGTGCTGATCACGGTGGTATGCGTGCTGACCTATCGAGCGCGGCGCGCTCGCCGGTCAGCATCCGCGCCGATTGCGATCGTCCTTGGCCTGGTCGCGACGAGTGTCCTGCTCGGCATCACCTCTTATTGGGATTGTCATGACGGCGAGCACTCGCGCTATTTCACTCCGATCGCCTGGGCCGCATCTCTGTACCTGGGCGGCGGCATCGAGCAACACTTGGCGGACCAGACCGTCTGCCCGAGCCAGACACCCGTCGCCTTGGAGATAGCCAAACTGTCGGCGATCGGCGCGATCGTTGTCGGCGTCGTCGGGGTCGTGGTCGCGCTGTTCCAGTCACAGTCTGACCGGATCCGCGCCCGATTTTCGAAATCGATCACAGCGGTGGTTGGAATCGATGACGACGGGGTGTCGATGGTCGCAGCCGTAGCCAGGACCTTGCAGTCGGACAGTCGGCTCGTCTTGATCACCGCCAGCGCGGACCGGCCCTGCGTGCATGAGGTGCGTAACATGGGCGCGGCCGTCGTCGAATTCGACCAGAGTCGGCCCGAACAACTCGAATCGCTCCGGCTGTGGCGCAAATTGGACCGGCTGTACCTGCTGTCCCCCGACCCCACAACGAACCTGCAGCGGCTGGGGATAATCACCCGACGGCTGTCGGAGGTCGGCGACAAACAGCGTCTTCCTTTGATCGTCCGTATCGACGACCCTTGGCAGGCCGAGGCGTGGCGCGCGCAGCAGTTCGGTGGATCGGATACCCAGTGGGCCGCCGACGCGGTGGGAAAGTACGAGGTAACGGCGCGACGGTTGCTCGACCGAATCGTTAGCGGCCAGCCGGTCCGGCGGATCATCGTCGGCGGGACGTCGCAGCTGACGCTCGCGCTGTGCGCCGACATGGCGCAACGCCAGGTCGAGCGCAGCTACTTCGCCGATCCGCAGCAACGGGAGTTGCCGAAGTTGACCCTCGTCGGCGAGAACGCCGACGAGTATCGCGAAGACCATCAATTCCGCCAGGAACAACTCGGCGTCCTCGACGATCAGCTGGCAATCGATGTCGTATCAAATGCGCCGACCGTGCCGGTACTGACAGAAGCGATCACCGAAGATCCCGGAACCGACGCGGTAATCCTCGTCGACGCAGATCCGAAGGGCGCGGACACTTCCGTCGGAACGCGGCTGGCCTCCCGGTTCCCGTCCGTGCCGATCTACGCATGGGACCCGAACGCGCGTGTGGCGGATGACCGACCACCGATCGTCGGTCAACTGCGCACCTACCGTCTGGCCATGGATTTGCCTGCGGGCTATGCGCAGGACGCCTGGGAGCGAGCCGCGATGCTCATTCACGAGCGATACGCGGCCGAACGCGGCCACGACTCCCCCGCCACGCAGCCGTGGGCGCAGCTCGACGAGTTCTATCGGGGGTCGAACCGACGTCAGGTTGCCAACGCCCTGTGGTTGGTTGAACAGAAGGGCGGTCATACCTGGAACACGTGGGGCAGCACCGCGACTCCGACACCGCTGTCGGAGATGCGAGGGCTGGAACCGCTCGAGCAATTGCGGCTGCTGGGGTTCGACCGCGACGCTGCGACGGCGATGGCACGCGCTGAGCACGAGGACTGGTGCCGCTACTACCGCAAGGCGGACTGGAAGTACGGCGCGGTTCGTGACGAGGAGCGCAAGTTCCACGAGAAACTCGTCGCCTGGGACACCGTCGAAGCCGACAGCGAACTCCTGAACACGGCACTGGACAGCCTGGCCAACACGCTGATGAGACTTCGCGAGCTCGGGTATCGATCTCGGCCGGTTTGGGAGCGTTATCGACGCGCAGGCACGGTGACCGCCGAGCAGCGTTCATCGGCATGGACATGGACCTCGTCCAACGGAGAAACCATGCAGGCGAACGCCGGTGACTGGTCTGTCCAGGACGGCGACGGGGACAGTTGGTCGGTGCGTGACGACATCTTCCGCGCCACATATCAGCCCATCGACGGAAATCGTTGGCGACGAACCGGATTCGTGGATGCTCGACGCGCTCGCGGCAGGGAAACCATCCAGACGCTCGAGGGGCCGGCAACGACAGCGGACGGCGACTGGGTGCTGCGGGGCGAAAAGGGCGATCTGTGGACGATGCCCAGTGACGAATTCGCCAGGCGATATGAGGGGCCGGTGGCGGAATGTCACGCATCTTCTTGAGCCATTCCAGCCTCGACTGGCGCCATGCAGTGGCATTGAAGCAATGGCTGGCCGAGCAGGATCATTCGTTGGCGAGCGAGATTTTTCTGGATATTGATCCTGATTCCGGCATCCCGACTGGTGCGCGGTGGCGTGAGGCGCTACAGGCCGCGAGCAGCCGCTGCGAGGCGGTGATCTGCCTCCTATCGGCAAACTGGTCGAACTCCAAGGAATGCCGACTGGAATACGACACCGCCGTCGAGCTGCACAAGCAGCTGTTTTGCGCACGTCTGGAGCCGTCATCCGGCGACGACTTGACATCGCAATGGCAGCGCTGTGACCTCTTCGGCAAAAACCCGACGACGTCGGTTGATATCGGCGATGGCGGTCCGCCGGTGGCGTTCAGCTCAGACGGCCTGTATCGGCTGCTGAAAGGAATCCGCGGAGCAGGAATTAGTGCTGACTCGTTCCGGTGGCCACCGAAGGACGATCCCGGACGCGCCCCGTATCGGGGCTGGGAACCCTTGGCGGAAGTGGACGCGGCAGTGTTCTTCGGGCGCGACGCCGAAATAGTTTTGGGTCTCGATGCGCTGCGGGGGATGCGCAGCGGCGGGGTGAAAAGTCTGTTCGTCGTGCTGGGACCGTCAGGCGCGGGCAAGTCGTCGTTTCTTCGTGCGGGATTGTTGCCGCGGCTGCGCCGCGACGACCGCCGCTTCTTGCCACTTGAGATCGTCCGCCCAGAGCGGGCCGCACTGACGGGCAAATTCGGTCTCGCGCAGTCGATCTACACCACCCGACTAGGACTGGGACTGAACCAACCGCCGCTCGACGAGATCACGACGGCCTGCACAACGGCCTCAGCCCGCGTGTGCGAGTTGCTGCTGGAGTGCCAGCGCGCCGCGCAAACCCGCCTCATTGACAGCGACGCCGACGAACCGCCGCCCAGCCTGGTGCTGCCGGTGGACCAGACCGAAGAGTTGTTCACCGCCGACGCCGGGCCCGAAGCCAGCGAGTTCCTCAGCATGTTCAAATCCCTGGCCATCACACCCGGACTTGGCCTAATCGTGGCGGCGACCATCCGCACCGACCGTTACGAAGCCATGCAGACTGCGCCCGAGTTGGCCGACCTGCAGACGGTGACGTTCAACGACCTAAAGCCCATGCCGGCCAACCACTTCAAGGACGTCATCACTGGGCCTGCTGACCGGGCCACCCAGGCTGGACACCGCCTACACCTCGACCCCGACCTCATCGCCCAACTGCTCGCCGACTGTACCGAAGGGGCCGACACCCTGCCGATCCTGTCGCTGACACTGGCCCGCCTCTATGCAGAACACGGATCCACCGGACGACTCACCATGGCTCACTACCGAGCCATGGGTGGGATGAAGCACGTCGTCCAAACCGAAATCGACGACATCCTTTCCGCCGACTCGACCGAACGGCGCAATCAACTCGACTGGCTGCGCGCCGCATTCATCCCGTGGCTGGCCACCATCAACCCTGACAATGACCAGCCGATGCGCCGGTTCGCCCGCTACTGCGATCTTCCCGAGCAAAGCCGGCCACTGATCGACGCTCTTGTTGCCAAACGGCTGATGGTCAAAGACATCCACGGAGAAGGTGACGCTGTCGTCGAGGTGGCACTGGAAAGCTTGCTGCGCCAATGGAATGAGCTAGACGGCTGGCTGCGAGACCAACGCCATAACCTCAAGGCGGCCGACGACCTCGAACGCAGCGCCAACAACTGGCGTGCCAATGACAACAATGCCGCATGGCTACTCGAAGGCAGCCGGCTCGCCGACGCCGCAATCCTGGTCAACAGCACCGGATTCCGCCAACGTCTCACCTCCGTCCACGACTACCTCACTGCCTCACAACTCCGGGAAAACGCGCGTCGAGCCAATGAAGAACAACAACGGCAAGCCGAACTCCAGGCGGCCGAAGAACGCGCGCGAAACGCCCAAGAACGCCAAGCAACCGCCGAAGCCCATACCGCCACGCTTCGCAGACGCTCCCAAATCCTGCGCCGCGTCCTGACTGCGACGGCCGTTGTCGCCATCATCGCGATCGTCGGTGGCATCACTGCCGTGATCGGCTTCAGGCAAGCCAGTTCCGCGCGCGACGATGCCGAAGCCAAGTTTCGGCAGGCGACCAGCCTGAGGCTGGTATCCGAGGCTCAAAGCATGCTCGCCGGCACTCGTCCTGGCGGCGACGCGCGCGCCTTCCAGCAGCTGCTCGCCACGTACGCGCTTACGCCGACACCAGATCGCGGCACCGTTTTCAGCGCGGTGGTCGCGAAGGTCAGCACTCGCAAGATCATCGAAACCCCGACAGGGGTAAACAGTGTCGAGTTCAGCCCCCGCAATGACCTCTTCGCGTCGGGGGGCACAGACGGCGTCGTTCGTTTCTGGGACGTCGACACCGGCCAACCCGTCGGCGAGCCGATCGCCGCCCACACCGACGCAGTGCGGGCCGTCGCGTTCAGCCCCGACGGCCACACCATCGCCACCGCCAGCAACGACCGCACCGTCCGACTGTGGAACGTCGACACGCGCCAGCCCGTCGGCGAGCCGATCATCGGCCACACCGACGAAGTGCGGGCCGTCGCGTTCAGCCCCGACGGTCACACCATCGCCACCGCCAGCATCGACGGCACCGCCCGACTGTGGAACCTCGACACCCGAAGACTCATCGGCCCACCACTGGTCGGCCACACCAACGCGGTGACCAGCGTGACTTTCAGCCCAGACGGCCGAACCATCGCGACCGCCAGCGCCGACCACACCGTCCGGCTGTGGAACGCCGAGACGCACCGGCCCGTCGGCGAGCCGATCACCGGCCACACGGACACAGTCTGGGACGTCGCGTTCAGCCCCGACGGCCACACAATCGCCACCGCCAGCGACAACGCAGACGGCACGGTACGGCTGGTGAACGCCGACACCCGTGAGTTCAAGGGCATGTTCACCGGTCACACCGACAGTGTGAGCAGCATTGCGTTTAGTCCCGATAGCCGTACCGTCGCCACTGCGGGCACCGACAACACCGTCTGGTTGGTGAACTCCGACGACGGCCTACCGATCGACCGGCCACTGACGGGCCATACCGACGCGGTGTTCGGCGTGGCGATTAGCCCCGACGGCCACACGATCGCGAGCGCGAGCGCCGACCACACGGTGCGGTTATGGAACCCCGAGATCGGCCGACCACTAACCGGCGAGCACGGCCTGGTGTGGAACGTGGCGTACAGCCCCAACGGACAACTCATCGCCACGACCAACGCCGACGGGACCCTCTTGCTATGGAACCCCGATACCCGCCGACCCATCGGCCCACCACTGGTCGGCCACACCGGCGCGGTGGTCGGACTGGCGTTCAGTCCCGACGGCACCACCATCGCCACCGGCGGCGCCGACCACACCCTCCGGCTATGGGACGCAAACAGGCGAGCGCCCATCGGCGAGCCCCTGGTCGGCCACACCGGCGCGGTGACGAGTGTGGCGTTCAGCCCGGACGCCCGCAAGATCGCGACCGCTGGCGACGATGGCACGGTCCGGCTGTGGGATGCCGCCACACGTCGACCCATCGGCGAGCCACTCACCGGCCACAGCGGCGCGGTGTCGAGCGTGGCGTTCAGCCCGGACGGCACCATCATCGCCACCGCCGGGGATGACCACACGGTCCGGCTGTGGGACACAGACACCCGCCGACCCATCGGCGACCCACTCACCGGCCACACGAACAGTGTGTTCGGCCTGGCCTTCAGCCCCGACGGCACCACCATCGCCACCGCCAGCGCCGACGACACGCTACGGCTTTGGGACACAGACAGCCGAAAACCCATCGGCGACCCACTCACTGGCCACACCGATGCAGTCTTCGGCGTGGCGTTCAGTCCCGACGGCACCACCATCGCCACCGCCAGCGCCGATCACACGGTACGGCTTTGGGACAAAGACACCCGCCGACCCATCGGCGAGCCACTCACCGGCCACACCGCCAGGGTGTGGCGCGTGGCGTTCAGCCCCGACGGCCACACGATCGCATCCGGCAGCTTTGACGACTCAGTGCGGATATGGCCCGCCCATGCCACGCCGGAGATGTTGTGCGACAAGCTAACCGCGAACATGAGCCATAAGCAGTGGAACGAGTGGGTGACTCCCGACATCGACTATGTCCAGGTG
>Ga0075364_10000353_pt1 | contig 22830 bp, 27 predicted proteins | sample EndMetdeltDD1764_FD_71517 | JGI IMG/M metagenome (GOLD analysis project Ga0075364, IMG submission 71517) | Populus endosphere microbial communities from Tennessee, USA - Endosphere MetaG P. deltoides DD176-4 | ecosystem: Host-associated > Plants > Roots > Endosphere | place: USA: Tennessee...
GCCCATATCACTAACGCGGTCATTTGGATTATGAATTTTGTAGCCCAAAAAACGATTCGTAAAATAGTAATTCACCCCTATAAAATCGCTCTTTCGTTTCACCCGTTGCAAAAAGAAATCATCCGCGCCCCAAGTTGCCACTTTTGCAGCAAGCTTACTCGCAAATGCGTCGTCACCCGCATACTGATGCAAACAATTTTTTGACATACCCACAATAAATTTGCGCGATTTTGTCTTAGCCAGTTTATATACCTCTCGGTGGGCCCTAGCCAAGTTTAGATACACCCACAAAGCCGTCAGTTTGTGCTGCTGCATGGGCGGCCAATTGCCCTCAATGTAGCCCTGAGCAATGTACGTGTCGGGCTCGTTTATGGTGATAACGTATCGAAATTCAGTGCCCAGTTCCATAAAAATCTTCTCGGCGAATCGCACAAAATACTGAATGTTGGCGCGCTTTTCAAAACCGCCTTTATCGACGAACCATGTTGGCATAGTCCAGTGCCATAGCGTTACAAACGGTTCGATGCCTTTAGCCTTGAGGGCCTGCAGATACTCACGGTAATGCTGAATTGCCTCGACATTCCAGGCGCCTTCGCTGGGCTCAACGCGCGACCATTCGATACTAAACCGAAAGGCGTTCATGTTCATCGCCTTTACGTAGGCAAAATCTTCAGCATATTTGTTGTAGTGGTCGATTGCCGCGCCAGAAACATAGTTTGCTGGGTCGAGCGCTTCTTCTTTAATTTCGTCCCATTTAGGAAGATGAGCAGACTGATATTTTGCCTGCTGCGTCAATGCTTTAGCGTTTTCAAGCTCCCACACCGACCATTGGTTGTGGTTACCGCCTTCTACTTGATGAGCCGCAGTTGATGCGCCCCAAAAAAATCGTTTTGGAAAAGACAGTGGTAACGGTTTTTGTGCCATACGTAGATTGATTATACCCTATGCTGCCGATCGAGCCAGCCGAGTCCCCTGCTACACCTCTGTTGATTCGCCGTCTGCCAGTACTCGAATCTCAAAACCTGGATCACCCGGCTTATGCATATATTCGGCAAAAACTTGCGGGTCAGCCGGAATGGCCTGATAGTGGATCGGAATAACAACCTTTGCTTCAACCTGCTTCGCAAAGGCATATGCGTCGAACATGCTAATATCCGGACCAGTAATTGGCAAAGCCAAATTATCAACCTTAAGACCCTCCAACGTTTTGCCATCCCCGGGATGAAAAAATGCGCCGCCCACAACATAGCCGGTATTTTGCGGACCCTCGCTCCCATTTGGCAGCAAACAGTGCGGCAACTCACGGGCAATGATCTCAAAACCGCCAGCGGTAAACATATCGCCATCGTGCACGACAGTTACTTTATCGTCGTTTATAAGTTTCGCGGTTGACTCATTGGCATAGATCGGCACACCTTGCGCGAGCAGCGCCTTGGCGATGGACTCATCGTAGTGGTCAGCGTGTTGATGCGTGTAAAGCACCGCCCCTACCCCCTGCAGCTCATCAACCGTATGAGTTTTTAAAAAATGTACACCGGGATCGATAACAATCGTGTGGCCATCTTGCTCCAGACGCAAACAAGACTGTGGAAAACGCGTTACTTTCATACCTCCCATGATAAAACATTTACACAATCGACCCAACTAATGCTACAATCCTGCTCAATGCCAAAACGACGAGCAATGCACGAGATTCCAACGCTTGATCGACCGCGCGAGAAATTGCAGCGGAAGGGCCAAGCTGCCCTATCGGATTTTGAACTCTTGCAAGTGCTTATCGGTAGCGGCACAGCCACGGCCGATGTAGGGCACATTGCCCGGCAAATTCAAAAACAACTGCAAAAAGGCGCTGATGCCTTAACGCTCGAGTCGCTCAGCACCCTGCAGGGGGTGAGCACGGCGACTGCCGGTCGCGTGCTCGCATCACTCGAGCTCGCCAAACGGCACCTGGTGCGCGACATGGAGCCTCTGCGGTCTATGCAGGACGTCTTAATACGGCTCACCGACATTCGCCGCCGACAACAAGAGCATTTTATCTGCTTGTCGCTCGATGGGGGTCAACGATTAATTGCCCAACGCACAATTACAATTGGGACGCTCGATGCCGTACTAGCCCACCCACGTGAAGTATTTGCCGACGCAATCATCGACCGTGCCGCGAACATCATTGTGGCCCACAATCACCCCTCGGGCGAAGCGGCACCAAGCCAAAAAGACAGCGCACTCACCCAGCAGTTAGCCGCAGCCGGACAGCTTTTGGGCGTCCCTTTGCGAGACCATATTATTGTCACCAAGACCGAACATTATAGCTTTAGACAACATCATTTATGTGAGGACCGATATGCAGCGATATCTCGAAACACGCACGACCGACCAAACAAACACAACTGCCGCCGATGTAGCACGGCATCTACTGGCACGCCAGCACCTGGGCAAGGCAGTCGTAGTGTGCGCTAAACCAGTTACAACTATGAGCGTTACCAAAAAATACTGGCTCAAGCTCGCCCGCAATCTCCAAAAAGAACGTGCCAGCACCTTAAACGTCGAGCGTATTCTGCAGCTCACGCACGACATTACACGTATGCACCATACCGAATTCGCCGCCAAACCATACGACGAAGCGCCGCAGGCTGACGTATTTTTTGTGACACCAGATAGCATCGGCGATTTGCCGCCACGTTGCTACAGCTTTTATATTCTGGATGCGCCAACCGAAACAACTCTTTTGGAATGCATTCGGCAATTGCCACATCGCTCGCTGGTAGTCGATTACACGCGCCACCACGTAGCGGCCACTGTGCCCCTGCTGCCAAAACACCAGCTTGAGCGCCAAATCCCAGAATTATGGCGCGGCGTCGAAACGTTCCTTGAGGCACACGACGTACACCTGGACGAAATGGCCATGCACCCCACAGATACCCGGGCGATTGATCACGCTATAGATGATTTGCTTGACGTGGGCAATCAGTTCCTAAGGATTGCAAATGATTTTTTGGAGCTGCTTCGGCTGGTACAGCCCACCAGCACGCCTATGGCGCAACAAAAGCGTTTCGACTTGCTTATGGCGCTCAGCCGCCGTATTCACGCTCTTACGCCGGGCACGCTCAGCCAGCAATTTATAAATTCACTCAACGACGACGATTCGCCCATGATGCTTCGCGACATTGCAAGCGAACGCTACTCCCTTGCCCTGGCCTAAAGAAGGCTTAGTTGCGACGGGGCTTCGGTCGGCTCGACGCCCAGACGCTCTTCGAGCATAGCAATAAGCGGTACTTGACCCTTTACGAGCTTTTCTTTGGCGGCAGCCAGTGGATACCAGCCGGCGCGATCTACTTCTGGAAACTCTTGCTTGCGACCGGTTTTGGGCGGCCATTCAATGGTAACTGTGTTGCTTTTGATGCGGCGCGCATCAACGCTCCCCTCTAGCGCCCACACACGCAATATTTTGTTGCCGTATTTTACCTGGCCGAGCTCCTGCAGTTCACCAGCTGGCACGGCAAAACTTGTCTCTTCAGTAAACTCGCGCTGCGCCGCTGCAAGAGCTTCTTCGGATTCGTCATACTCGCCTTTTGGCACGGACCACGCGGCTACATCTTTGCGCGCCCAAAACGGCCCGCCAGGATGCACCAAAAACACCTCAACGCCGGCACCACCTTTGCGATATAGCAGGATGCCGGCGCTGTGCTTTGGCATACCCCTACTCTTCTTCCTTGATCTTGAGCGGTCGCTTGCTTTTAATCTCGTAACGGATGCCCGTTAGCGGCGATTCAGTGTAATCATCGTTCAGTAGGTTCACAAACACCGTTAGATCTTTGGCATTCATAATGATAATCGCGCCGTCATCATCTTGCATAAGGTTTAAGCCAAGCTCCTCTGCCCTATCGAGCAGGTCGTCTTGCTTAATCAGGCCTACTTCGAGTTTTTGCAACTTGGTAATAATAGCTTTATTGCCTTTTACCATGGTTTGCATATCCAGCTCGTCGGCAAAACTGAGTTTGTATTCGGCTTCGATTTCTTTAATTTTCTTTTCGGCAATGGCTGCTTTTTTGATGTTATAGCCAAACAGCTGTTCAAGCTTTGCCTGGTTAAAGACGTATAGGTCATCGTCGAGCACCAACAGCTGATTGTCAGACGGAATACGCAACACGCCAGCAATAATTGGCACAAAGTTGTTGCCCTGCGCCACCCAAGTGCCTTCGCCGTCCAGCAATTGTGCGGTTGGGAGTTTTTTAATCACATAAAATTGCTGCTTCATGCCAGGAGCTGTGCAGCGTGCGATAACGCCGCGGAAACCTTTTAGACCGTGCTCTTCACTAAATTGCTCCATAGCGTGCTCTTGGTTCTGAATCCAGTCCATAACCGTCACCAGGTGCTCCACACGGCCCACGCGGGTGCGTTGCAGCACGCCGTCTTCGGCTTCGGCATCTTCAAAGCCGCGAACGGTAAGGCCGGTCTCGATACCCGCCAAAATGTGCTCCATAAGCCCGTCGATAAAGAGCGGTTGCAATTGTTTTTCGAGCTCGGCGTGCACTTTAGCGCGGTACAGCACGTAGTTTTTGCTTATCAAAAAAAGTTCAATCTTGAGGTCTTCTTTGTACTGAAAAAGGTTATTAGCCCAGGCAAAGACATCTGTTTCTTTGTAGCCGAGATCAGTTGGGTCGGCAGGAGCGCTCGCACCGTGCGGGACTGCTTCGTTTTCGGGAATGTTTTGCGTTTCTGTCGCGAGTGGCTGTTCGTCCATAGGTAAAAATGCTCCAAAAAATTAACCGTTTTATACGCTTATGTTTATTCTACCCCAAGAACTCTATTCGTAAAACAATAAAGAAGAGATTTCATCCACTTTGTTTGGTCAACGCGCCCAAAATCATTCTGACACGACAACACCGCCCGCAATTTTTGTTGGGACGGCGCTGCTCTATAACCTTGCACAATCGGTTGTGGCCAGTTTTGTATTAGGCAGTTTTATCAGCTGCGGCTTTTTGGACGCTTGCAGGCCTACACTCCTGCAGAAACTATCAACTCCGTATTGGGGCCGTCGTCGCAACGCCCACATCTGCTTCCTAATACGCGGCTCGCCTACTTTATATAAAAGCAGACGTGCATGCCAATGTTTGGCCTCCAACTCTCAATAAGTGGATGATTGCACAATATCTTGTATACCTTATTTTGGTACTCGCGGTCAAGGATTTTGCATCTGACGAGCCTTCATGTACTGCTCGCGCTGCACTGGCGGCAAATGCTCGATACTATATCGAAGCATAGTTCGAGGCATCTCGTGCGCGTGCTCATCCAAAAATTGCAAAAGCACCGCCCGGTCAACGCGCTTGCCAATTTCGCGGAGCATCCAGCCCACGGCTTTTTGGATAAGATCGTGCTTGTCATGCAAGAGCCTATCGGCGATAATCAGCGCCGCACTCGGATCGCCCTGCATGATATCGTAATAAGTCGCAATCATGGCAATCCGGCGCTCCCACAGCACGTCAGACGCCGCAAGCCTACCCAGCACCTGCATCTTGTCTGGGCGCTGAGCTAGGTGCGGCCCAACAATGAGGTGTGCACTACTATCTACAAGATCCCAGTTGTTTACATGCCGGATGTGCTCCATATAAAAGCTGTAGACCGCCGCGCGCTCAGGCTCGCCGCCTTTTTTGTATTGGCGGACCAAAATAAACAGTGCCAGCAAGCGTTCGTCGTGCCATTTACTTGTAATGAGTTTTTCGATTTCGGGAAGTGGCATCTCGTAAAAACTCTTTGCCACCAGCCGAGTGCCCGGCACGCTGCAGCACAAAAACTCGTCGCCCTCCGAATAACCGCCAGGATACGCCTTAAAGAACCGCTTTGTCGATTCGACTCTGTCTGGCCGAGCTATTTCCCGGAGTGCTTTTTGTGCGGCTGCTGCTGTTTGGCTCACAATGCGATCTCCTTGCGACCCTGCCCTACCGGAAATGTCACTTCGTCAAAAAGCACCATGGCTCGTGGCGTAAATTTGTATAGTTTGTTTTTGTTAACGCCCGCCAGGTAGTTGGCGTAGAAATCATGCCCTACATTGTAGCGTTCGGCGTACCGATCAAGCACGCTCTTTACCACGTCAGGGTCGGCCACTTCCCTCGCCTCGCCCTCTGCTTGAATACCAATAACTGGTTTGTCGAACTTGATAGGCACCGCAATCGCCACTTTACTGCCATCGGCGATCTCTTGGCTATGACGGCGAGTCGGAAAACTCAGCCAGTAGAGGTTGAGATTGTCGTCTTCTATTCCGTAGACTGTGCAAATCCAGGGCTGATCACCCCGCACGGTTGCAATCTGCATCATGCGCATATCGCGCAAATAGCTTCGGACAAGCTCGCGGGGATCTTTATCCATAGATGTCTCGAACTGGCTGGCGCCAATGCAGCTCTTCGATGGTGAATGTTTTGTCGCTTTCCAACTGATATTCGACGTCGTAGATTGTTTGGAAGTAATCGCCGTTTTCTTCGACTTTGTAGTCCAGCGAGGCTTCTTTGTAGGCTTCACTCGTGCGGCGCGGACCGCTGTAGCACAGCCATTCGCGCTCTTCGCCAGGGCGCAGGTAACCACCAATTTTTCGGCTCATACCATTCAGACGAATCTCTTCTACCTCAACCGCCAAGTTGCTGCGGTTAACAATACTGCAATACGCTGTTTGATTGCTGCCGCTCATTTGGGTGCGGGTGCGTTTGACCACGACTACGGGGAATGTACTGGCTTGGCCTTTGATAATGCCTGTGGTGTGTTTTTGCTGAGGCTGACCCGCGGCCTGCTGTGCACCCTGCTGCTGCCCCGCCGCGCCCGCGCTATGGTCCCTGCCCTGCTGCGGCGCATTGCCGACATCAAACGCCGACCGGTCATTGTTATCGCCCGGCTGAAAAACCGGCTCGCCTTTTGCTAATCTTGATAGACCTTCGAAAAATCCCATTATACAACTTGCTCCTTATCATTCTTTAGTATAAATGCTAATTGATTTTGCACCTCATTGGCCGCAACTTTAACATTAAATGATTTTGGAATATGAACAAACCCATACCGCGATTCACCCAACTTACTCGCAACAGCAAAAGAAATATAATTGCACCAAGAATTTCCGATACCCTGCGCATTTTTACATAGGTCATTCGGTCTAAGTTGACGAGAAATAGAACGCCTATTTAACCGTGAACCATTATTCCTAAATCGGCCGTTACAGGAAGTTTCGATGCGAAGCTTTTCAGCATCTTTGCCAGAATACATACCGAGTCCTAGGACATAACTATAATCACTCAGTTCGTCTATAAATGCATCAATCGTCTGCCTATCTGAAGCAACATAGCGCTTTTGAACTGGCGCATCTATCGCCATTAAACAGTCCGCGGCAATTGTGTCTTTAAATGAAAAGACGAGTACATTCATATTACAAAGCGATGTGCTGAAGGAGTTCCTCAATCTTCACCCGCGTCTGCTCCATGCTATCTCGGTTTCGGACAGTCACGCAGCCGTCTTCCAGGCTATCAAAGTCGACGGTCACGCAGTACGGCGTCCCGATTTCATCCTGGCGGCGGTAGCGTTTACCGATGCTTTGTGTTTCGTCGTATTCGATGTTGTAACCCGTACTACGAACAAGATCGTTATACACTTTCCTTGCGAGAGAACTCAGTTCTGGCTTCTTGCTGAGCGGCAAAATGGCAACTTTAACGGGCGCGATTTCTGGCGCAAATTTCAGCACAATGCGCTTTTCGCCTTTTACTTCTTCTTCGTGATAGGCACTATCGAGCACGGCCAAAAGCAAACGCCCGGCGCCCATGGTTGGCTCAATCACGTGCGGCAAAAAGTGCTCGCCGCGTTCTGGGTCAAAGTATCGCAGGTCCCGTCCGCTGGCTTCGCCGTGGTGGCTCAAATCATAATCGGTGCGGTTAGCAATACCACCCAGCTCTTTGGGTTCACCGCCAAAGTATTTGTACTCGATATCCCAGTTGTCCGCCGAGTAATGTGCGCGGCTTTCTGGGTCGAGCTGGCGCCACTCGAGCTTGGACTTATCTAACCCGATTTGGGCAAACCATTCGTCGTATAGATTGCGGTAGCGAGTCAACACTTCCTCTGCCTGCTCTGGCGCCGTAAAGTATTCGATTTCGAACTGCTCGAGTTCGCGCACACGGAAAATAAAGTCACGCGGGCTTATCTCGTTACGAAACGCCTTACCAATTTGCCCAATACCAAATGGCACCTTAACACGTGCGGTGTCGAGCACGTTTTTGTAGTTGGCAAAAATCGCGCCGGCGGTTTCGGGGCGCAGGTAGGCGGTGCTTTCTTCGTCCTCCAGCGCGCCAACAAATGTTTTAAACATCATGTTAAAGGTGCGGACTGGGCCGAGGGCGTTGCCGTCTGGAGATTTTTTATCCTTTAAGAGTTCGGTGAGCTTTGCGATGTCATTGCTATCTACGCCAGCCAAGTGGTCGGCGCGGTAGCGCTTGTGTGTCACGATATCTTCAACGAGGGGGTCGTTGAATCCATCTACGTGACCACTCGCCTTCCATAACTTTGGGCTTTGGATAATTGCGCCGTCGATACCCACAACGTCTGGCTGCCGACGGATAAAGAATTGCCACCAACTGGCCTTGAGGTTGTTCATCAGCTCAACACCGTATGGGCCGTAATCCCAGAACCCGGCAATACCGCCGTACAGCTCGCTGGCTTGAAATACAAAGCCGCGGCGTTTGGCAAGGTTAGCTAATGTTTCTAGGTTTGTTTGGGTCTCACTCATAATGCCTTCAATTATAACAGATACGCGGTTCACGCATGAACCAATTTGCAATCATATATTTAACATTGTAAAATAAATCCGCGTACACCCGTCCACCAGAGAGATGAGAGACACCACCGCCATGACGCAGCACACTCGCTTTATCCGTCTCGTTGAGCTCTGCGAGCAGCAGCTCAACGAACCGCGACTGGGGCATGCGCTGACAACAGCAAAGACACTCATCCGGCTTCATCCGGAGGAGCCCAAGTCGTGGCACCTCTACCACCTGATTGTCTGCCTCAAGAACTACAGGGGCGGTGCGGTCAGCGGATCTCGCAGGATCCTCTTGCGAGCCGAAAGGCAGCTGGGCAAGGATCTCACGCCTGAGCTTCGCGGCGACATGCTGCGCGACCAAGCGCTGAGCCTCACTACGTACGGTACACGGGCGCAACTGGCCCGAGTGCCGGAGCTCGTGGCGGACATCCGCCGGCTGCATGCCCACGACCCCAACCGGTTGGCGTGCACGGTGGATCTGGAGGCTCGCTACTACTTCGCCTGCGGCAACTACCTGCGCGCCATAGAGCTTCACCAGCAGGCGCACCGCGAGTGGCAGGCCATGGGCGAGCAGGCCAACCAGGTGTGGATCGCCAACAACATGGTGCGTTTGCTGCGTGCCATGGCGAAGCATTACGGGCGCAAGCACCCCACCACGTACAGCCAGCATCAGATGCTGACGATGACCTATCCGGACAAGAAGAAGCAAGCCGACACCCTGACACGACGCGGCGGCCTGTGGTTCTTCCAGTTCGTGCTCACCCACCGCTAGCCACCACTCCCATGGGGAGCGGCGCGCACTGCCGTCGCTCCCCCGTACAGAATGGACAGCAATGTCAAAACGACGACCCCAGGATTTCGCAGAAGCATATACGCACTGCGAAAACCTCCTGGACGGCAACGGCAGGCTCACTACTCGCACCCGACGCCGCATCCAGAAGCTTCTGGGAGGCTACTGGGATGAGCCGAAGGCACGCGTGATCTGGCACCGCGCCATCTGCCTGACCGGCGGTGCGCGGTTCGAGTCCCCGGGCGTGATCGCCGACGCACAGGGAGCGCTGGGCGAGGAGCTCACCACCGGCATCCACCTGACGATGCTGTTTGACGGCATCATGGGGCTGGTTCGGGATTCAACCATGAGCGGCGGCAACGGCGAGATGGCAACAATCGCCCTGGATCGCCTCGGCGAGGCGCTGCCACTGGTAGATGCCAACGGCGCAAGCTGGCGGGCGCGGTTCACGTACGCACAAGCGCGAGCAATGTTCGAGCTCGGCAACGTCACAGAGGCGCACACGCTCCACCAGCGTGCCGCGAGCCTGTGGGTGAATCCCGATGGCATCGAACGGTTCTGGGCCGACCGCAACACGCTGTACCGCGCCCGCACCGCGCAACGCCTGGGATATGCCGGCGAGGTTGAAGCCATCGGGCGCAGCTTGTTCGCGAGCAACCCTGCCCTCTACGGGCAGTACATGCCGTTGATTTGCGGTGGCCGCAAGGGTCAGCGACACTTCGACCGCATGGACATACGCTGGTAGTTCACCAGCCACTGCCGCCCCGACCACCGATACTATCGGCGCGTTGGGGCGGCAGATACCTATCGCATTGAAGTTATTTGCAAAAACTTATATTATATACACGCGCAAAACCACGCCAATCAGAAAGAGGCTTCTGTGGATTCTGCTACATTCAGGCGCCAGCATGACGAGCTCACAAGGCTGCTCAACGACCCCGAAAAGCTGATCCCAGTCGATACGGAGAGGAAGGCCTTTCGACTCGTAGAGGAGTATCTCGACCAGCCCGCAGCCTGGGTGCTGTATCACCGCATCATCTGCCTGCTGGACGGCGAACGCGCCGACTCAGAGCAGCTCATGCACAACTGCGCCCAGCACTTGGGCGAAGCATTCACCCCGCAGCTGCGACTCCGCATGGAATGCGACCGCGTCATTAGCGGCGCCAGCTATGCTGAGCTCAGCTATCTTCCGGGCGTGGCACTTGCCGTCGCCTCGAGGTTCGGGATGATTCAAGACGAACTGCTCGAGGCAGCCGACAACCAGCCCGAATGCGTGGCGCTCGCGCGGTACGCAAATGGCCGAGGCACACTCGCCGCCCGAATCCCCGACGCGGCACACCTGATGTTTAAGATGTCCGACGAAATCTGGGGCGACACAGTCGCTCCGAAAAACACGCCGGCCATCCGCAATCTGGTGTTTCTGCTGCGATCAGCAATCGGACTCGGTCAGACCGACGAAATCGAGCGGGTCCAGCGCCGGCTACGCCGAGCATCATCGGCCACCTGGGCCAAGTACGCCTCACCGCTGATGCGCGACGACGGCCTGGCTTGGTTCGCCGGGCTGAACATTCGCTGGTAACAGCGCCGCCCGGTGTACTGCAACCCACGCAGTGCACCGGGCGGACACCCTTTTTATTGATTGGCCGTTCGGACAAGCCACAGGCAATCGTCCAACACCGCATCAAGCCCACTCACCTGCCGCAAAATGGCAGGATTTTTTGCATTAATAAGCCGGATTAATTTAATGTGGTCGGCCCCAAACCTGCCACCCGCACGCTGCACAAATGCCATATCGCTAAAATCAAAATCATATCGCTGATCGGCTTGCAGCGGCTGACCGTCGGGCGTGGTTGCAAGGTTAAGCCCCACACCAAGCGCGGCCACCAGATGCAGCCTAAACCATACCTCAACTACCCGGTAGTCAACGCTCAATTCGTTTAGATAAACCAGGCTATTTTTAAGCAAATAGTAAAACTCTTCCTCGGCCACGGTCTCTGTTGCGCGGTTGATAAGCCGAATAACTTCATATCCCAGCTGCATCCGCTCGTATTCCTTAAGAATATTGCCGTAAAAGGCGTCCATGCGCGCTGAGCTAATAGTGCCCATGTCGCTTTTGCCTTTCAGGATGGTTATGTCGCTTGTTGCAAAAAGCTCCAATCCGCCGGCCAGTTTGCTTTTGGCTTTGCGCACGCCCTTTGCAATGGCGCTTACTTTGCCATGTTCGGGCGTCAGCATATTTAAAATACGATCTGCTTCACCATAGTTAGTACGGCGCAAAATGATAGCTTCAGTTCTGAGCGTTTGCATGGGCGGTTATGATATCGTTAATCGTTTGTAGTACTTGCTTTGGCTTGGCGACCGTCTTGTCGAGCGTCTGGGTAACGCCGTATGCGCGGAGCGCTTCGCTGGATATATCGGCGGGCAGTGCCGCGCTAAAAAGTACCTTTGGAATACGGGCAGTATCGCTATAGCTCGCCAGTTCGTGCAGCAGCTGCACGCCACTCGCGCCAGACAATAAAATATCGAGTACTATGATGTCGGGCCGGTCTTGATCAACAGCGTCCATAACTGTGTATGGATCGCGCAGCCACGTGACCGTGTGCTGTTCGCTCAAAAGCTGGCGATACAGCTCGCCAAGCCAAGGCTCATCCTCTACCAGCAAAATCTTTGCCATTACACCAGCCTAAGTTGCTGCGAATGCAAAAGATCAAGATGTAAGCGCGCACCGGTAGCCGCTCGCCCCACGCCAATACTGCCGCCCATTGCCTCGGCCAGCTGCTGCGCGATGTACAGCCCCAGCCCACCGCTTCCTCGCGCGCCAAGTGGGCGCATGTGGCCGCCTAGTCGCTGCTCGAGTTTCGAGATATCAGACGGTCGCAGTGCCGGACCGTTATCGTGCACATCAATACGGACATTTTCTAGCTGTCGGCGCTGACTCATGCGCACTACTGTCTGCGGGGGTGTGCCGCGCAAGGCGTTATCGAGCACATTAAACAAAATAGTATGCAATAGTTCTCGGTCACCCACTACCAGCTGAGCACGCTGGCCCAAATCAATTTCGAGCGTCTGGTGCTGTACTGCCGCAAAGGGAAAGATTTCGTGCGCAACTTCCTCGCACACCTGCGCGATATTTATAGGTTCTAGGTCGAGCTGCAACTGATTGCCAAGATTATATGTTGTGGTGAGACTAGAAATAAGCCGAAGTGTGCGGTCGGCCGAAAGCTGCATGTATTCTAGCCAGGCTTTGTCATCCTGAGCGTCCAGAGAGCCGTCGCCAAGCGCTGAAGCGATATGCGATATAACCGTGAGTGGCGTTGTAAGCTCGTGCGCAGCAGCAATAAGCCCCTGCATTGCATTGGAATCGGCCACCCCGTCGCTGGAAGAAATAATAGGCTGCGACGCCACTGTTTTACCCTCACTTGTCTATTACTACCAGTGTATCACGAAAAATGGTGCAAGAGACGCTGCGAAGCAGTACCCGCCCGCACAAGTACAGTACGCTCGCAAACAGCTCGCTCCCTTCCTCCCGGAAAGGTCGAGCTTGTTTGGGCTGGGCACTGCTTCACGCTGTGCGGCCCGTACGTAGCGACGCGCCTGGTGAAACTACTTATTAAAGCTCAGCGAAGGCAAGATAATCTTCTCGTAGTCAGAGGTAAAGGTGTCTGACTGCGTATAGACTTCGAGTGTTTTATCGCGAACCTTAAACAGTACCATAGAACCTTTTACGTCGTCGCTAAAGCTGCCGTCCAAGCGAGTACCAGTCTGGCCCTGCAAAGTGATTGAGCTCGACTTAAGCTCGCCTTTTTTTACCTTGCTTTGGTAAGCCTGTATAACATCTTCGTACGCTTTGCGCTCTACAGTAACGCGCAGGGCGTATGGGGTTTTACCAGAAATTGGCGGCACAACGCCGGCGGCAAAATATGCTTCGTAGTTGCTATTGCTGCCATCTTTATCAACATACACGCTCCATGTTTTTGGATAGCTCAGCTCCACACTACCGAGGTCACTTGGACCGGTAAATTTGCGATTTGGCTGTTTTTCTTGTTCAGCAAATTTAGTGGCGTCTGCGTCGCTCTGTTGTTTTTTGGCGGTGGCGACTGCTGCCGAAATTTTTTGGTCGACATTATCTTTTTGATCGTTGTAGTTCACGTAAGCCCAAATACTAAATGAGCCAAGGCCGAGCACGAGGATAGTCAAGACCACGCTAACTAACAGCAATGGGTTGACTTCGCCGCTCTCTGAGGTTCGTTTTGTTTGCATATTACCTTTAATAGTAAAAAGGCGTGAGCGTTTTGTAAAGGCCGGGTATTAGTAGTGATAGAGGTGGAGGGCGTTTGCAGTACGACTTTTGTCTTTTTTGCCTGGGATTTCAAAGCCATAACTAATGACCGTGAGGCCTTCGCTGCCAGCCTCTTGCACAAGCTTGTCGTTGAGCCGCTTAAGATACGGCCCCGCCAAAAACACAAACACCGCCCGAGTGTCTTTTGGCAGCGGCACCAGCCAGAAATCGCGGAGCCGTACGCTGACACGATCTCGGTAACGCCAACACCGGATAAAACTAATAAGCCACATAATCACATTCAGCTCATACCCAACCGCCCGATAGCCGCGCTTTGCCGCAGCCACCAAAAAAACGCCGTCTCCAGAGCCCAAATCCACTAGCAGACTACCCTTTGGCACATCGAGCATATCAAGCGCCTGCTCCACTTGCTTGCGGTGTGTTGGCACGTATGGGGCACCACGAAACACCACAAATCCAAAGGTGACAACAAGAATGCTCAGTACCCACCAAAAAACTATCACTCGCCCGCTCCGGCTTCGCGGTCAAAGCGTTCTTTTAAGACCGTAATTTTATTGTCGAGCTCGCTTAAGCGAGACTCTAGTACCTCTGTTAGTTTTACGCCTTCGTCAAATTTTTTGAGCGCTTCGTCGAGGTCAAAATCTTCCTTATCGAACCATGCAATAAGCGCGTCAAGCTGCGCCAGTTGGTCGCTCAAAGGTTGATCGTTATTTTTTGGGTTGGACATTGGTTACTCCTGCGTTAATAATTGCATTACTCGTTTCGATAACAACTGCGTCACCCGGACTAAGAGACGCATCGGCATGTACGAGCGTACCGCTTTTATCTCGAACAATAGCATACCCGCGAGCCAAAACGACTTTAGGGTCAAGCTGGCGAAGCGTACGACGGGCGTACAACACATGCTGGCGCTGCGCGGCAAGGCTGCGCACCGTCCGCATTAACATGTGTCGCTTGGCATCTGCTAGTTGGCGCTTCAGCCGTTGCTGGCGCGATACTAGGTGCACGAGCATACGATGTTGTTTGTGACGAATATCGCGAAGTATCGCTTTCCTATCCGGTACTAATATTTGCGCGGCGTTACTTGGCGTTGCGGCGCGTACATCGGCCGCCAGATCAGCCAGGCTGGTATCCACCTCGTGCCCTACGCCCACCAAAGTTGGAATACGGCTGGCGGCTACGGCACGCACCAAAGGTTCTTCGTTAAATACGGCCAAATCTTCGGCGCTGCCGCCACCCCGTACAATAACCAGTACGTCAACAGGCTGGGCATGTTCACTAAAATATTGAATAGCACGAACAATCTGCGGCGCAGCATTTGCCCCCTGTACCTGTACGTCCGCAACCGCAACCTCCAAACCACCCCAGCGGCTGTTTAAGATTTTTACAAAGTCGGCATAACCAGCCGATTCGGTTGAGGCAATCAACCCTACCCGCTGCGGGATTACTGGCAAGCGACGCTTGCGTGCGGCATCAAAAAGTCCTTCTTTTTCCAGTTTCGCATGGAGGATTTTGAATGACTTTTTAATGTCGCCCTCACCCACCGGGCGCACATCTCGCACGGTCAGGCTAAACTTGCCCCATGCCGTGAGCTTTGGTACGGCAACAACGCGCACTTTCATACCATCTTCCAGTGGCGTACGCAACTGATATGCCATCATAAAACAGCTGACTGCGCTTTCGTCATCCTTTAGGTCAAAGAAAATAAACTTACCCTTGCTGACCTTAAACGAGCTCAGCTCGCCTTCAACAACCACGCTCGGATATGCATATTCAAGCGTTTGATTAACCAGCGCGATAAGATCGCTAACGCCGAGGGTTAACGTCGGCTCCATAGCGCCTGAGCGTCCTTTGATACAAAATATAGCCCGTGCCAAGCGCCAAAACAAGCGTTACCACACGCGAAATCAATGTTGCGCTCAGTGCCAAGCTAGCCGGCACACCGGCACTCAAAAGCACCGTTGCCATCAGCGGCTCGTACACACCAAGGCCACCCGGCAAAATTGCAATCAAACCAGCCGTGGTGGCAATGGCGTAAGCAATAATCAGCGCGCCAGGGTTAATCCATTCACCGTGCGCCACAAACGCCACGTAAATCATACCCACCTCAGCAATATTTGCAATCAAAGCCCACAGCACCACGCGCCACATACGGCCAAGGTCCTGCCGAAGAGCTGCGTAATCTTGGTGGAGTTCATGAAAAATCTGCTCAACACGCGTCAGGCTAATCGTCTCTGGATGATGTGGCCGCACAATATGAATAATGCGATTAAGTAGTCGGCTCATGCTTTGCGTAAACTCACGAATACGCGAATCTTTGCCAATTACGTAAAAAACAATCAACGTGGCAAACAAAATAGTAAACGTCAGCGCTGCCGCAATAAGCATAATAAATCGGCTTACGTGATCCTCCGCAGCCAGCATAAGGAGCGCCGCAAGGAGTAATAGTATAAAAGTCAAAAACGTCATGACAAACCGTACAATTTGCGCCAAAGCGGCCTTGGCAGTTGAAATATTACTGTGTTTTAGGCGAAACGTCAGATAGGAAAAACCAGAAAGTCCCCCACTCGGAAACACATGGTTTACAAAATTAAGTTCGATTGCGGCGGCCATCAAAGTTTTTTCCGGAAGTGGCGTGCCTGTCACCTTAAAAAAGTGATAATACACGCGACCTACAGCAAAAAATGCAAAAAATTGCACCGGAATCATCAGGGCCAAAATCCAAAGATTTAAATGCGAGAGCTTTTGGAACGCCAACGCAATATCGTGGCGTGCAAAAATAATAATCACCCCAATTGCAACAAATGTCAGTATGTTCAGCCAAAGCTTGAATTTCTGTTTCATAGACTTATTTATTATAGCCTACTCTGTGGCCATTTTATATCTCCATAATGTCCCATAAATTGCCAAACACCCAATAATAGTTTATAATTTACATCGTCAATCAACTGGCAACACACGAGAGCAGGTGGCATTGTGCAATCCTCATTCACCGTCCTGTCAGCCTACGTGCTGGGACAGCCCGAGCTCATCGGCGATACGAAGAAAGGTCAACACCAGACACTGAGCTGCTTCCTGAAGCAGCCCGCCAACACCAATGGCGGCCTGTTCATCGGCCACGGCGGGATCGCTGGCGACTTCCACGCAGACCAACGCCCCATCGGCAGCGAAGGCAGCCCTGTGCACGGAGGCCCCAAGAAGGCCTTCTACTTCTTCCCCATCGAGCACTATGCGGACTGGTACGACTACACCGGCGAGTGCTTCTTGCACGGAGAGTTCAACCACTCCCAGGGCCTGGGCGCTCCGGCCAATCCGTACGCGCCCATCACACCGGACCGTGCTCACTTCGGCGAGAACCTGCGCACCCTGGGCATCACCGAACAAAAGGTGCGCGTAGGCGACGTCTGGCAGTGGGAAAACGCAACCCTCCGCGTCACCGGGCCCAGGCGCCCCTGTGGCAAGCTCGGAATGGTCCGCGGACCAGAGGCACCCGGATGGATGCGCAATACCGGCCACTGCGGCTGGTACATGGAGCTCCTCGACGGACCCGGTGCCGTTTCTGTCTCCGGCCAGCTCGAACTGGTCGAGGTCGGCAGCGGCCCCACCATCGCTGACGCCTTCCGCGCCAAGATGCAACGAGAGCCGGAGATCCCGCCCGCCCTCATGGTGCAGTGACCGCAAGCGGGTCGCCCGCCACACCCAACTGGGCGTGGCGGGCGACCCGCAAAACCGCTATACTTAAACCTGATATGATTATTGCAATTTTAGGACGCCAACCAGAACTCGGCCTTGCCGAACTCGAAAGCCGCTTTGGCGCCGAGCACGTTACGCCGCTCAGCCCGCATGCGGCTCAAGTTGACGTGGAGGCCGACAACGTACCGGCTCACCTGCTAGGCAGCGCCGTTAAGCTAGCACGTCCGCTGGCCTCGCTCCCCACCACCGATTGGCAAAAAGTCCTCGACCATTGCCGCACGCTTTTGCCAAAGGTCGCCGCCGACCTCCCAGACGGTAAATTCAAGCTGGGCCTCAGCGCCTACGATCTAAACGTATCGCTCAAGACAATGCAGCGTTCTGGCCTCGAGCTCAAAAAAGCTATCAAACAAAGTGGTCGTTCAGTGCGTATTGTGCCGAATACCGCGCTTGAGCTCAATAGCGCGCAAATTTTGCATAATCAGCTGACAACCGACCTCGGATGCGAGCTGATTATCATTGGCACTGGCACTACAACGCATTTAGCACAGACTTACCACGTCCAAGACATTGACGATTACGCCCGCCGCGACTTCGGTCGACCAAAACGCGATGCGTTTGTGGGTATGCTGCCACCAAAGCTTGCCCAAACTATGCTAAACCTAGCGCAAGTTTCCCCTGGGCAACGCGTTTTGGATGCCTTTTGTGGTACCGGCGTGGTACTTCAAGAGGCAGCGCTGATGGGTTGCGATCTATATGGTACTGATCTGAGCGAACGCATGATTGATTACACTCGCACTAACCTCGACTGGCTCGAAAAAACCTACCACATCGAGGCCACAGCAGACCTCGTGGCCGATGATGCTCGCACTGCAACCTGGCAGCCACCTATTGATGCCGCCGTGAGCGAGTCGTATTTGGGCCGGCCTATGACCACGCTCCCCCTCCGCAATAAGCTCGAGCCAATTATGCAAGAATGCGACGATATTGCTCGAGATTTCCTGGTTAATCTGCGTAAACAAATCAAACCTGGCACGCGTTTATGCCTAGCCGTACCATCGTGGGCGCAGGCAAAAGGCTTTATTAGCCTGCCAGTTGTTGACGACCTCGAGAAAATCGGCTATAATCGGATAAGTTTTAAACACACCCGACAACAAACGCTCCGTTATCACCGAAGTGACCAAATTGTTGCAAGGGAATTACTGGTGTTAACAGCCAAGGAGTAAATTAATTTATGTCACACGTCAAAGCAGGCGGTACAGCCAAAAACGTCCATGACTCACCCGGCCAACGGCTCGGCGTGAAGCGTTTTGGTGGTCAAAAAGTTAACGAAGGCGAAGTTATTGTTCGCCAGGTTGGTCAGACCAAAGTTCCTGGTCCTGGCACTTTTGTAAGCCGCGACTTCACTATTCATGCAGCACAACCAGGTGTTGTAGCATTCAAAAAAATCCGCACTCGCCGCTTTACCGGCAAGTCGGTTACCCGCACCCAAGTTATGGTTGTTGACGCTCCAGCCAAGGTAGAAACCAAAAAAGCAGCTCCAAAAGCGCCCGCAAAAGCGAGCAAGTAATACTTGTCGTCTATATAAAAACTCCCGCCAAGCGCGGGAGTTTTTATATAGACAGTGTTTCGTTTTTCCGACCGGCAGCTATCTGCGCAGCGCAATCCCTGGCTAAAATGCCACCTGTTATTTTAAGCGGAGCAGAACACTTGCTTGCAATGTCGGCCATGGTTATCGATGGATTCATAGGCTCTGCAGCAGCGCCATAAAAGAATATGTCTATCTTGGCTTTAATTGCCGCAGACATGCACATGGAGCAGCTCTCTGCATTCGAAAACATAACGCAACCGTCCAAAAAACGGCTACCCCGCGTGCGGCCGAGCTGGCTTAGTGCGCGAATCTCGGCATGCGCAGTTGGATCGTTTTGTGTATTCTGAGTATTGTGGGTTTGCACCAAAATCGCACCGTAGGCATCTGTAATAATACAACTAAACGGCGGGTTGCCTTCATCAATAGCAATTTGGGCCTCTGCTTGGCACTCACGAATAAGTAGCTCTGCTTGCTCATCCGAAATCACAGGCTTCATACAAAACTATTCTATGCCAAGATGGTGTTTGATACGCGATACAACGTCGCCAATAACGACTTGAGACTTCACGAGGTAATCATCAACACCCAACTTTTCAGCGCGTTCTTTGTCTTTTGCCTGGCTGAGCGCAGTGAGCATGATAATCCGGACATTAGACGTTTGGGTGGTATTGCGCAAGATATCGAGTACGTCAAAGCCGCTAATCTTTGGCATCATTGCGTCAAGCACAATGAGGTCAGGCTTGAAAGCCGTCGCAGCACTCAGGGCGTCTTCGCCGTCGGCAACGTGACGAACTTCAAAGCCTTCAAGCTCTAAGCGGGACACATACACACTCGCTAAGGCTTGGTCATCTTCGACGAGAAGGATTTTCTTTTTTGCGTCCATAATAGTTTTAGTGTACTAGAATCACTCACCCTTTACTAGTGAATAGGCTTTATCTTTTTGCGGATCACGTGCGTTCTTGATGTCGTCGTCGCTCAGCTCAACCTTTACGTCGGGATTAATGCCTTCTTTGTTGATGTTTTTGCCGTTAGGGGTGTACCATTTTGCAACAGTCACTTTTAGTTCGGCCCCGCCGGTCATATCTTCGATCTGCTGAACGCTCCCCTTGCCGAACGTCTTAACGCCGACGAGTTTTGCCGCGTTGTTGTCATGCAAGGCCCCTGCAACGATTTCGCTGGCGCTGGCGCTACCACCGTCAACCAAAACGACTGTTGGAATACCCTGGAGCACCGGATTGCTGCCTGAGCGCAGTGTGTCTTGTACGACACTGCCGCGGCGTTCCTGTACTACTACTTTATCCTTTAGCCATAGACTTGAAATATCCTGTGCCGCTGTTAGGTAACCGCCGCCGTTTCCGCGTAAGTCAAGTACTACGCCCTTAACACCTTTGTCTTTGAATTCTTCGGCTGCCTTGCGAGCCAACGTTGTGGTATCGCCTTCGGCAAAGCGAGAGATACGAAGGTAGCCAATATTGTCATCACCGATGCTGTAAGTAACGCTTGGCGTCGTGATTTCGTCGCGAACGATTGAGAAATCCTGGAGCTTGCCGTCACGGACAACGCTCAGCTTCACTGTTGTGCCTTTATCGCCGCGAATCTTACTGACCGCTTGCTCAACGCTCCAACTAGTGGCGTCTTCGTCATTTACTTTTGCAATAGCATCGCCGGCTTTGATACCAGCTTTTTGAGCTGGGGCGTTGTCGATAGTTGACACTACAACAAGCTGCCCATCTTTTTTATCGAGCTCAGCGCCAATACCGCTAAACTTGCCTTCCAGGTCGCCAAAGAACTGCTTGGCTTCACTGCTCGTAAAGTACACTGTGTAAGGGTCGCCTGCGGCTTCTACGAGGCCTTTTTTAGCGCCTTCGATAAGTTTATTAGAGTCAAGCTGACCGTCGTATTCTTTTTTGAGCTTTTGGTACACTGCCTGTACACTCGAAAAATCAAGCTGCGACGGCAAGCCTTTATTGCTGCTGTCGCTGAACGCCAAAGATAAATCGTTTGCGCGCATACCGCCCACAAATCCAACAATTGCAATAATAACGCCAATAAAAATAGTTGTACTTAACCGAACCGTCCGTTTTTGTTTGGCGGAACGAGTCGGCGCGGGGTTTTGCTCAGCCACGTCTGCTCCTTTTGTCTTTGTCATAAACTATCCTACTCATTCGATAGTACCACGTTACTCGCAAAACGTGAGCGGTTTTGTGGGGTTCTGATGAACTTCTTAAAAATGAATGAATACAAGGCCATTCGACTGGACGGTAGCAGTACTATATCCGCCCGAGCTATTCATGTTGTACTGGCTAACATTAATAGTGCCGTCATGATTAACCGACTCAACATACATAGAATGCCCAAACTTATTGTCGTATCGAATTGCTACGTCACCAGCGCGGGGCTGCGAGTCGACCGGTATGCCGGCGCGTTCTGCTGCTTTAGGCCACCGGTTAGCATCGCCAAAACCATACGGCATAAAACGGCCAGTGCTGGCGACTTTCCAGGCGGTGTAGCTAACACATTCGCGGTTATACATACCCCAGTTGTCGACGATGGTATCAATCGGCTGAGTGCACCACTTTTCTGGGTATCCCCCACCACATGCCGGCGCGCCGGCATGAAACGCCACCGATGCAGCCGAGGATAAAAATGCAAGCAGAAAAAAGATGCTTCCGCCAATAATCCAGCGTCGTCCCCGCTTTTTGGATGGTTGCCTAGAAGTGGATAAAGACAAGGCCGCTCGCGCTCACCGTGGCTCGGCTGTAGGTGCCGTTCCAGTCGGCATTGTATTGGCTAATGTTGATTGTGCCGTCACCGTTAACGCCTTCAACGTACATGGCGTGTCCATAATACCCAACATTCCAGATTGCAACATCGCCGGCGCGAGGTGAACTATCAACAGGGATCCCGGCAGCGCGGGCGCCACCTGGCCACATATTAGCGTTTCCGAGACCGTATGGAACGTATCGGCCAGTGCTGGCGACTTTCCAGGCGGTGTAGCTAACACATTCGCGGTTATACATACCCCAGTTGTCGACGATGCTGTCCATTGCGGCGTTACACCACATACCAGGATACCCACCGCCACAGGCAGGACCCGTGCCGGCCGCGCCAATAAAGCGAGAGTTAGCTGCGCGCTGCTGAGCCTGCAGGTCGGAAATCTTGCTGTTTTTGTCGCTTACTAGTTGCTTGTAGGCGTCTTCTTGGCCTTGCGTTTCGGCCAAGATCTTGTTCTTTTCGGCTTCTTGGTCGGCAAGCTGCTTTTGCATTGATTTTTGGTCGGCCAAAACGTGCTCGACTTGCTGGCGCTGGGCGGTTAGCTGGGCTTGAAGGTCTTTAATTTCCTTCAGGCTTTCCTGAATGGCATCACGAATTTTGTTACGGTATTCTTGTTTGTCAATAAAATCGCTAATACTTTTGCTCGAGGCAATCATTTCAAGCGAACTAATATCACTCTCGACATATACCGAACGAAGGTTTTTGGCTAAGCTTTCCTTTGACTCTGCAATTTTGGTTGCCGTTTGTTCGATTTGCTCGTTAAGCTGCTGATGTTTTAGCTCGTTAACTGAAATTTGCGCTTCGATGGCTTGTTTTTGGGTATCAAGTGCGCTCAATTGTGCCTGCAATGAGTCGGCTTGGGCGCGTAACTTGCCGGCTTCTTCCTGGAACCCACTTAC
>Ga0075364_10000354_pt1 | contig 22690 bp, 20 predicted proteins | sample EndMetdeltDD1764_FD_71517 | JGI IMG/M metagenome (GOLD analysis project Ga0075364, IMG submission 71517) | Populus endosphere microbial communities from Tennessee, USA - Endosphere MetaG P. deltoides DD176-4 | ecosystem: Host-associated > Plants > Roots > Endosphere | place: USA: Tennessee...
ATGCGGTATTAGCCTCGATTTCTCGAGGTTATCCCTCACTTTGGGGTAGATTCCTACGCGTTACTCAGCCGTCCGCCGCTCGCCATCACCCCGAAGGGTATGCTGCCGCTCGACTTGCATGTATTAGGCACGCCGCCAGCGTTCATTCTGAGCCAGGATCAAACTCTCCATTAAAAAATGGAAAATGTTAAAACATTCTCTCAAAAAAACTGACGTTGATTTGCACTACTAAACTGTTAATGTTCTTAGTCCTCCCGTAAGCGCTTGTCGCGCTCAGCAGACTGTTTTTAATCTTACTCCCTGACGGCCTCTGTGTCAACACTTTAGGTGGCCAAAAATGTTACATAAATTGCAACACTACGATACCCGCCAAAATACCGATAAAACTACCCACTACTACCTCTGTTATTCTGTGACCCATAGCTCTGTAAAATGGATCTTCCAATCCTGCTTTTTTAGCAAGATTAAGCAAAATAAGACCTTGTTCGCCGACAGAACGACGAACATTTACAGCATCGTAAAGTACGATAACCGTCAATACAGCCACTGCGCCGAAGAGCCCAGAGCTCACTCCATCGCGCACGGCAATGACCGTCATAAGCGCCAACATAAGCGCCGAATGCGAACTCGGCATATTGCCAGACTTATAAAAAAAGGACATATCTTTAAAGGAGCTGGCCTTATATGCTTGCACAAAATACTTAGCAGTCTGGGCAATAAGCCAGGCGACAGCTGGTGCAATTATATAAGGTGACAGCTCCATATAGTAATACTCCTTTATTTAGCAGCGTCGGTTGATGGCGCTTCAATACCTTCCGGCGCTACTTCGTCGGCAACGTCATCAGCAGTCACAAGACCCACTGACGCTACATTATCTCCAGCGTTCAGTCGCATGACACGGACACCCTGGGTAGTACGGCCCAAAACAGGTACGCCCTTAAGACCGATGCGAATAGCTTGGCCCTGGCTTGAGATAACCAATATCTCTTTTGATTCAGGCGCAATGGTCTGCACCGAAATCAGATCGCCTGTCTTTGTATTTACAACCGCAGCCTTAATACCTACCCCGCCACGTTTGTGCGCTGGGAAGTTAGAAACTTTCGTAAGCTTACCGTAGCCGTTTGCACTTAATACGAGTAGCTGACGGTCATCGTCTACCAAATCGGCACCAACAACTCGGTCACCTGGACGAAGGCGAATACCACGAACACCACGAGCTGAGCGGCCCATTGAGCGCGCGTCGCTCTCTTTAAAACGAATCGCCTGGCCAAATGCGGTAGAGATGATGATCTCATCCTCGCCGCTACTAAGGTGAATCCAGCGGAGTTCGTCGCCATCGTCGAGCTTAATAGTAATAAGCCCAGAGGTACGAATATTGTTGTAATCACTTAGCGGCGTCTTTTTGACCACACCATGGGTTGTTGCCATAAAGAGGTAGCCCTTGTCGCCACGAGCCTTATCGATCTTGATCATAGAGGTGACATGTTCTTCTGGTTGCAATTGAACCAAATTCACAACAGCCACGCCCTTAGCCGTAAGACCAGAGGCAGGAACCTCGTGCACTTTCAGACGGAAAACACGACCCTTGTTGGTAAACATAAGGAGCCAATCGTGCGTGCTTGCGGTAACAAGCTTGTCGATAACGTCTTCTTCTTTAGTCTTCATCCCCCGTTTGCCCTTACCGCCCCTGTTTTGTAAGCGATATTCGCTAACGAGCGAGCGCTTGATGTAATTCTCCGTTGTAATGGTTACGACTACCTGCTCATCTGGAATCAGCTCTTCATCGCTAAACTTGCCAAGTTCTTGACCAATGATCTTCGTTCGACGAGGGTCGGCGTACGCCTTCTTCATCTCGAGCAGCTCTTCTTTGATGATTCCGAGAATGCGGTTTTCATCAGCCAGAATCGATTCGAGCTCGGCAATAAGCTTACGTAGCTCTGCGAGCTCATCCTCAATCTTCTTGCGCTCCAAACCAGCGAGTGTGCGGAGCTGCATGGCCAAAATAGCACGAGCTTGAATTTCGCTGAGCTTGAACTTATTCATCAAGTTGATCTGGGCCTCTTCGGTCGTTTGACTAGCCCGGATTGTCGCAATTACTTCGTCGATATGGTCAAGCGCGATCGACAAGCCTTCCAGAATATGCGCGCGGTCTTTTGCTTTTTGCAGTTCGAATTCGGTACGGCGTCGGACTACAATCTGACGGTGCTTCAAATATTCCTTGAGGATCTCTTCGAGACCAAGAATACGCGGCTGAATACCATCGATAAGTGCCAGCATGTTGTAATGGAAGCTTGTTTGCAGCTGCGTCATCTTGTAGAGCTGGTTAAGAACCTTCTTTGGATAGGCGTCTTTTTTGAGCTCAACAACCACGCGAATACTACCACGAGCACTTTCGTCACGAAGATCAGAGATACCCATGATCTTCTTCTCTTTAACAAGCTCCGCAATACGTTCAATAAGCGTTGCTTTGTTAACAGCATATGGCATTTCTGTCACAACAATCTGATGCTTGCCCCTAGAAGCTTCTTCGATTTCTGCAACCGCACGAATAACAATACCGCCACGACCCGTTGCGTAGGCCTGGCGAAGCGAGTCACCGCCATATACAATGCCGCCCGTTGGGAAGTCAGGACCTTTTACGTACTTCAAAAGGTCTTCAAGGGCGAATCCATCTGGATGCTCAATAATATGAATCAGCGCATCAACAAGCTCGCCAAGATTGTGTGGCGGGATACTCGTTGCCATGCCAACAGCAATACCAATTTGACCGTTCAGAAGGAGGTTTGGAAGTTTCGCTGGCAATACAACTGGTTCTTTTTCTTCACCGTCGTAGTTATCGCGGAAGTCGACAGTGTTTTTGTCGAGGTCAGCCAAAAGCTCCGCGCCAGGCTTAGCCATGCGGGCCTCGGTGTAACGAGCGGCAGCTGGCGGATCTCCGTCCATCGAGCCAAAGTTACCCTGACCGTCAACAAGCATGTATCGCATAGCCCAATCTTGGGCCAAGCGAACCATTGAATCATAGATTGCCGAGTCACCGTGCGGGTGGTATTTACCCATGACGTCACCGGTGATACGTGCACTCTTTACAAATTTGGTGCCTGGACGCCAACCATTTCGTTCCATTGAGTACAAAATACGGCGGTGCACGGGCTTAAGGCCGTCGCGCACATCCGGAAGCGCGCGGTCAATAATAACGCTCATCGAATAACGAAGGAAGCTATCTTCCATAACATTTTCAACGGTGCGGAGTTCGAGTGTTTTTGAGTGAGTCTGTACAGTCTGCTCGGGCTCTATGATTTCACCCTCAACTGGAGTTTGAGTATCGTCATTCATGACTAAATGTCCAAATCTTCTGTATTAACAAATTTTGCACGGGACTGGATGAAGTTTTTGCGAAGATCAACCTCGGTGCCCATAAGTTTGCTAAAAATAGCATCTGCCTTTTCAGCATCCTCAACCTTAACTTGCATCAATACGCGGTTTTCCGGATTCATGGTTGTCTCCCACAGCTGAGTGGCATCCATTTCACCAAGACCCTTGTAGCGCTGCAACATAGTGAGGCCAGCTTGCTTGTTGCGGTCAGCGGTTGGGTCTATTTTTGTACCACGCTCTTTGCGTTCTTCGATAAGGTTATCAATGATCGCATCGCGCTCTTCATCGCTATAGGCATAAAACTTCTTACTTTGCCCTGCGCGAAGCAAGAAAAGTGGTGGCTTAGCTAGGTAAATGTGGCCGCCATCAACAACTTCACGCATATAGCGGAAGAAAAACGTCATGAGAAGTGTCGAAATGTGGTGACCATCGACATCGGCGTCTGTCATGATAATGATGCGGTCATACCTAAGCGAGCCGATATCGAACTGCTCATCAATGCCAACGCCGAGTGCCTTAATAAGGCTCACGATTTCGTTGTTGGCAAGCATCTTATCCAGGCGAGCGCGTTCTGTGTTGAGAACTTTACCACGAAGCGGCAAAATAGCTTGCGTTTTGCTATCGCGACCACTTTTAGCAGAGCCGCCAGCAGAGTCACCCTCTACAATGTATAGCTCTGAATTCTTTGGATCTTTACTTGAGCAATCCGCAAGTTTACCTGGGAGGCTTAGGCCATCAAGAGCACCTTTGCGAATCACATTCTCGCGAGCTGCGCGAGCTGCCTTGCGAGCCCTGGCGGCAAGTGTTGCTTTTCCTACAATCTTTTTGGCAACGTTGGGATTTTCCTCGAGGAAATAAGCAAAGTATTCGTTCATTACTTGTTCAACATAACGACGCATCTCTGGGTTGCCAAGTTTGTTCTTGGTTTGACCTTCAAACTGCGGGTCAGGCATTTTAACAAGAATAACGGCCGTCAAACCTTCACGGATGTCCTCGCCTGTTAGGTTGTCTTCTTTTTCTTTGAGCAGTCCCGACTTTCGCGCATATTCATTGATAACGCGCGTCATCGCGCTACGGAATCCAACCATGTGGGTACCGCCCTCAGGGTTGAACACGTTGTTCGCAAAAGCTTTGACTGTTTCAGCATAACTATCGTTATACTGAATCGCCACCTCAACCATAGAATCTTCCATTGGGCGCTCAACGTAGAAAATTTCATCACCCAAAATATCCTTACCGATGTTCAAGTGCTTTACGTACGACTTAATACCGCCATCAAAGTAAAATGCATAGCGTTCGCCGGTTCGTTCGTCTTCAACTGAAGCAAAGACGCCTTTTGTTAGATACGCTTGGTGGCGAAGATAGTCCAGAACCCACTTGTAATCCATAATGACTGTTTCGAAAATAGTTGGGTCCGGATAAAAAGTGATGCTTGTGCCAGTGCCTTCGCCTTTACCAATAACCTGAATGTCACCCTGCGGCACACCTCGCTCAAAGTCCTGCGCGTAAATCTTGCCATCTTTGCGAACCTCGGCGTGCAATTTGGTCGAGAGTGCGTTTACAACGCTCGAACCCACACCGTGCAAACCAGACGATACTTTATAGCCGCCGCCGCCGAACTTACCACCTGCATGCAAAACCGTCAGGACGGTTTCGAGCGTACTCTTGCCTGTCTTTGGGTGTTTGTCTACTGGAATACCACGGCCATCGTCGCTTACTTTGATGCCACCGTCGGCAAGCAATACAATATCAACCCTGGTACCAAAACCAGCAATGGCTTCGTCGATACAGTTGTCGGCAATTTCCTTAATAAGATGGTGTACACCGTCGTAGCCGGTGCTACCAATATACATACCCGGTCGCTTACGTACCGGTTCAAGACCTTCCAAGACCTGAATTTGACTAGCGTCATAACTAGAAGCTTCAGCCGCTGACTGTTTTTGTTTAGCCATAGTCCCCTCGTCAGAAATAAACTTTTACAATAAGACAATTATACCGTGTTCCCTGTGGTCGCACAACCTATTGAATTGAACATATTTTTTATGCTAAATTTAAGCATAAGAGGAGAAATAAAAAATGTTCCGGAAGTTAGTTTCCAACCTGCCCTTTAGCCCGGCGCTTGTTGGACAACTCGGATTTTACGCTCGGAGGTTGAGCAGCGAACAAGCCACGCGACGCCTTGGCCTTATCTTTACTGTGTTGGCAATCGCAGTACAGACACTCGCCATCATAAAACCACCTGAGCAAACCATTGCAGCAGCGCCAGCCAGTGCATGTGTATTTGATGCGACTCTCGCAAAAGACGATACAAACTGCCAAGCCTGTCCATACAACTCCACTATTTGGGCCAAAGATACAAATTGCGAACCAACTATAAAATTAGCGAGCGATGCTGTTAATTTAAGCCAAGATAGCAAGTCAGCCACAACGATAACGGCACGGCCAGGCGATCGCATACAGTATAATTTGCACACAACTAATGTTGGCGCCACCGGCAACGCTGCGGCGATCCAGGCAAAGATCAGTGACCTTCTAGAATACGCCACTGTTATTGATTTAGGTGGTGGTACGTTCGATGCCAAGACTAACACCATACGCTGGGGCACGGCCACACTTGGCCCTTCTCGGACCGATGCGCGTAGCTTTGTGGTTGAAATAAATAGCGTAATCCCTGCAACGCCACAGGCCACGGATAACCCGCAGTCGTACGACTGCACCCTTACCAACGTATACGGCAATGCGCTAAATATCCATCTTAGCTGCCCAGTTGGCAAAGTAGTAGAAAACACCGTGCGTCAGCTACCAACGACAAATACAATTATTGTGGTTCTATTTTCAACAATACTCCTTACAACAAGTATCTATTTCTACGCGCGCAGCAAGCAGCTAAACCGTGAGTTGCGATTAATACGACGTCACTATAATGTAGGATCATTCTAAAATATGAGTAGCGGCAAAGAATACGAACCAAAATCCCCTGAGCAGAGTGCTGAAATTGCGCTAGGAGCGCATGAGCGCTCGCGTGAACTACAAGAAGAGCTTAAGCGCAATGCGGAACGATACAATGACAAAGAAGCGCACCAGGCGGCCGAGAAGGCGCGACACGAAGCTATCAAAGAAGCCGCCTTCAGCAAGGAACAAGGCAAGGAGCGTCGTTCGCACCAGGCGGACCGCCACAACAAAAGCGCCGATCACGTCATTACGAAAAATGATCGCGAAACTGGCTTTGAACAGACTATGCGAGAGGTTCGCAAAGAGCTCCCTCGCTCTAACCGCTGGTTTAGCGACCTTATCCATCAACCGCGTATTGAACACTTGAGCGATTCGATCGGCAGCAGCGTCGCCCGACCGAGCGCAATCCTCGCAGGAAGCCTGACTGCCTTCGTGGCGGTAGTTACGCTTTATAGTTATGCAAAATTCGCAGGCTTCGCACTGCAGGGCTCAGAGATGATCGTGACATTCATCATCGGCTGGGCCGTCGGCTTACTCTTTGATGCCGTCAAAAACCTATTTACAAAGAACCGTTAACAGCGCCTGTCGCATCTACTGCTTGGGTTGATCTTCGTTAGCGTGATGAAGGTTGCCGCGAACATCGATAAATATTTCATCAACAGAAGGCGCTTCACTTACCTGCTCCGGTTTTTCAACTGGTGCCGCCTCTAAGGGCAGGTCTCGATTAATCTTAAGAGTTGTACTATCTACATCTTTTTTAGGAAGGACTACTGGTTGCGCAGGAGCAGGACTCGGCGCCTCTACCCGCGTGGGAGGTATTGATACGACTGGGGCTGCTGCAACGGGCTGCGGCGCAGGAGCAGACACCTGGGGTTGAGCAGACGACACAGGGGTGTTGGCGGAAGGCGCAGGCTTTGGCGCTACAGGGGCTGCTGCAGGTGGCTGACTCTGTTGTTTTTTGCGCTTTGCCAACCACTCGTCAAGGAATGTCGAGCCACTGCCATTCTTGGCAGGGTCAGACGTGGGTTGTTGCGCGGCAGCAGGCATACTACTGCCGGGGACTGCTGCAGTAGGCGACGGTTCTGGTGCCGCAAATACATCACCGGAGCGCAAACGAGTGAATATTTCGTGCTCAACAGTCGCACGAGGACGACCGTACTTTGCGGCAGACAAACGCTTCAATGCGTCCGTAAGCTGCGGGTTAGGCTTACCCAGAGGCGGAACCAGCGACATGCTAAAAGGCGACGACGGTACATTATTGATCATAACCGAAGCAACACTCTCAAAGTTAGGTAGCTTAGTTAGATCTTCTGCATCAAAAACCGGACTGAACTTCTTAACCATCAGCTCGGCGTCTGTCGTACCAATACGACCGGAGATAATCGTGCCGACGTTACCAATGATCGCCTCGCGAATCTTATCGTTCAGCTGCGTCATAAACTGGTTAGCAAGGATAAGGTTCAAACGATACTTTCGAGCCTCAGAAAGAATGCTTTCAAAAGAATCGGTGGCAAAGTTTTGAAACTCGTCGACATATAGGCTAAAATCTTGACGCTGGTCTTCTGGTATATCGGCACGCCCCATTGCGGCAGCCTGAAACTTCATCACAAAAATCATACCAAGGAGTTGCGAGTTTAACTCACCGGTTTTACCCTTACTCAAGTTAACTAGGAGAATTTTTTTGTTGTCCATTATTTCACGGAGGTTAAAACCGCTTTTGGTCTGACCAATGATGTTGCGCATCATTTCGTTGCTAAGGAACGCGCCGAACTTACTCACAAACCAACCCAGTACTTCACTCTTGTGATAGTCGCTTGTTTGAGCCATTTCCTTGTTCCAAAAATCAAGCACTGTTTGATCTTTAACGTATTGCAGCTTAGATTTAGCAAAATTATTGTCATTGAATACCTGAGGAATATCAATAAACGATGAGCCATTAGGATCGCTCATGATCGTGAGCGCTGCATTGCGGAACCAATGCTCGTAACGTGGACCAATTATACCTGTATGACCTGGGTCATACAGGCGATACAGCATTGCAATTGCTTCCTGAACCAAGAAATCTTTTTGTTCCTCGTTCTCAAATTCAAACAAGTTCAAGCCAACAGGATTGTTGAGATCGCCAGGAGAAAAATAAATGACATCCTCGACCCGCTCTTTTGGTACCATACCCAAAAGTCGTTCCGCGGAATCACCGTGCGGATCAACAAAAGCAAAGCCACGACCATCGAGCATATCTTGCAAAGCCAGATTCTCGAGCAAACCAGACTTACCTGTACCGGTTTGACCAATGATGTAAGTATGACGACGACGATCTGATTCGCTTAATCGAATCTCCTTCTTTGTGCCACGATAAACGTTATATCCCAGCAACAAGCCTTCATCGAGCATTTGATTAGGTCCGTCAACTTGTTTTGACGCTTGTCGTTGTAATTGTGACGTCGGTGTGTTCCTCTGGTCAGGGAAGTGAAAAATAGTTGCCAGCTCAACCGAGTTTAAAATTGTCGAACGCATTTCTTGTGGGAAAAATCGAAAGATGAATGACGTCACGAATGAATCTATATTCTTTGCTGGAGAAAATTTAAACCCATTTTTACCTGGTGCATCAAACAACGCGAATGCCGCGACGAGATTCTTTAAAATAGCTTGCGAGCGTCCCGCAGTATTAGAAGAAGCAATAACACGTATCAAGACCTCGTAGCCGGGGTGGCGGGTCTTCTCCTCAAGTGCGTCCACAGTAGCCTGCTCAAGTGCAGAAAGTTGCTTGTCCTCTGGCTTCACTTCTTTTGCCTCTGGCGGCTTCCAGAGAGCATTCAACATCTCTTTTATTGCCGGCCCCGAAGATTTGCCCTTATCTTTACGAATACTCGAAGCTACACTAAGCGAAGTCTTTGCCCATCGCTCGTTAGCTGGACGTAGTAAAATCTGGATTGCCGCTCCGTCTTCCTGAGACACAACAGCGAGCGCACTGAGGATAGCCTGCATTGCGTCGCGCTTTGTGTCCTGGAAGGTTGCAATTGGGTAACTAAACTCGCGCTTAAGCGTAAGCTCACCGCCAATTGTGCCGCTAATCTTACCTACTTTGCTAAAAATATTGTGCTCTTCGGCCTCTTCTAGAACGGCGCTCGGATAGGCCGCAACAACCGCCTGCTTTACAACATCTACCAAAACAAGCGGTATAACCACGTAGTAATGGATAAGCCCTTTTGACGCGACGACCTCAAAGGTCACATGACGCTGGCCATACACTTTGCTCTTGAATCCTTTTGTCGCGGTGCTCGCGATAATGTTGTACATAATTTGCGCTTGAGATATGGCTTCATCAGTTACGTCTCGTACGTCACGTGCCCCAACTTCAATATCCGCGCTCGAAGGTGGCAAATGAATAAGGAGCGGTACCGTTTTAAGGCCTCGCTCGTAATTTTTAGCCTCACGGGCTATTTTGCGATACTGCCAATATGCGAGCCACAAAAAGACGCCAAGTAGTACGCCCCCTATGAAAAACCCAATTAGCACCTCAGCCATGTATTCGCCTATTCGTCCGCTAGCTTAATATCTTTACCGTAACGCTTTTTAATGTAGTCGGCCTGGAGCTTACTTACCTCTCGCTCCTGTGCGTACGGATCGCCTTTTGTGTTTTGTATTATCTTTTTTGCCTTATCAACCCAGACCTTCTCTATCAAATCGTCGTCGTTAGCCATCGCAGGGTTACCTGCGGCTGGGTCAGCAACTGACGTTGGCCCCTCGGGGGGTCGTGGCAAGATCGGTTGCGCAGGAAGAGCAGGGATAATAACAGGCTCTGCTGGTCCTGTTGCTTGAGGCTGCTGTTCCATTGTTTCGCCACGCGCTGGCAAAGCCTCTACAGATGGCTGTATAGGCTGCCTCTCAGGCGTTACTTTTGGCGCTTCCTGCCTCTGATAGCCGCCCATTTCTGGCGACGGACCGGGCATCGGTGATCTTGGCTCCATAACTACTTAAATTGTATCATACGTCGGGCATAAATATGCGAGCGTGTTTAGTTACGTCGAACGATGTAAAAGCAAGCAAGCGCGACCAAGGCAACAACCAAAACAAAGTCCTTAATTTCCAACTGGCCTATTGAATTAAGCGCCAACAAAAAAACCGGCGCGAGCGCCACAACGCTCGCAACATAATATAATTTCTTCTTTACACCAGCCGGTATCGTGACAAAATACGCCAGCAAAACTATGGCGAGAGTCAGCAAAAAATAGAGCGTGGAAGCCATAAATATATAGACCACACCAAACACTAACAAAATTCCGGCAGGCCCCACATCCAGCGGATTAGTCTGATTAAGCAACACAACAAGCCCAATCAGACTGAGCACGGGAATTGTATAGAGGCCATAACGCTTTACTTTCGACGTCACGTGCTGCATATCAGCTCCTATTATGCCTCATTCTCGTGGATAAAAAAGGCCTGAGCGAGAAATCCGCTCCTAATATTAAATCTTTAGCGCTTCTCGCTCGAGGCTGACTGACCGCTCTCTAAAAGAGAGCGACGAAGGCGGAGACAGGCCACTTATGCGCATACTTGCGATCGGGCCACACTTCCCCTTAATGCCCGCCACTTAGTGATAGCAACGATCGCCGGGTTAAGAAAGTGCGCGGCACCCGATGCTATCACTAAGTGGTCTTATGGCTTTAAGTAATGTGCGAGCTTTTATTTTTGTTACTTTTTGTTTTTATAAAAGCTTGATCTAAATGTAGCACAGCATAAGCACTTTGTCAATAATTACAACTCGTAATCATATGTATTTACCACAACATGTACTCTGTTATGATTAGATATAACTTGATACTGTTGTAAAAAACTAATATCAAAAACTTACTTTTGTAGTTTGCGTCCAATAGCATAAATCCTCACAAACAGACGCCCACGCCCAGCGTCATATTCGCAAAATCACGCTGGCAATATTAAGTGCCTACAATACAAATCACGGCTTACCTTTTATTTGCGGCCACGGCCTAGCAAAAATGGACACGCTCATTTTAAAAATTCTTATACACCAAATATATTTTTTTGCGCTTGCGCGTTACCCGCAACTAGATGCCCCTAACGCGCACAACCAAGCTTTACGCAGACGGCAAAATATAAACAGCATACCCGCCTCCGCCGCTACAACGCGGCCTTTAACACACATGCACTAACAAGCCATGCAGCCGCCCCCACTCGTCTATATAGTTATTAGAATGTCGGGCAAAAAGTTTTCCACAAAAAGCATGCATTTTTTGGCAAAAAATGTGTTGACAGCCATAAGCGGTGCTACTAATATAGGGATAGCACCTGAATAAAAAAAGTGCTCAAAAACAAAAAACGAAAATCACTAACAACGGCTTCTCGCAGGCCGTTGTTTTTTATTATCCCCTCTGTTAATAAGGCCTTCGGTGTGACGTAAAATTATCCAGTTTTGAGCATATAAAAAGCCGACAAAGTGTCGGCTTTTTATGGTGGAGCTGCGGGGAATCGCACCCCGGTCCGTCTGGTCACCCATCACAGATCTACAAGCTTAGAGTATTTAGTTTCCAGTGCCATGCGTCTAAACAATACTCAACAAAACACATGAAACACCCGCAGGAAGGTGTCGGTCCTCTGCCCTACGGCTGCAAAAAACCCAAGCCGAATGAGTATAGCGCCACGTGCGTCTTATTCGGCATAGACACCGTGACGGTCGCTAAACTATTAAGCAGCGACTGGTGCGAAAGCTGGAGCGCGGAAAGCGTCAGCTACTCGCTGTACAAAAGACTTTGCAGTTATTTGTTTGAACGTTAACGCCCGTTCCAACGACTTGCGTAGTGATAGATGTAAAATTCCAAACGTCGAAGCTAAGTCAGCCCCATTCGTTACCATAAGTATTATACCATACTTGCGCATTTTAGGCTAACAGTGCTTTAATGCCGCCTAGCTATGACTGCACACACGTATTCAGCAACCAGTTTAGGGTACGAAGGAAGGCTCATTGATGTCGAAAGCGATTCAAGCAATGGCCTCCCTACCCTTATTATTGTGGGTCTCGGCAACAAAGCCGTAGACGAAGCAAAAGAGCGCGTACGCAGCGCCATTAAAAACTCCGGCCTTGAATTTCCTCGCAAACGGATCACCATTAATCTTGCGCCCGCGGACTTGCCCAAAGACGGATCGCATCTTGATCTGCCTATTGCGCTTTCGATCCTCAGCGTAAGCAAGCAGATCCCCGATACTGCGCTCAAAGATGTTCTATTCGCTGGAGAGCTAAGCCTTGACGGCACCCTTAAGCCCATAAAAGGAGCGATAAATTTTGCCGAAGTAGCGCGAGATGCTGGCTTTAAAAAACTTGTTGTACCAACGGCAAACATCGAACAGGCGCAACTTATCAGTGGCATCACCGTACTTGGCGCCACGAACTTAAAAGAAGTTTTCCTATTTGCGACGGGCCAACAGCAGCTAGCATCACAGGCCGCTCAAGCCCAACCAACGCCCATTGCTGCACAGATAGCCGGCCTAGATGCCGTACAGGGCCAAGAAAAAGCCAAACGTGCGCTTATAATAGCCGCTGCAGGCGGACATAACGTGCTTTTCGACGGCCCACCCGGATCGGGCAAAACAATGCTCGCACGGACGCTGACATCGCTTTTACCACCCATGTCAGGGCAAGAAGTTATTGACGTGACGAAGCTTCATAGCCTAGCTGGCGAAGCACCTCATGGCGCCGTCACAACTAGGCCTTTTCGTTCGCCGCACCATAGCGCAAGCGTAGCGTCACTTATTGGCGGCGGACAACGTGCGCAACCTGGCGAGATTAGCTTGGCCCACCACGGCGTTTTGTTTCTTGATGAGCTACCAGAATACACCCGCAGCGCGCTTGAGGCGTTACGACAACCGCTTGAAGACCATATAGTGCATATAACTCGCGCTAATCACCGGAGCAGCTACCCTGCTAACTTTATGCTAGTAGCCACGCAAAACCCCTGCCCGTGCGGCTTTAATGGGGATGCAACGCATGAGTGCATATGCACCTCAACACAAATTCTCAATTATCAAAAGAAAATATCCGGCCCTCTTATGGATAGAATCGATTTATACGTTGCTGTTTCAGCCGTAGAGCATGCGCAGCTCTTACATCACGCCAATACTAACCAGCATCGCCAAGCAATAACGAATATCAATGCCGCTCGAACGCTCCAAAGCATACGCTTTGCGAACGAAGCCCGCACAAACGCAAGTTTATCCAATAGTGATATTAAAAAACTCGCCCACCTGACCACCCCTGCTAAACAACTTCTTAATAAAGCGAGTACCGCCCTCAACCTGTCTGCACGTGCTTATTTTAAAACAATCAAGGTGGCCAGAACGATTGCGGACCTCGAAGCGTCAACAACTATTTTGCCAGAACACGTCTCAGAGGCGCTTCAGTATCGACCGAGAGGCGCGTAGGCTTGTAATCAAGAGTGTTATCTGATAGAATGAGTCACGAAATCAATAACCCGCGTTAAGGAGAATTCCTATTAGCAAACCACTTCGGATCAACGGAGCAATTAGAGCACAAGAACTTCGTGTAATCGGTCCAGATGGCGACCAAATAGGGGTCTTAACTCGGTCAGAGGCGCTTTTAGAGGCGGAGCGACATGATCTCGATCTTGTCGAAATTTCACCGACTGCCAACCCACCTGTAGCCCGAATTGTCGACTGGGGTAAATACAACTACCAGAAGACTAAGGAGATGCAGCGAAATCGCAAGCAGGCCAAGGCCAGCGAGGTCAAGCAAATGCGACTGGGTCTTAAAATAGGCACGAACGATCTTGAAATTAAACTCCGTAAGATTCGCGGCTTCCTCGAACAAGGTCACAAGGTAAAAATTATGGTCTTTTTCCGAGGTCGTGAAATGGCCCACCAAGAGGTAGGCCATGAACTCCTTGGGCGCATCGCCGAATCTCTGTCTGACGTTGCGGTTGTTGACGCAAAGCCTCAGCTCGCTGGTAAGAATCTGAGCATACTAGTAAGGAGTAACAACAATGCCAAAGCTAAAGAAGCTAAAGCTCAAGACGCACAAAGCGACAGCTAAACGCGTCAAAGTGACCGCCACCGGCAAACTCATCCGTGAACGAGCCAACGGCACACACTTCCAAGAGAAGAAAAGCGCATCACGCAAACGCGCTATCAAATCGCCTGTTACTATAACTGGTGCAACCGCTAAAAACCTGAAGCGCGCGATAGGAGCTAAATAATGAGAGTTAAACGAGGCGTTACCGCTCACCGCAAGCACAAGAAGATCTTGAAGCAAGCCAAGGGTATGCAGCACGCTCGCACCAGCTCGTTCCGCCTAGCGAAACAAGCTGTCATCCGCGCCCTGCAATACGCTTACCGCGACCGTCGCAACAAAAAACGCGACCTGCGCGCGCTGTGGATCACCCGCATTAATGCGGCCGCACGCGAAAACGGCACAACATATGCCAAGCTGATCGCAGGCATGAAGAAAAACCAGATTGGTGTTGACCGCAAAGTCCTTGCCGAACTGGCCGTATCTGAGCCACAAGCCTTCGCAGAAGTAGTAAAAGCAGCTACCAAATAGCAGTTTCTCTACCCAATCAAAAAACCACCCGCACTGGGTGGTTTTTTGATTGTCAGGCTACCTATAAGCCGGGTTCTGTCTGGGATGATCATCTATCTAGCTACGTGATTGCTCACGGGTAGTCAAGCGGATATATCGGCCCGTCTGGCGGAACCACCACCGTCCTGAGGGACGGGAGACGGACCTCCTTGCAGCGGGCAGGGTTTACCTCTCAATCAAGTCACCTTGATTGACTGTGAGCTCTTACCTCACTCCTTTCACCCTTACTGCGCGGGATGCGCAGCGGTATCGTTTCTGTGGCACTTTCCCTAGGGTTGCCCCCGGTTGCGGTTAGCAACTGCCCTGTCCTGTGCTGCCCGGACTTTCCTCTTAGCCCCTAAAGGCCAAGCGATCATCCAGTAGTCTGACGTAGTTTATTATACCAGATACCAACAGATATACCATTAACGCTTATCTTGGGCATTCAGAATTTTATTTACCATACCATCTGCCGCCTGATTAAATTCTCTCCGCACGTGAACAAAGGTGACTCTTTCAAATTGGCCAATAAGCTCTTTAATGTTGCTGTGGATTGGCCACAGATCCCTGTTCTTAATCTGATAAATACCAGTGAGCTGGTTCACAACAAGCTGGCTATCTAGTTTAAATCGAACAATGCGCGCACCAAGTTTTTGGGCTTCCTGCAGGGCTAGTTTTACCGCTTGGTACTCTGCCTGATTGTTAGTCGTGATACCCAGGTATGCCCCACCTTCAAACAGCACTTCGTCATTATAGCCATACACAACAAAGCCAGCTGCCGACGGACCAGGATTGCCACGCGAGCCACCATCGGCAAAAATCGTTACTTCGTTATGAGTCCTAACTGTAGATTTATTATCAACGAAATTCTTAATTTTTGAATCTTCTTCCTCTGTTGCAGAATAAATACGCTCGTCCTGTAGTGCAATTTTGGTCAAAACGTTTAGTGTGTCATGCTGTATATCTGACAACTTTTTCCATATAAATTTGTCATGCTCTTCGCTTAGCGAAATAACCGCACTCGACGATAGCGCTACAAGGTACACAATAATAATGTGTTGCGTTGCGCGCTCCATAGTATCAACCCACGACGCGATACGCTCTATCTGTACCGCGCCCGGGCTTATACCGATTTCCTCTTGCACCTCACGCCTCAGAGCCCCTTCTGGCGTTTCACCAAAGTCAACCTTACCGCCTGGCAGCTCAAATTGACCCACGTATTTGGGGTTGCCGATTGCGCGCCGTACAAACAGCACCGCGTCGCCCTGCTTAATAATTGCTCGGACCGATAATTTCTGCCTCATACAACCCCACTACCTCTTTATAATAGCGCATGGTCGGGATGACAGGACTTGAACCTGCGACCTCACGGCCCCCAGCCGTACGCGCTACCAACTGCGCTACATCCCGCTAATCCAAAAAGTCCCGCCAGAGCAGCTTTGTCGAGGCAGCAAGAGTTGATTTCCCCGCGATATATGCAGGTGGGTGCTCGCAACAACGCCCCACGGGGAATCGTCATATAGAGCTCCCTATCAACAAAAGTATAGAGGAAAATCTAGTACCGCCTCAGCGCTCCGGCAGGACACTTTTATTATACCACTCCAGCCCTTATAAAACGCTGTAGCCGCTCAAAAAATGAACCAGGAAATTGATAACACGAACAAAAGGATCGCTGAGGAAGGCAAAAAATACGAGCATAAAGAAAATGATTGCCATAAAGCCCATGGATTCGATACGTTCCATAAACTCCTGCACCGGACGAGGCGCAAAAGCGTATAGTACTCGCGAGCCATCGAGCGGCGGGAACGGAATCATATTGAAAGCAAAGAAGCTTACGTTGACCACCAAAAAGACCGAGAGCAGCGTACCAAGAATATGATCGCCCACGCCCACGATTCTGAGCAGAAGGCCCGCGATAACGGCAAATAGCAAGTTGGTTAGTGGCCCCGCCGCACCCACGATGGCCGCACCAAATTCTCCAAATCTTACGCGTCGAGGATCAAATGGCACAGGCTTAGCCGCGCCAAAAGGCGGCCATCCCAATATAACTAAAAACAGAGGTAGCAGAACCGTTGTATATAAGTCAATATGAGCCAAGGGGTTCAACGTGAGGCGACCCTCAAGCTTAGCCGTATCGTCGCCTAGCCAATGGCTGGCAAAGGCATGCATTGCCTCGTGCAATGTCATCGACAGCAAAATAGCACCAAAAACAATCAGAAGATAAGAAATATCAAGATTCATAACTACCCTAATTATACCACGAATCCAACAGAGGTATTGACTTCATGCACAAAAAACAGTAGTATGGGTACTTGTAACAAGAGATCAATGTAATGGCAACTGTATGCGAATTTAACGGCAAGTCAAACCAATACGGCAACAACGTGAGTCACTCCAAGCGACGCACTAAGCGTGTTTGGCGCGCCAACATCCAGAAGAAGACGTTTCTTGTTGACGGCGAAAAGATCACTATGAACCTGAGCACTCAGGCTATTCGCACTCTCAAGAAAAAAGGCATCATTCAACAAGCTGCCTAACTACGGTCTTCAACTTAAAAAATACCGGCCACATTCAGTGACCGGTATTTTTTATGGGCTCGTACTACTTATGCTGTACGAGTAATTTTATATACAGTAAGAGCATCGCTAAGCACGCCAGCCTTGAGTTTCAGCTTACTTACCTCTTCCACGGGGGCGCCAAGTTCTTTGATAAAAAGATCGAGCTCTGCTTGAGGAATCGGATACGACACCGCTGGGTCTGCATAGTGCGTTGGGATAACGGCTTTTGGACCAATTTTCCTGACCAGTTCAACTGCGCCGGTGGCATCAAGCGTATAGCCGTTGCCGCCTACAGGGACAATTAAGATATCCACAACACCAATTTGTTCTAGCTGTTCTTCGTTTAGGTCTGGATGTATATGACCAACCGCAGCAATCGAAACATCCTCTGTGGCCACTGAATACATAGTTGCCTTCTTTGGCGCGTCTGGGCCGTCCATATGAGCCCGTGCGGCAATACCGCGGATAGACATATTGGCCACCTCATATTCGCCTGGACCATCAACAACGATTGTGTCATCTCCATGAGGTGCAGCAAATTGCGACTGCGTTACCAATTGTACTGCCGCATTTGCGCCTTGATCCTTGAGGCCTAGCTCTGAATTTTTAGGGTCAAATACTAAAATGTTCTTCTTTGCGGTTAGGGTAACGCAATTTCCACCCTTATATTCAATATCCATTTCTGTCTCTCCTGTCTTTATCGTTTAATTGCCTATTTGGATAGTATTCCTTCGGTATCTTGCAGAATAGTTACCTTCCCGCCCGTCACCGCAGCGATAAACTTGTCTTTGATACTCAAACGATAATAAAAATCCTGGTAGCTCATAACAGTGTAGTTTAAGCTACGCCCTTCTTCTGTCTCAAGATCTTTCATAAAACGCTTCGCTTGTGTTTTATTTATGTCTCCCGCCAAAAGTACGTCCACTTCGCTTCCGCTTCCACGCACCAGGCTACCGCTCATGAGCGCCACGCGAACGTCCCCGAGCGCCTTCAGTCGTTTTGTCCAATCGTTATCTTTGGACTCTGCTGCAGCCTCTGATTGCAGATGGCTATCGCCAAAAATGGCCCTTAGAGGTGCGTAGTGAGGATAGTCTTGGTTAATCTCGTAGTACAAACGATTATTAGAACTGTCGCTCTTAATAATCCCCACGCTCAACATATTCGCAAGCTCACGACGGACCGAATTAATCTGTTCGTCGATCTTACGAGTAATTTCGCGTACGTAAAAAGCCCTATTCGGATTATTTAAGAACAGGTGCAACAACTTAACTCTGGTTTTTGAACCGAACAATGCATCTATCATGTTTGTGTCTGCCTCACAGGTAAACTTACTCTTCAATTGTAACAAAATTTATGCAGCTTCAACACTCCTCTAGTGCGATTGTTTCAAAAATGTGTCCACTTGCGCTAAAAGCTCATCGGGGTTTTCCGACCAAACGATATGCGCATGACGACGGAACCAGGTCATTTGCCGCTTTGCTAATTGTAGGTCACTCTGAATAAGCTCCTGAGTAGCGGCAGTAAGAGTCTTGTCGCCGCTTTTAACATCTTTAAAGATGCGATAGATATTTCCTTTCAGCGCTTCGCCCTTCCAATGATATTTCTTACCAATGCGCTCTACTTCGTCTACGACGCCTTCGGCGACCATTTCATGAACACGTTTCTCGATACGATCTCTTAGTTTGTCCTTTGTTGTTGTGATACCAACAACTAAAGTATTGTCCCGTAAGTGTCTTCGAACGCCACTTTGGCCATCCGTTTCTATGGCGCGAATAAGATGGCGTTTATTTTGCGAGTTAACAGGGATAGAGATGTTTTTTTGTCTACATATTTCTTGCAGCTCACCAACAGAGAGCTCCTGGAGCTTCTCGCGAAAATGAGGGTCTGCCTGCTGATTGAACTGATAGTCGAACAAGACTGCGTCGACATACAGGCCGGTACCACCGACCAGAATGGGCAATTTGCCTCTTGATTGTATGTCGTCAATGGCGTCTACGGCTAAGCGCTTAAATTCTGCAACGCTAAATGGTTCGTCGGGATTTACGACATCAAGAAGGTGATGCGGTATATCGAGTCGATCTTGTTTTGACGGTTTTGCGGTTCCGATGTCCATGTCTCTATAGACCGTCCTCGAATCGGCTGCAATAATTTCGCCGCCGTACTTTTTGGCAATACGCATAGCCAGGGCGCTCTTGCCGCTAGCGGTCGGCCCCACAATAGCAATAACGGATCTCATTGCCTTCATGCTGGCCACCATTGCAAGGTCGTCACGTCAACCTTAAAGTCATCGCCCACCACAATTCCATCCGCCTCAAGTACCGCCCGATGCGCCGCCTGACCGCCATTGGGCCAGCCCACAGCTAAGCCGCCCTGCTTATTAACGACCCTTTGCCAAGGCAGCTCTGCGGGCCCCTTATGTGCAATCTGACCCACCTCCCACGCAGCCCGCGGCTCACCGCAAAGTGCAGCTATTTGACCATATGTCATCACTCTACCGCGAGGTATTTGCTCAACAAGCGCGTAGACTCTTTCTTTAAACTGGGCATCTACTCTGGTCATGCTGTCCGCAAAAACGCCTCCAAATCAGCAAGCGGCATAGATTTTTCGCCTTCTTTTGTGCGAACACTCACCTGCTCGTTTGCCGCATCGCGCGGACCAACAATAATGAGTACAGGTATTTTCAATTCCACTGCATCACGGATTTTGCGCCCCAAAGACTCATTGCGACTATCAATGCTAAAACGAAGCTCGTTGTATTTGAGCGGCTCCATAAGCACAGTGCCGCTTAGGATATCCTGTACCTTTTGAGCGTACTCCGCAACGGCGTCGTTAATCGTTAAAATACGCACTTGTTCTGGTGCTAACCATAGCGGCAGCCATCCAGCAGTCTTTTCGAGCAGAATCGCCATAAAACGCTCGTACGAACCGAGGATGGCACGATGGATCATAACAGGTGTGGCATCTTCGCCATTTTGATCGGTATAGGTAAGGCCAAACCGTTTAGGAGTCGAAAAATCGAGCTGAATTGTCGATAGTTGGCGCTCATTACCTAAAACATCTCGGTACATAAAGTCGAGTTTCGGCCCATATAGCGCAGCTTCGCCTTCCATTCGTTTTGCATCCAAGCCTTGCTCTTTGGCGAGATCAGCAAGCATTTGCTCGGCTTTTTCCCAATCCGCCTTATCACCCACATACGCGTCAGGGGTTTGTGGGTCGCGAACAGAAAGCGATACCCAGTGGTCACCATACATACCGAGGCCATTGTAAAATTCGCTAATAAAGCTACTAAGGTCAATTACCACCTGCTTGATCTGATCAACGGTACAAAAAATATGACCATCATCAACGGTAATAGCACGCACTCGCGTAAGGCCACCAATCTGGCCCGGTTTTTCATCACGATACTGCATGGTTGACTCCATATAGCTAAGCGGCAAGTCACGATAACTGCGTGGGCGCGACGCAAAAATTTGCGTATGGTGCGGACAGTTGACTGGTTTCATAACAAAATCGATGTCGTAGTGGCTCTTAACGGGGAAAAGCTCCTGAGAAAATTTCTGTGCGTGTCCTGAAATCTCGTAGAGTTCACGTTTGGCAATGTGCGGGATGCCCACTTCTTGTCCGCCATATTTTTTACCTACCTGGAGCAAGAGGCTTTTAAGCTGATTGCGAATGAGCGTGCCCCTAGGCGTAAAGAGCGGCAGGCCCGGACCCACCAAATCAGAAAAAGCATACAAATCAAGCTGCTTGCCCAAAAGACGATGGTCGCGAAGTTTTGCTTCCTCCAGAGCCTTGAGATGCTCATCAAGCTGTTCTTTTGTTTCAAAGCCAATGCCATATAGACGCTGCATCTGAGGATTGCCTTCTTGGCCGCGCCAGTACGCGCCAGCCACTTTTTGCAGCTTAAATGCGCCAACCTTTCCAGTACTTGCGACATGCGGGCCGCGGCACAAGTCGGTAAAGTCGCCATTCCTATAAAATGAGACTTCTTCGATTTTGCTCTCGTCACCCGCCTCGAGACCAAGCTCGGCGGCATCAAGGTCTTTGGCGATAGTCGTGCCGGCACGCTTAAGGTCATTTAGGAGCTCTTTTTTGTAAGGCTGCTTTGATACTTCAGCCCAGGCAATAGCTTCGTCCACAGGCTTAGTGAAGCGTTCGAATGGTTGGTCCTCGGCAACAATGTCATTCATTACCTTTTCGATGGACGCGAAGTCATCCTCTGAGATAGTTTGAGCACCGCCAAGGTCAATATCGTAGTAGTACCCGTTTTCGATAACTGGCCCTACGCCAAATTTTGCCTCTGGCCACAAGCGTTTTACTGCGGCGGCAGTGATGTGCGCAAGCGAATGCCGCATTGCGTGAAGTTTTTCGTTTTGGTCCATGTGAGTGTCCCCTTCATTAAAGGTTAATTATGTAAATCAGCGCTGGTTATAACAAAGATTACCCCCTACGGGGTCGTGGTTGTTGCCGCGTTGATGGTGAATATATATGACTCACACATAATTGGTTTTATTCTACCTCTAATAGCTCCGGCCCGCAATCCTCTCTTGAACAATCTGTTAATGTACCGTAAAATAGCAATTGTACTTTCGGGCTCTTAGCTCAGTTGGCTAGAGCGCTTCCTTGACGTGGAAGAGGTCAGAGGTTCGAGTCCTCTAGAGCCCACCATGAACTTATCTTCAAAAGACACCCAGGCTGGGTGTCTTTTGTTTTACCCACATGTCCACACAAGTTTTCCACGTGTGTTTTGCGTTCATACGTTCAAACATTACACCAAGCATGATATATCACAAAAATACTCGTCGACCTTTTAACATCACCACATGCGTATACATTGATTATACAAATTAACACCTTACACGGCATGCGTCATACTTCTGACTATTGCATTTATATAATTCTTATGCTATTATACGTTCATCATGAATGACATGAATAAAATACAAATACCAATCAAGCAAGAGGAATCAGCCCTTCAAAAAATTAAACTTTTCTACGAGCACACGGAAGACAATCGTGTTGTCGTAGACACACGCAATAAGCAAATTAAACAACCGACTAGAAATTCGTTGTCCAAACGCTAGCATGTAAAATTTGTACCGCGCCTACCATATACAAAAGACCGCCCCTACGGCGGTCTTTTGCTGTAGTTTACCCACAATTCCACTTATGTTTTCCACTAGCTTTTTTAATAGCTGTATGACAATATATAGTCATGGTA
>Ga0075364_10000355_pt1 | contig 22611 bp, 18 predicted proteins | sample EndMetdeltDD1764_FD_71517 | JGI IMG/M metagenome (GOLD analysis project Ga0075364, IMG submission 71517) | Populus endosphere microbial communities from Tennessee, USA - Endosphere MetaG P. deltoides DD176-4 | ecosystem: Host-associated > Plants > Roots > Endosphere | place: USA: Tennessee...
AAAGCATATTGAAAATCCTATCTCGAAAGCCATGCTGAGCAAGAAGATCAACCTTGCAGGTCCGGTTCTCCTTAATTACCTCCCGGATAAAGGGTTTGATCTCTCTAATAATACTTCGTTGCAAACAGCTCGTTTGCGATTACCCAGAATTGTCGATATTGCCTTATTTGACAGAATCCATGATCTGCAAAAACAAAAACAAATTATGCAAACCTATGATGTGCTCAAAAAACTCAGCGATCCTGGAGCTCTTCTGGACGGTGCTGAGAGAGAACAATACACACTCTTGCGAAACAGACTTGAGCAAGAAAGAGCGATTGGCGATCCAACTGCTATTGCTATGCTCAGTGCTGCCGAGATGATTAGCACTGCTATTCTGCCGATGGCAAACGATGTGCAAGTGGTGACCGAGACAGAGTTTGAAGAAGCACAACGAATTTGGCAGGAAAATTATCAACAGCTGGTTACTCCACCTGTTGATGCAACGCAAGTTGAATGGATCATCAATGATTTACATATGACCGAGAGATTGATGCAGCAATTGATGGGGAATAATGCTTCAGAGGAGCAACAAGCCTTAAAAGAATTACCAAATATTCTTCCTTTTATTTTGCTTGGAGGATTTACGAAAGAAGAAATTTTGCGCTATTTGTCGATCAAAATAGAAGCGGCCCAGTATGCGCTTGAGATGCTGGAGGAAGAAGAGGATACGTCTCTCTTGGTTCGCCGACACGAAGTTCCCGAAACAAAGACGATGGCTGCTCCTTTCTAGGAATTACTTGCCGTTTAATTTTATTCTTGCTATTCTTAATATATGATTCATAAAGTAAAAAAGAAAAAGAATCGAGCTCCTGAAGATACATTGACTCCTCTCTACTCACGCTTCGGATTTGCGGTGAAGCCTCCTAAATATGAGCTACCTCTTCGAGAAATGCTGCCCGATACTGCGTATTCGTTGATTCATGATGAATTGATTCTTGATGGTAACTCTCGGGTCAACTTAGCAACCTTTGTTACGACCTGGATGGAACCAGAAGCTGCCAAGCTGATGAATGAGACGTTTGATAAAAATATGATTGATAAAGATGAATACCCTCAGACGGCAGAAATCGAAATGCGCTGTGTTAATATGCTTGCAGATCTTTGGCACGCACCTGAAGCAGAAGAAACGATTGGGACCTCAACCATTGGATCAAGTGAGGCGTGTATGCTTGGTGGCATGGCGATGAAATGGACCTGGCGAGATCGAATGAAGAAGTTAGGTAAGCCCACTGATAAACCAAACATGGTCATGGGTTCACACGTCCAAATTTGTTGGGAGAAATTTTGCCGATACTGGGATATTGAACCACGAGAAGTTCCCGTGGAAGGCAATCGTTTTGTGATGAGCCCTGAAGAAATGGTCAAGATGTGTGATGAAAATACGATTGGCGTCGTGGGTATCTTGGGGACCACCTTGACGGGAGAATACGAAAATATCGAAGCTATGAACGATGCGCTTGAAACCTTAAATAAAAAAACTGGCTGGGAGATTGGGATTCATGTGGATGCTGCCAGTGGCGGATTTGTCGCTCCCTTTTTGCAACCTCGATTAAAATGGGATTTCCGATTGAAGTGGGTCAAATCGATTAATGTCTCAGGTCATAAGTATGGACTCGTCTATCCAGGTGTTGGTTGGATTGTGTGGCGCAATAAAGAAGATCTCCCCGAAGATCTTATCTTTAATGTCAATTATCTGGGAGGAGATATGCCAACGTTTGCGATCAACTTCTCTCGCCCTGGAAATCAAATCGTTGCGCAGTATTATAATTTCCTTCGACTTGGTCGAGAAGGGTATACCAGCATCCAAAAAACCTCACAAGATGTCGCGCTCTTTCTTGCATCAGAGATCGCAAAGCTTGAGCCTTTTGAAATAATTAGTAAAGGAAGCGACCTCCCGGTTGTTTCATGGAAAATTAAAGAGAAACCAAAAGCGCATTTCTCTCTCTATGATTTCACCGACCGTTTGCGAATGAATGGTTGGCTTATCCCTGCTTATTCGATGCCCAAGAATCGGGAAGATTTAGTGATTGCTCGAGTTGTTGTCAAACATGGTTTTTCCAAAGATATGGCAATGGAACTAATTGATGACATGAAGCGACACCTTGCATACTTCAATGAGCAAAAGGGATTGAAGCCAGGGAAAAGAGCTGCCAATTTCCACCACAATTAAGATCTCCGTTTAACTCCTGAGAATAATTGCACAGACAAACGTCGTAATCACAACGTAGGTAAAAATAATAACCATTAGTTCTTTTTTTTCCATAAAAAAAGATACTAACACGGTAAAATTAAAGGAACATTAAATCGTGGCCCTAAATAGAAAGAATTAATTCTAGTAATTGTGGGAGTTCTCTGATGCCATCATCACCACTAAAATGTCTCATGTTATGCATTGTCACTACTTGTGCATTAAGCTTGTCCTGAAAGATCTCACGATGTGTTAGGGGGACATATGGATCATTATCGGAGTGTAATGCAATGAAGGTTTGGCAGTGCTGTTTTACTTTGTCCCACTTAATTTCTGTCGTAAAGAAATCTTTTATTTCAGGAATTTGGAGATCATCACTAAATCCAGCAACAAAAACCGCACCACCAATTTTTTGTCCTTCGGGTAAGGATTCAAGATAGCGAAGAATAGTAATTGCACCAAGACTATGCCCAATAAGAATTGTCTCCTCGTCGGGAGTTTTGATTACTTCAGCAAGATGCTCAACCCATTCTTTTTGTTTTGGATACTTGGGATTTGGCATCGCTGGATTAAGCACCTGAAACCCTTTTTGTTCCAGTTCTCGTTTCACCCAAGGCCGCCACCCTTCCTCCGGCGATCCTTCCCATCCATGAATAAATACGACTCGTTTCATGAGGTAATTATAAAAGTAAGAGAAACACATGTATAGAGGTAATTGGATAAAAATGATGGTATAATTTGTGTTGATGAAATCGTCGTTGCATAAGAAACATATCGTCATCGTTGGCGCCTCAAGTGGTCTTGGAAAAGAACTCGCAAAGCAACTTGCTACCGAAGGGGCCATCTTATATCTCCTTTCACGAAAGGTTCATACAACAGAGTTTGCCTTTGCAGCAGAGAGAATCCAATGTGATGTTACCAATCCTGAAAATATCACAGAGGCATTTCAGTCAATTGATAAATTTACTGACAAAATTGATATTATGATCAATTGTGCGGGCATTGGATTAGTAAAAAAACTCGAAGAAACTTCTCATCAAGAAATAACAAACGTAATCCAAACAAACCTCATCGGAGGAATTTTCGCTTCGCAAGAAGGGTATAAACGGATGCTCAAACACAAGAGCGGGCATATCATTAATGTCTCCTCGACGTCTGGGCTTAAAACTCGTGCAGATGAAACAATTTATTGTGCAAGTAAATGGGGATTACGAGGGTTTACCGAAAGCTTGCGTCTCGCAGCAGTAGTACATAAAATCAGAGTGACAGGTATTTATCCTGGTGGTATGCAAACAAACTTTTGGAAGGACAACGAACCTAAAAATCTCGAATCTTATATGTTGCCTGAAGACATCGCAGAACAAATTGTTTCTCTCCTAAAGTCTCCTTCAGCGATCGCTCCTTCGGAGCTTGTTATTGAAAGGGGATTTTAATCACATCTTATGATACCTCCATTTGTTAAAAAGTTTGATTTTCGAGGGATTTACAATAAAGACATTACTGATAAAGACGCTTTCTATCTGGGACTGGCAATACAAAAATCATTACTGCTAAAAAAAGTGCTTGTCGGATGGGACACTCGATCTTCTAGTAAAAACCTCGCGATGAATTTTATTCAGTCGCTTCATCCAGATATTGAAATATCCTATCTTGATACTTGCCCGATTGATTATGTCACTGCAGCCGCCAATGCTTTCGATTTTGATTTTTCGGTGATGTTCACCGGCTCGCATAATGCATGGGACTGGACCGGACTTTTGATGCATACCAAAGGTGGTGCATCTGTCGAGGGAGACCTGGTGACATCGATTGTGGAGAATTATCATACTGCTTTGCAAGATGCATACCAATCGCCGAATATTCAGTTAACAAAGTTGAAAGACTTTCAGGCATCGGTTGAAGAAGTTTATAAAAAGAAGATTGAGTCATTGATCCCTCTTGATAAGATAAAACCACTGCAGGTGTTGGTCGATATCGGTGATGGCTCTGGCTCAAAAGGAATTGATGTTTTGGAAAAATTATTGCCGCAAGTTACCTTTCATCGGCTCAATGACCGAAAGCACTATGACGAGACCTCTCCTCATACCGCAGATCCTTCCAATATCGAAAATATGCAGCAGCTCATGGATGGCATTAAAAAAGATCATTATGATTGTGGCTTTGCCTTTGATAGTGATGCTGATCGTGTTCTTGCTGTTGATGAAAAAGCAAATTATCAGAATGGTTCATTGCTAGGCAGTGCGATGATCGAAGTATTTAGCGGGCTGCGCAATCCGATGAAAATATTTGGCTATGCCGTCGAATGTGGCCCTGCTATTTATAATACCGTTGTCGATTTACAAAAAGCGATGGATATTTCGCAAACGGCAACGCCTGTTCCCGTCGGCCGGTCAATTCTCAGAAGAATGATTCGTGAAGGTACTATTGATATGGGTATTGAAAGCGTTGGGCATTTTTATATAAAAGATTTCTTTTTGACAGACTCTGGTGCGTTTTCATTAGTCGCTATTTTGTATTGGATCAGCACATACGGACCACTCTCTTCTTTATCGCAAAAACATCCTGATGGAAAGCGGATACAATTCTCTCTTCCAATAGCTGCGAATCAAGAAGAAAAAGACACTGCACTCATTGATGCAGTAATTCAACGATTGAATATGAAAGAAAATAAAAAGATAATTGTGGATGGAATCAGATATGAATTTTTTGATGGAGGGTATCTTACGAGCTGGTTTGCAATACGTCCGTCAGGATATGAGCCAATTGAAAAGTATTACTTTGGTTCCCTCCATGAAGGAGACTATGCTTTCTTGAAAGAAACGATCCGGAAAGAATAATCTTAACTATGTTCACTATTCCCTTCTCTATAATTAGCTAAAAGAGCTGCTGGTTTTCGAGCATAAGCAGTTTTTGCATCACCTTGTCCTTGAGCTTTAAGCATAATTGTATGGATGGCTTGTTCTATTGTTTGTTCCGGATTTTTTCGTAAGGTATTTATTGCAGTAGGAAGGACTTTGTCTAAATAATGATTTATTTTAGTTGCTTTTTCTTGAGTATGTTGCGGAAGCATGTCGTAAACGACTTTACCAACGGTTGCTACTCCGCGGGAAACACCTGTTCTCGTTTGCGATTCTTTCTGGAAAAAGCTTCTTTGGTCTGTTAATTCCTTTAGAGTTCGTGGATTGAGATTACGTTCTTCTAAGAAAGGAATAGGGTCTTTTTCTCGATTAGATTGCATCAATATTCGTAGCCATTGTTGATAGCCTATATATTCGAGCGATGGATTTCCCGATTCAATTTGGGCAATAACACTGATAATCTGTGCTTGAGTTTCAGAGTGAACTCCTTTTCCATGAGCAAATTCGTGAGCTGGAACTTCAGGTATTTTATCAGAAAAAGCGACGATCTCGCCTCCCATTTGAATAGTCGTTAGTCCCGCTGCACCAAGCCTTCTTCGTATTGTTCTTCCCCAAATTGATTTTTTGATTTTTTTTGAGCTCTCTGTCCTGTATCCGTCGACCTCTTCTAAAAAATCAGTGACGGCATGATATGCTAATGGCACAATCTCTTCAAAAGAAAGAGATTGTGAGTCTTGTCTTTCATTAATCTTTTGGATGACAAAATTTACCTCTGCTTCATGATCATATTCTTTCTCTTCAAGCCCTAGCTTTTCTGCAGTTGGAGTTCTTGCATTATTGATAAGATAGAGTCCGGTTGACACTGTTTGTGCAATACCAGCTACAGCTTTTATTTTATCTCTCGTCCGTGGCGGATGATCCTTCCTTCTTTTCTTCGCAAGCTGCTTTATCAGTAAAGATTCTTTATAAGCAGTAGAAAATAATTGGAGATCAGATATTGCTGGTCCCACGGCATCTGTAGCTTTTCCGAGAACAGGAGCAATTTTCGTAAAGACATGTTCATGGTATTTATCACCAACGTTGCGGACAATTTGTTTGCCTTTTTGTCGGTACTCACTCCTTTCCATATTAGAATGGATTATAATATAAAGTGCCCCTCAAGATCAATCGAATAGCAATTTATTTAATTGACAGAAAGGTATGCTTGTTTTAGAATGGTACTATGGACATGAAGATTGAACTCATCCCAATTCCCGTTACCGATGTCGATCGTTCCAAAAAGTTTTATGTAGAACAAGTCGGCTTTCATGATGATTATGATGTAAAGGTAAATGATAAGATGCGTTTCATTCAATTGACTCCTCCTGGATCTGCTTGCTCGATTGTGCTTGGTGTTGGTATGACGACCATGAAACCCGGAACAGTTAGTGCTTATCAAATGGTCGTAGCTGATGCCCAAAAGGCACATGATGAATTAAAAGGACGTGGCGTTGAAGTCAGCGACGTCCAGAAAATGGATTGGGGATCGTTTGTCTACTTTAAAGATCCCGATGGCAATGAATGGGCTCTCCAACAACTTCCTCCAAAGCCAGCAAAATAGTTACTTTAGTTTGCCAAATACTTTTTCTTCTTTGAGAACTTGCAGTACTTTTCCTCTTGTTCCCAAGAACTGTCCAAACATCATTCCAGCCAGAATAGCCAAGGCAATGGTGCCGACTTGGAAGCCATGGGTAAAATAGTTGACGATTTTTTCTCGTGAGATTTCGACTGCGATATAAAAGATAAGGATCACAACGCCATAGATGTCTAATCGTCCGACGACTTTTTTTGCATCATGATTCCACGAAATGTGATACATGCGTGAGGTGATGATCCCAATGCCTATCCCAGCGGCTAATCCTATGATGCCGTAGAGTGGCAATAATGAGCCACGAGCAATATTAAAGAGGAGAATACCAATCAGAATGACTGAAATGAAGAAATAGATTCGCAATCGAAACCGAAGTCGTTTATCGACATGGTGGGCATGTTTACGAAGCGATTTGGCAGACATATCTTTATAATAACACAGGATCTTCTTGTTTATTCATGAATAAAAATGTGATAGGATAATGCCATGAAGCAAGCAGAAAGCACATGGGATTTTTCTGGACTCAGTGCTCTTTTTATTAATTGTACCCTCAGCAAATCTCCCGCAGTAAGCAACACCGAAGGCATCATTAAAATCAGCCGACATATTATGGAAAAGCATGGGATGCAAACAGACCTCATCCGGGCAATTGATCATGACATCGCGACTGGCGTCTGGCCAGATATGCGAGAGCACGGTTGGGAGACAGATGAATGGCCTGAGCTCTATAAACAAGTAATGAAAGCAGATATTCTGGTTCTTTGTGGCCCGATTTGGCTTGGTGACAATAGCTCTGAGATGAAAAAGATTATTGAGCGATTATATTCTTGCTCAAGTCTCCTTAATAAAAAAGGACAATATGCATATTATGGAAAAGTTGGTGGTAGTATTATTACTGGCAACGAAGACGGTATCAAGCATTGCACAATGAACACCTTGTACAGCTTGCAACACATTGGCTATACAATTCCTCCTCAAGCAGATGCCGGATGGATTGGAGAGGCAGGTCCTGGACCATCATATTTAGATCCTGGCTCAGGTGGTCCCGAAAATGAATTTACCAACCGCAACACGACCTTTATGACCTGGAATCTGATGCATATGGCAAAGATGCTGAAAGATAATGGTGGAATTCCTGCATATGGCAATCAACGAAGCGAATGGGATGCAGGCTCACGTTTTGATTTCGAAAACCCAGAATACCGCTAATACAACTATAAAATAGCAAGGAGGCCGTAGTTCGCTTTGCGAACGAAGGTCCCCGAACGAAGTGAGGGGGTGAAAACAATATGACACAACTTAATCCGTATATTAGTTTTAAAGATAATGCTCGCGAAGCAATGGAATTTTATAAAACTGTTTTTGGTGGCAAACTTACCTTGAACACGTTTAAAGAATTTCACGCTTCTGATGATGCTAGTGAAGAAAACAAAATCATGCATGCCGTTTTGGAAGCAGATAATGGCATCACATTTATGGCATCTGATACACCAAACAAAATGGAATACCAAGCTGGAAAAAATATCAGTATGTCACTCAGTGGAGATAACGAAGAAGAACTTCGAGGTTACTGGGGTAAACTCAGTGAAGGCGGCACACCAATGATGCCACTTGAAAAAGCACCTTGGGGTGATACGTTCGGTATGCTTACTGACAAGTTTGGAATTGCGTGGATGGTAAATATTACCGGTAAAAAAGAGTAAAATTTATTCTTGATCCAATTAAAAAGAGCTCACAATCTGTGGGCTTTTTTTATGAGCTGAAGTTGACAAGCTATATAGTGATTCTTTGTTTTTCAGTTTGTACTCAGAAGTGTTATTTTTTCTTTGAGAGGCCTTCAATTGCGTGGAGCACTTCAAGTGGTACTGCAAAAACAACAGTGTTTGATTGATCTGAGGAGATATCGTTTATGGAGTTTAGTGTTCTGAGATGGAGTGCGCCAGGTGAATTTGCCATAAGCTTTGCTGCTTTTGCAAGATTCTCAGCTGCGATTACTTCTCCTTCAGAATTAATAATCGTTGCCTTCTTTTCTCTCTCTGCTTCTGCTTGTTTGGCCATTGTTCGTTTCATATCTTCAGGAAGAATAATATCCTTCAATTCAACAGTCATCACTTCAAGCCCCCAGCTCCCGGTAGTTTCTGCCACGATAGCGCGGATGCGTTCTGCAATTTTGTCTCGATTCGCAAGCAATTCATTCAACTCAACTTCACCGACAATGTTTCTCATTGTCGTCTGTGCCAATTGATGGACGGCAAAAAAGAAATCTTCTACTTCTAACACGGCTTTTGAGGCATCAACAACTTTATAATAGATAACTGCAGAAATTCGTGTAGAGACATTGTCTTTGGTAATCGCTTCTTGATCGGGGACATCGACAGCTTTTGTTCTGATATCGACTTTTCGATATGACTGAATGATAGGAAGCACAATCCTCCATCCAGGCTCCATCATCCCCGTATATTTCCCAAAAGAGAACTTAATGCCTCGCTCGTATTGGTTAACCTGTTTGATCGAGATAAGGAGAATAAAGAAAATGGGGAGTAATAAAACAAAGATATCCATGCATCAATTATCTCATGCTTTAGGTAAGTGTCAAGGTATCCATATTAATTCCTATAAGCCTATTTAATATTGTGCCTAATGAAGGCAAAACGTTCCTGAAATTGCTTATTGGGACTTGATTTTATAAATACTATATGATATAGTCTGCGCATCGAATTTATTTGGAAGATTTCCAAATAGAAGGGATATATTTTGGGATTATTTAAAAAGAAAACAAAACTTGCTTATGGGGTTAAACCCATCGAACCTGTTTCGACATTACATGCTATTCCCTCGACACTGAAAATAGCATTCAGCCGAGTGGCTATTGTCTTAACGGTCTTCTTTTGGCTTGCCTATATTGTTTCGACTATCGTGAGACGATTTTTTGAAGGGGCAAGTTACCAATTTACCCTCGACGCGTTTGGGTATGTCTTAGTGGTAACCTTTTTATCTTTCTCGGCCTTAATGTATCTTATTGCTCGTCAAGGTGCACTGCAACGATTTAGTAAGCATGTCCGAGTACCTCGTGCGATTATCGATAAACATTTTGAAAAAAACCAACCTGGCATTACTGTCCTCGTCCCTTCCTATAGTGAAGAACCTGAAGTTATCCGAAAGACATTATTATCTGCAGCACTTCAAGAGTATCCTGACTTACGTGTCGTTCTTTTGCTTGATGATAATCCAAATCCTACGAAGCAAACCGTCAAAGATCGGCTCAATGCGACTCGAAACTTGGCTCAGGACATTACCTCACTTATGTCAGAACCACATGCACGATTTAAAAAAGCACTTGCATCGTTTGAGTACGCAAACGCAAAAAACCAATCAATCACTGGCTCAGCAGTTGAAGCACTCTCTGAACAATATCTATGGGCAGCTACCTGGTTGGATAGCGTTGCTTATAACGAAAAACTTGAAGATCACGTGGATGAATTCTTTACCAATCGTGTCTTGGGAGAACTTGCTTATGACTTGCGGTTAGTAGGAGAGGCATTGGCGAATTCAGTTCAAGAAAATGCATCCCTTTCTAAAGAGCGTGTCCGTCAACTCTATAATCGTTTAGTCTCGATTTTTGCGGTAAATGTTGCAGTTTTTGAGCGAAAGAAATACATCTCACTCTCTCATGAATCAAATAAAGCAATGAATCTTAACTCATATATTGGATTGATGGGAGGAAGTTATCGTCCTGAACAAACACCAGCTGGTGTTGTTTTGGCTCCAGTCAAAACACCCCAAAAAGGTGATCTTATTATCCCCGATACTGAATTTTTGTTAACCCTTGATGCTGATTCAATCTTGCTCAAAGACTATTGTCTGCGCTTAGTGTACTTCTTACAACAACCAGATAATGCTCGTGTTGCTGTTACTCAGACACCTTATTCATCATTTCAAGGAGCACCTTCTCCGCTTGAACGACTTTCTGGTGCGACGACAGATATTCAACATATTCTCCATCAAGGAATGAGCTACTATGGAGCAACATTCTGGGTAGGAGCAAATGCGGTTATTCGAAAGAAAGCGTTAGAGGATATTGCAGAAAAAGAGTGGGTTGGAGGATTTGAAGTTAAAAGATTTATTCAAGATAGAACGGTTATTGAAGACACGGAATCAAGTATTGATTTAGCAGTCCATGGATGGAAGCTTATCAATTATCCAGAACGATTAAGTTATAGTGCAACGCCGCCTGATTTTGGTTCCCTCGCAGTTCAAAGACGCCGATGGGCAAATGGAGGATTGTTAATTCTTCCTAAGTTGTGGGCGCAAATCAAGGCACGAAAACGTAACAATGAAGTTGTTACGGGCACTGAAATTTCACTTCGTCTTAACTATATGGCGTCTATCGCCTGGGCAAGTTTTGGATTACTCTTTCTCCTTGCCTTTCCTTATGATGGGCGATTATTAAGTCCAATCGTTTTATTGGCTGCCATCCCATACTTTATTGCTATGGCAAGTGATTTAAAATATTGTGGTTATAAATATAGTGATGTCTTTAAAATCTATGGATTTAATTTGATCTTACTTCCTATCAATCTTGCCGGCGTTTTAAAGTCAATGCAACAGGCTTTAACTGGTAAAAAGATTCCGTTTGCCCGTACGCCAAAAGTAAAGGATCGTACCGCAACAGAAGTTCCTTATTTGCTCGCACCGTTATTCATAATCGGCTTTTCATTGTTTACTTTATGGCGAAATATCGAGGGAGAAAATTGGGGTAACGCAGCGTTTGCTGGATTTAACGCTTTCACCGCTACCTGGGCAGTTGTTGCCTACATCGGCATAGGGAATCTCTTTGTTGACCTGTGGTATGCGTTTATCAATTGGTTATATATTGAAGTTCCTGTGAAAGCGAATCAAAAGACAACTGTGGTAGAACCAAAACTTGATTGGAAAGCTGTTTTGTATCACGGAGAAGCAAATGGCGCTGTGCCACATGGTTTTATGGATAAGAAAGGTCAGGTAATAGCATGAACGGAGAAACACAAAGAAAATTATCATGGAGACGATTAGGGTTAGCTGTCTCATTGGTTGTCGGAATGAGTTATGGAACAATCTTTGGTTGGCAGTGGTGGAAGGAAGCGCAAGCCGCAGCCGTCCATAAGCAATGGTTTGCATCTTACGTGGATGTTACTTCAACACCAACGTACAACTTTGAGCAATTGGGTTCCTCGTCTACGCCAAACGTTGTGCTGTCATTTATTGTTTCTTCTAAATCAGACGCTTGCGTTCCCTCTTGGGGAGCAGCGTATACGATGGATGAAGCACGAGTTGCATTTGATCTTGATAGACGAATTGCTCGTTTGAGACAGCAAAAAGGTGATGTCTCTATCTCTTTTGGAGGTTTGTTAAACGACGAACTTGCGATCAAATGTACCGATCCAGAAAAACTTCTTAAGGCTTATCAATCAATCGTTGATCGGTACGATATCAGTGTTATTGATCTTGATTTGGAAAATAGTGGTTTAACAAATACTGAAGCCTTAAAGCGTCGAGCTGATGTCATGGCCAAACTCCAAGCAAAACAACGTGCGAAAGGGAAACATTTGGCAGTATGGGTAACATTGCCAGTTGCACCTCAAGGTCTTACCCAAGATGGAACAAATGCCGTCGCTCAAATGCTTTCGAGCAAAGTTGATTTGGCTGGTGTTAATGTGATGACGATGGATTATGGGCAAAGTAAAAAATCAGGTCAATCGATGGCAGATGCCTCAAAACAAGCACTCACCGAAACACATCGTCAGCTTGGAATTCTTTACAAACAAGCGGATATCAATATCAGTAGCGCAATCCTTTGGAAAAAGATTGGTGCCACGCCAATGATTGGACAGAATGATGTTCGAGGAGAAGTATTCACCTTGGATGATGCAAAAGCGTTTAACAAATTTGCCTCTTCTCAAGGAGTAGGGCGGCTGTCTATGTGGTCAGCAAATCGAGATATCCCTTGTGGTGAGAACTATGTTGATTGGAAAGTTGTGTCTGATTCATGTAGCGGTGTTAAGGCAGAAAAAATGGGTTATGCACAAGCCTTAAGTAAAAACTTTGATGGCAAACTGAAAGATAGTGCCGCAGCTGTTACCAAAGGGGAGCCAGCAGTAAAAGTTGCAGCAGATGATCCGAAAAAAAGTCCCTACCAAATCTGGAAAGAAAACGGAGCATATTTACAGGGAACCAAAGTCGTATGGCATCAAAATGTGTATGAAGCTAAATGGTGGACACAAGGAGAAATGCCAGATAACCCAGTACTCCAATCGTGGCAAACGGCTTGGCAATTGGTAGGACCTGTTTTACCTGGAGAAAAACCAGTAAAACAACCTACCCTTCCAAAGGGCACTTATCCTGAATGGTCAGGAACAGATGAATACGAAACTGGTACTCGAGTATTATTCAACGGCATTCCTTATCAAGCCAAATGGTGGAGTCAAGGCGACAGCCCAGCCGCGTCCACATCAAGCGCCGACAGCTCACCATGGGTACCGCTTACTCAAGAGCAAGTTAATCAGGTAGTGAAAAAAACTTTGTAATCCAATACACACGGTGTGGTAGAATAATTCAAATGAGGAAAATAATCACCATGTCATTCTTGAAAGCCATTATTGTACTTATCGCGATCGGAGTCCTTATCTGGATGGTTTGGTTTCCCCAACTTGAAGGTAGAGCTACAAACTTAGATCTCATCAGTATTTATAAAGATCCGTTTATTATCTATGGATATATTGCTTCAATCCCATTTTTTGTTATGTTGTACCAGGCATTTAAATTAGTAAACGCCATGGGCAAGAACAAAGCTTCTTCTAAAAGTATTGTTACCATCCTCAGAAATATAAAGTTTTCCGCCCTCAGTCTTATCGGTTTTATTGCATTAGCTGTGATCTTCATCCGTTTCTTCGCCCACGGCGACGATCCAGCAGGCCCGACGATGCTTGGGATTCTCATATCTTTCGCTGCCGCAGGTATTGCAACAGCTGCCTCAGTTTTTCAAAAACGTCTACAAGAGGGAAAATCTAAGAAAGCTAAGTGACCCAAATGTTTTCTTCTTGGAACCAACTTCAGGCATCACTTCAGCAGTGGGACGAGCTTATAAGTCTCGGCTAAGGTCTAGTCATTCCTCTGAACCACCATTAGGTATTAGAACCGGTGCAGTAATTTGACTCATCTTTTGATAGAATGAAGCTGATGAACTGGGGAGATATACCGTCGTTACCGCAGAGCGAATATGCATACTCGAAACCTATCGTAATTAAAACGTATTCCAGTGGGCAAATAATTGCACAGGTTGGATACGTTAAGAAGCATCCCGAGAATAACAGTATTTGTCTTCAAAAAACGTGGAAAGGAACGGGGGGCGTAGAGAAAGAACAAAAATATAATATCAAGAAAGGTGACTGGACAGGAATAAGAGATGCGATAGAGAAACTCCTACCTGAAATCGGAGAAGCTCCAACCGCCGACGGGATCGATGGTGCAATCAAGAAAATCAGCCAAGAGTCGGAGTTGCTAGAAATCGTCGCTACGTATCCTGAGCTTCTTAGTCAAATCCCGAAAGATGTCGATATTCTATCCTTACCGGATGATCAAAAAGAAGCACTTAGGCAATTTCTATCAACTGGGGGGAATATTGCGAATGCAGTAATTGAAAAGTTAGCAGAGCAACCTATAAATGATTTAGAACAGTTTGCTCGCCTTCTCGATGATCTTAAACTCTCCACTATCAACTCACTCGTGACCCATGTGACTGGACGCCTAAGCTTTATAGAGATGTTCGAAAAAGTCATACATAATGAGGACTCCTACGAAAGAAGAGGAGATGGTTCAGTCCACAGTTATTTGCGTCCAAATATGTGGATCGTAAATCAAAACTACTCCGTGTTGCATGACGATGAAACATTGAAAAAAATAATAGAGGAACAATGGCAGAAAGAAGTAAAAGGTAAGGAAGGCAGTAGTCGACCTGATTTTCTTTGCATGACTGACAGATTGCAACAGGAGGAGGGTTATAAAAAGCTTGTCATAATCGAAATAAAACGCCCTTCCGTAAAAATAACGATGGAACACATAGAGCAAGTTATGAGGTACAAAAGTGTATTGCAAAAACACACTGGGAATAGTAATCCATCCTTTGTTTGTTACCTTGTTGGAAAAGAGATCGACGATCTTCTCATTGATAATCCACTAACAAAGTCAGATTTTATAACAAAAACATACACAGACTTCATAGGAGATTCAAGAAAGTATTATCATGACTATCTAGAGATTATTAAGGCTGAAAAAAACGCATTTTAATGGAGTAATTATGACAATAGACGAAGCTGAGAAAATAATACAAGATTTCGGACAGGTACATGAGATTGCCTCAGTTGTTGGTCTCGCTATACCTGAGCAGTTCCTTCCGTACCCAAAAGAAAAGATTAAAGAGGCATTTCAATATGCATTTAAGCTCACTGACGATGATGGGAAAGAGAGATTAAAAGGTGCATATATTTATATTCCTACCTATGTACCGATAGCCGATGCAGTTAACGTGGTTAGATACACTAATTATCTAACGAAAGAAAAAAATGCTCATGAGGAAGACGCATCATTGAGAGAAGAGTGGCAAAAGATTATGAACAGAATAAATAAAGAAATGGAAGATTATTCACGAGAACTGAAGTAACGAATCAAAAAGGGAATATATCTTTTACCTTTACTCGGAGTGCTTTTGCAATCTTTTCCATAAGACCAATTGAAGACGTTTTACGACCTTGTTCAATATGTCCTATGTGAGTCCTGCTAATATTTAACTTCTGTCTACCACGCTCCGCGTGATCTGATCCTGCACCTTCTCTTTCTTATACAAAAAAAACTCCTTTCGGAGTTTTAAATTTGTGACCCCACGGGAAGTCGAATCCCGGTCTGCAGAATGAGAATCTGCCGTCCTAGGCCACTAGACGATGGGGCCATAATTCTTCCCATTCGTCCTGTAAGGGCGATGGGGCATCTTAACTTAAGGTATTTTATCGTATTTCTGCTTCAAAAACAAATTAAGATCGCGTATACTAAAGCCAATGGTCGAGATCTTGCTCTTTTTATTATTTGTTCTCACATGTCTCTATCTTCCTGGCAGAGCGCTTCTTGCGAAATTTAATGACAAACTTACTTCTCCTGAGAAGCTATTTTTGTCATTTAGTTTTGGCATTATCTTCTTTACATTCATCTCATATGTCTTTTCTTGGCTTCATTTTGAATTCTTAATGTTACCTTTGTTTCTTGGTTTGTCTGCCGGGGCACTTTGGAAAAGAGATTGGAAGATTCAAATCGAGCAGAAGCATCGTCGGCCGCTGCTTATAGTTTTGTTTTTGGCGATTCTTTTTAGTGGATCGATGTTGTTTACGGGGCAATATGGTGATCAGATGATTACTCGTAAAGACGATCTCTGGCATTTGGCATTGATCAATGAATTAAAAGTTAATTTCCCTCCAGATAATCCGAGTGTCGCAGGTATTCCTTTGAAAGGCTATCACTTTTTTTATAATCTCATTTTGGCAAAGGTGAGTAACGTGTTTCATATTTCTCCACTTGCTCTCTACTTCCATTTCTTTCCGTTATTCATGGGACTGTTGTGGGGGATTGGTGTATATGCATTCATGTTTCGGTGGAGCAAAAAGATTTCCGTTGCTTTGTGGTCTGTTTTGTTAACGATGTTTGGCGGAAGTTTTGCGTATCTGTTTTTAGTTAAAGGATTTATCATGTTAAATAATGGCTTGGGTATCTCACAGCCGGCTGTTTCTTTGGTCAATCCGCCGTTTACGCTCTCGATTATTTTTCTTTTGACCGCTCTTCTGGCAATGCATCATTATCTGGTTGAGAAACAAAACAAATGGTTGATTCCTCTCACGTTTGCAATTGGACTTGTCACGATGGTAAAGGTATATGCGGGGATAATTTTAGTTGCAGGTTTTTTGGTACTGACTTGTTTTGAATTACTCAAAAGGCGATGGATTATCCTGAGTGCTCTGGGAGGAATTGGCTTCCTTTTCGGTACAACCTATTTACTCTTCTCCGGCAATGCGGGTTATCTTATCTTTTTCCCCTTGTGGGCGCCACATGGATTACTGCAAACTTTTGACTGGTATGATTATGACGAAAAAATGCAGACGTATGTGCAGCAAGGTGCGCTCAAAGGTATTGTTAAAACAGAAATTGTGGGTTTGAGTATCTTCGTCCTGGGAAATCTTGGTACAAGATTGATTGGTTTAGTCGCACTTGCATGGTTTGCTTTTACCAAACGCAAAAAGCCTTCGCTCTTTGCTTGGATTCTCGGTATGATGGCATCAGTAGCACTTCTGCTTCCATTGTTCTTTATCCAGTCGGGTAAAGTGTTTGAGATTATTCAAATGAGTTGGTATTTCCTTTTCTTCTGCGCTCTTTTTGCGTCGTTTGGATTTGCTGGATTGTTTGCTCTCAAATTAGCTAAACCCATAAAAATAGTACTTGTTCTTATTGTACTGGCATTGACACTCCCTTCGGCTGTTTTTGACTATATGAGCTACGGACAGTTAAAGAAAGAGATAGTACAAAGCGCTTCGAGTCCTTATTTCCAAACGATGGCAGTGCTTGCAAAACAAGATGTATATAATAGTACTGTTCTTGAAATGCCACCGGAAGATCAAAATGATCCAACAGAAGCAAGTATTCTGGGCTGGTACAAATTCTCAACGCCGGGGGTTGTCGCGTTTGCAAATAAAAGAAGTTTCCTCAATTATGAATATATCGATTTTCCCGGTGTTGATCCCAAACCAAGAGCTGCCTTTTTGCAGCAATTAATTACGTTTAGTAAAACAGCACCTACGGATGAGGGATACAAAAAATTGCAGGAAGAAGTGATAAATGGATTACATAAAAATAATATTCATTATATTTATAGTTCTTATGAAATTAAAACCTGGAATAATAATCAGTTTATCAAAAAGATTTATCAAAATGCTTCCCACACCCTCTATAAAGTTGACAAGAACTGACAACATAACTTCACTTTTTACGTCCGATAGTCTATAATAAAAAGCTCACAGTGAATTTTTTATTATGTTATCACCCGAATCAAGAAAAAGAGAACCTAAGCATCCTCATCTGCAAAGAGAAGGAATAGATTCAGATTTTTTATCCTCTGAGATTAATGCCTTGCAGAATGCTCGTAAGAAAGAAAAAAAAGATAAAAAACGAAACTACCCTCTCAGGGGAGTTGTCTTTAAAACAAAATCACCCGGAGTTGATAATTATATTGCCATTGCCGGACTACACCCAACTCGTAAAGATCGTGAGGTATTTCGACAAGAACAAAAAGAATTGCGTAAAATACGAAGACAAAATCGTCGTGATAACTTGAAAAAGACTATCTACAAAACAAAAGAGCAAGCAAGGGTTCCTCTAAAGAAAACAACAGAAATAGTAACATTCTCTTTATTAAAAACTGCAGAAAAAGCAGGCCCTCCTATCTCAAAGTCAATTGATTTTCTTTCTGAAAAAGCTTATAAAAGTGCGCTTAAGGATATTGATAGAATGCATCAACAGAAGAGAGGTGCTGGTAAAATTCTTCCTTATGAGCAATGGTATTTTAAAGAATATAAAGAGGAGCTTGAAAAAGATGGGTTGAGTAATCCCCACGATAGAAACACCTGGCGTAAATTAAAAGATAAAAAAGAAATAGGAACAGTAGATATGCTGGTAGATTGCATCCAGGCGCATACAGTTATTCCTAAAAAAGATTTACTACAACTTGCGAATCAGTCCACAACGCGAAGTGATCGACAAATGTGGTTGGACTACAATGCAGAATTTCAATCACTGATAAAAGATTGGTTAATACAATTTCCGCCGTTGGTTCTAGCAGGTGGGATGAAAAATGGTGCTTGGTCAGCAATGGGTAATGTGCCTGATCAGCAAGCCCTTGCAGCTGGTGGAAGTGCTGCCTTAGGGATTTATATCAATGCGTTCATTAAAGGGCATGATTTACCAAATCATATAGGTCGGTTAAAAAAAGAAGTTACACCCAAATTAGAGAGATGGAGGCGTGAGCAAAAAAGTGCACTTACCACTTTTAATACCGAAGGAAATATTACTGATATTATAGCAGACATCTTTGATGGAGGACGTAATCACATAATGAAAACAATGGATGAAGGCTATGCTATCGGAACAGGTGTGGGAATAGCATTAGCGCAGGGCATAACCTTGTTCGATGCACCTAAGAAAATGATTTTGAACCTTGGCATTACTGCTGCTACTGCTGCATTTATGAAGAAAATATTTACCTGGAACTTATCTCGTGTTGCTGACTTTCAAGCTTCACAGGATGAATTAATAGAATTAAGAGCAAGATTACCTCGAGAAGATCATAATCCTCAATTGGATAATGATATTAAAGATGCCCGTAATCGTACTGTGGGTAAAGTTGCACAGGCAAATGTGCTTAAAGAGACAGGTATTAATGCCGCTCCATGGGTAGCAACAATGGCAGGAGGAGATCCTTTCCCTGCGGCCGTTGTTGCTTCTGCTATGGCTGCATTTGGTGACCTTTCGAGAGATACCTTGATTAAGGAAGGGGAGGATGCAAGAAAGATCTTACGAAAGATGATAAATCACGTATCTACCTCAGATTATCGTGCACCTTCCTATACGGAAATTGAAGCAGCTCGAGAAAAATTGGAGAGGTCTCGTTCCGTCGATAAACCAATAAAAACAAAAGAGGAAGCATTTGCTGTTATGAGCGGAGGACAATTAAGAATTGCAAAATTAGAGAATCGTTCAGACCAGGTACAAATTAAAATTGCAGATGGCATGATGGTTTTGGGAGCTGGGTACAATCTCGTACTAGCTCCTTCAGGGATCGATGGCGGGAAATCTGACTTTATTGATAGGATAACCTTAAATCTGGGTGATATCAGCCGTTCTGAGATCTATCTTAATAACATAAATCTTCTTTGGCTAGATCCAGAGATTCGAAAAGAGCTTTTCTATAATGTTGTTACGTCTTCTTCTGAATCAAAAAAGACCTTTGCTGAAGAATTAATTGATTTTGTAAACGATTCTGAAAGAAACGATTTCAATGACATGTTAAGCGAAGTACAAAGAGCGTGTCAAGACCGACGCCATATGCTTGTAAAACAGTATGGCCTTAAAAAAGTGCAGGAAATCTCTCGTATTTTACTTTCTTCTGATGATCCACGTAAAGCAGCATTGATAGGTAAAGAAGGCTGGCTTACCTATCTTAAGAAATGGACACATCCTGATCCTAAGAAAAGAGCTCAATATCGAGATCCTAAAGATCTTTCGGATGAAGCATTAGCAAGTGTTTTATTAACGGAGACCTTCTTAAAAGAAACAGGTGAGTTATTTAATTTCAAATCAGAAACTGATGCTATACGGTATTTGGCAACAAAACCGGGAGAGGGTACCTCATCTGGAGAGCACAAAGCGTGGGATATCTGGAAAGGATTGGCAAAAAAGAGGCTAGTTATTGTTCTTGATGAACCAACGAGCAATTTAAGTAGAATTGGTGTTAACGGTCAACCTTCCATATATTTACGAGTGGCCAGGCATATAGATAAACGTTTAAGAAAACATCCTGATACCATTTTCCTTATGATCGATCATTATCGGGATTATATAGACTTTATGCAGGGATGGGGCATTAACTTTGTACTTTCTGTGAAGAATACAGAATCAGATGGAAAGAAACATATACTTTGGTCTGCAACTCGTGTTGATTATATTAATTTTGATGAGGCTGTTCAAGAATATTATGGTGATAACGGACAGTTGCAGTAGCATCTGTGACGTACTTATTATTACCCAAATCTTACCAAACTCTCTTTTCGGTGTGCCCAAGACGTCAGTATGTCTGATTGTTGCTCAGTTCGTTTTCTAGTATAATTCATTTGTGAAACCAGTTTTTCTTTCTGTTGTTATTCCTTGTTTTGATGAAATGGGGAATCTCCAAAAGGGTGTTTTGGACAAAGTAGAGCATTTTCTTGATAAGAAAAAGATCTCCTATGAAGTGATTGTGGTGGATGATGGCTCAACTGATGGGAGTATCGAATTTATCCGCAAGTTTGTCAAAGAAGATAAACAATTTCACCTCATCGAAAATCCTCACTATGGCAAAGCCGGGACAGTAACCACAGGAATGCTTGCTGCAAAAGGGGAGTATGTGCTCTTCACCGATATGGATCAAGCAACACCCATTGAAGAGCTTGATAATTTGATGCCATTTTTTAAAGAAGGATATGATATCGTCATTGGTTCACGAAACCAACAACGTAAAGGTGCTCCACTGACAAGGCTTGTTATGGCACGGGGAGCGATGCTGCTGCGTCGAGTTATTATCGGGGTAAAAGGAATCTCAGATACCCAATGCGGCTTTAAGCTTTTCAAGCGAGACGTTGCCCAAAAACTCTTCAAAAGTATTAGTAATTTGCATAATGGCTTCCACCCAATCAAAGGGTCGAACGTCTCAGCAGGATTTGATATGGAGCTTTTGTATTTAGCAACACAACTGGGTTACAAGATTAAAGAAGTACCTGTTCGCTGGCTCTATGTAGAGACTCGTCGTGTGAATCCTATTTTTGATTCTATTGAAGGGGTTCTTGATTTGATCCGCATCAAAAAGAATACCTTGACCGGCAAGTATCGAAATCTATGAAGACCAAAGTTCTTGTGTTTGCATACCTGGTTGTTCTCGTCTGTTTATTTCTTTATTCCTTCACCCAGATCGATTTGAGTCTGACCTTTTCCAAAAATGCCTTTGCTGCAAGTCTCGTTAAATCATTTCAACACATTGGCTATTTTAATCGCCCCCTTTCTGGTGCTTTATATCTTGGTTTGATTATTACTTTATTTAGTTTCTATGGTCTTTTCCTGTATCTTGTTCACAAAAAAAAGCTGCAGAAGAAAATTGTTTGGAGTCTTTTAATAGGCGCGACAGCTATCTTGGCTTTTTCCTATAATGCTTTCTCTTATGATCTCTTCAATTACATCTTTGATGCCAAAATCATAACGCATTATCAGCAAAATCCGTATGAACATAAAGCGCTTGATTATGCAGGGGATCCGATGCTTTCTTTCATGCGATGGACGCATCGAGTTTATCCTTATGGCCCCGTGTGGTTGGGATTAACTGTTCCGTTGTCTTTTCTTGGATTGCAGTTGTTTGTTCCGACATTATTCTTATTTAAAATTTTCATGGCAGCAGGTTTTATCGGCAGTCTCTTTTTTCTTGGAAAGATCCTGCGAAAGATTGCACCTGAAAAAGAACTCTTTGGTTTAGTGTTCTTCGGATTAAACCCGTTAGTCTTAATTGAATCCCTCGTCTCAGCTCATATCGATATCGTCATGGTTTTCTTTTGTCTGTGGTCCTTTTATCTCTTGGTCAAAGAAAAATATGTTGTCTCTTTCATCTTGTTCTTTCTCTCCATTGGTATCAAATTCGCCACAGGATTTTTGCTCCCAATCTATCTGTGGTTATTTATGCAGCAGAAGAAAAAGAAGAAAGTTTCTTGGCAACGTGTTATTCTTTTTTCACTAGGACTTTTATTAAGTACCGTGCTGATTGCTTCTCTTCGAAGTACTTTTCAACCATGGTATCTCGTGCTCGTTTTGGCATTTGCGAGTTTACTTGCATCCAAGTATTACGTGTTCGTTCCAAGCATCATTCTTTCATTCGGCGCAATGTTGACGTATGTTCCATATTTATTCATTGGCAACTGGGATCCACCTATCCCACAAAATCTTACAACGCTTTATCTGACGACTTGTGTGATTGCGGTTGTTGGAGTAGTGAGTATCTTTTTTGCTAGACGATTTAACAAGGGTATTTA
>Ga0075364_10000356_pt1 | contig 22600 bp, 24 predicted proteins | sample EndMetdeltDD1764_FD_71517 | JGI IMG/M metagenome (GOLD analysis project Ga0075364, IMG submission 71517) | Populus endosphere microbial communities from Tennessee, USA - Endosphere MetaG P. deltoides DD176-4 | ecosystem: Host-associated > Plants > Roots > Endosphere | place: USA: Tennessee...
CCGCGGCGCCGCGGCCGGCATGCAGGTCGCGTTCGTCAGTTCGTCCAGCTTCGCCTCGATGCCGGTGGCGATCCGCAGCGTCACCCACAACCTGGGCGTGGACCGGAACTACGCCGCGTTCGCGGTGCCGCTGGGCGCCAGCATCAAGATGGACGGCTGCGGGGCGATCTTCCCGGCCCTGACCAGCGTGTTCGTCGCCCAGTACTTCGGCCTGGACCTGTCGGTCGACCAGTACTTCGTGATCCTGCTGGCCTCGGTGCTGGGCAGCTTCGGCACCGCCGGCGTACCGGGCACGGCGGTGGTGATGGTGACCGTGGTGCTGAGCGCGGCCGGCCTGCCGCTGGAAGGCATCGGCCTGCTGGTGGCGATCGACCGCGTGCTCGACATGATGCGCACCATGACCAACGTGACCGGGCAGATGCTGGTGCCGGTGCTGGTCGCCAAGGAGACCGGCCTGCTCGACACGCAGGTCTACCAGCGCGCCTCCAGCAACGTCGGCATCGACGACGGGACGGCGGACAGCGCCTCCCCCGGCAAGGATACCGTCGCCTGAGCGGCCGCTGCGCCGCTCATTCCGACGCCGGCCGACGCGCCGCCCACCAGGCGAAGGCGGCGGCGGTGAAGAACATCAGCAGGCTGTAGACCGCCGCGGGCACCGACATCGCCGCGTTGCCCAGCACGTTGAGCGCGATGAAGATCGCCAGCGTGCCGTTGTGGATCCCGATCTCCATCGCGATCGCCACCGCTTGCCGGCGCGGAAGCCGCAGTGCCAGCGGAGCGGCATAGCCGGCGCCCATGCTGACCAGGTTGAACAGCAGGCAGGCCAGCCCGACCACCGCCAGGTGCGATGCCAGCGTGCGCCATTCCTGCGCGACCGCGGCCACGATCAGCAGTGCCAGCACCAGCACCGACAGCAGCCGCAGCGGTTTCTCGGCGCGCGCGGCGAAACCCGGTGCACGGGCGCGCACCAGCATGCCCAGCGCCACCGGCAGCACGATGATCACCGCCACCTCGATCACCTTGCGGGTCGGCGGCGGCACGTACTGGCCGGCGCCGAGGAAATGCTCGAGCGCCAGGTTCAGGATCAGGGGCAGGGTCAGCAGGCACAGCGCGCTGTTGATCGCGGTCAGGGTGATGTTGAGCGCCACGTCGCCGCGCGCGAGATGGCTGTAGATGTTGGCGGTGGCGCCACCGGGCGAGGCCGCCAGCAGCATCAGGCCTACGGCCAGTTCGGCCGGCAGGCGGAACGCCAGGGCCAGCGCGAACGCGGCCCAGGGCAGCACCAGGATCTGCAGACCCAGGCCCGTCAGCACCGCGCGCGGGTAGCGCGCGACGCGGCGGAAGTCTTCGGTGGTCAGGCCCAGCCCGAGCCCGAACATGATCACGCCCAGCGCCAGCGGCAGCAGCGCGTTGGTCAGCAACGAAGCCTGCATCGGCGGTTCCCCTCCCGCACCAGGTACCGGCGACCATGCCGCAGCCGCAGGGGATGGTCACGCTGCTGCGCGGCATGGTGCGGGCCACGGCCCGGCACCCGGAACGACAAGGCCGCCCGAAGGCGGCCCTGGATGCGTCGTTGGCGGGGTGGATCAGATGTCGATCCGGCGCGCCTGCATGAAGCGGGTGCCCCAGTAGCCGCCGGTCATGCTGTCCACGCGCACGTCCTTGCCGCGGCTGGGCGCGTGCAGGAACTGGCCCTCGCCGACGTAGATGCCGACGTGGTTGATGCGGCCGCGCATGCCGAAGAACACCAGGTCGCCGGGGCTCAGCGCGTTGCGGTCCTTGATCAGCTCGCCCTCGCCGATGCCGGCGATCTCGCGCGAGACGCGCGGCAGCTCCACGCCGAGCACGTTGCGGAACACGTAGCCGACCAGGCCGCTGCAGTCGAAGCCGGTGTCCGGCGAGGTGCCGCCCCAGCGGTAGGGAGTGCCGACCAGCGACATGGCGCCCTTGAGCACCTGCTGCACGCGGTTGTCGGTGACCGCCTGCGAAGCCGCTGCACCCTGCTGGGCGCGGCCCTCGGCGCCCTGGCCGAGTTCGTAGGCGTTGATCAGGCGGCTGATGTCGCCGGCGAACATGGCCGAGCGGTCCAGCAGCGGGAGGGCGTCGTTGCCGGCCAGGTGCGGCAGCAGTGCGGCCAGGGTGGCCGTCGCGGCGGCGTCGGCCTTGCGACGCAGGGTGGAGCCGGTGGCAGCGGCCGGCTGCGGTGCCGCAGCGCTGGCGTGGGAGGTCGGGGTGGCCGGAGCGGCGGATGCCGCCGTGGCGGTGGTGGGCGGGGCCAGCGGGAGATCGATGCTGGGGGCCGGTTGCTGCTGCAGTTCGATCGCCTCGGGAACAACCGGAGCGGGTTCCGGTGCGGCCAGCGCAGGCAGTGCGCAGGAGACCAGCAGCGGCAGAAGCAGGAAGCGTTTTGCCCGATGGAGGCGGGGCGGGGCGATGGCAGGCAGGCCTGGCGTCAGGTCGTCGGTCGTCACGCGGCGGTCACACAGGAAAAAGCGATGGGCGATGATGCCCCGTCCCGGTGACCACCATGTTCAAAAAAAGTTAATTTTTGGTAAATCCCGATGTGACCGCTGTCCGCTTTCAGAGCAGAACGCGTTTCGCGCCACTGTAGTGGTCGCGCCAGTAATGACCGTCCAGCCGGTCCAGGCGGACGCTGCCGCCGGTGCTGGGGGCATGCACGAAGCGGCCCTCGCCGACATAGATGCCCACGTGGTACACCACGCCGCGGTCGGCGAAGAACACCAGGTCGCCGGCCGCCAGCCGCTCGGGCGCGATCTTTGGTCCCTGCGCCCTGGCCAGGTCACCGGAACTGCGCGGCAGGCGCAGGTCGAGCATGTCCCGGAACACGTAGTTGACCAGGCCGCTGCAGTCGAAGCCGGTATCGGGCGTGTTGCCGCCGTAGCGGTAGGGCGTGCCGACCAGACTGATCGCACGCAGGGTCACCGCATTGGCGGCGGCCGGATCGGCCGGGGTGACCGTCGGCCAGTCGCGGGTCGAGCCGGCGGCCGGTGGCGTGGAGCGCACCGCCTCGCGGCCGCAGGCGGCAAGCAGAGGCAGCAGCAGCGCCGCGACGAGCAGGCGCGAAACTGGCATGGGCGCGGGCGAGCCGGGATAATGCGGGGTCATCGTCACGGCGGCCATCATCGCCGTAGTACCCTGCGGCAGACAAGCCGCCCACCCGCTGCCGCGTCAGGCAGCCAGACCGAGTTGCGCATGAAGATCGAAAAAGACCGCGTCGTCCGCTTCCACTACACCGTTTCCGAGGTCGGCCAGGAGCCGATCGAAAGCTCGAAGGACCGTGATCCGCTGGCGATCCTGATCGGCCACGGCAACATCATCCCGGGGCTGGAAAACGCGATGCAGGACAAGCAGGCCGGCGACAGCTTCGGCGTCGACGTGTCGGCCGCCGATGCCTACGGCGAGCGCCGCGAGGGCATGACCCAGCGCATCCCGAAGAAGCACTTCGGCGAGACCCGACTGCAGCCGGGCATGCAGGTCGTGCTGCAGACCAACTTCGGCCCGCGCGCGGTCACCGTGCAGAAGGTCGGCCACAGCGTGGTCGACGTCGATCTGAACCACCCGATGGCCGGCAAGGACCTGCACTTCGACGTGGAGATCATCGAAGTGCGTGAAGCCGCGGCCGAGGAAGTCGAGCACGGCCACGTGCACGGCGACGGTGGTCACCACCACTGAGTCGCGCCGGGCGTGATGCCTGCAGTGGAAGCCCGCCGGAAGGCGGGCTTTCGCGTTTGTGGGGCCTCCGGCCGGCCCGCGCAGGCGGACCCGCGCCCTGGGCCTGGTCGGGCCGGTCGGCGGGGCCGGCGGCCGCCGGTCGTCGCCATGGACATGCCGGGTGTGTGGTTTTCCGGTGCACGCGGGGCGCTCGCCGTGCCGCGATCGTCGGGGTGAGACGGCTGGATCCGCGCGACGGCGGGACCGACGGTGACGGGTCACGGTGCTGGCGGCAGGCGGGCGTTGGCGCGACGGTCGCGTCTCGCCGGGCCTGCGCGTCCGGGTTCCGGGCGCCGACCCGCTTCCAGTCGTGGCGCGGTGCGAATGCCTGCGACGCTTGGCGTCACGGGACGATGGGTGGCGGCCTGGCCGGTGCGAGCGGCGCGGATGTCCGCTGGTGCGGTTCCTGGCGCCCGTCAGGCGGGGACGGCGGCCAGCCGCTCCCAGGCACTACGCACCGGAGCGAAGCTGCGGCGGTGGTGCGCGCAGGGGCCATGCTGATCGAGCGCCGCCAGGTGTGCGGGGGTGGGATAGCCCTTGTGCGCGTCGAAGCCGTAATGCGGATGCACCGCGTGCAGCTCGGCCATGTAGCGGTCGCGGGCGACCTTGGCCAGGATCGAGGCGGCCATGATCGCCGGCACCAGCGCATCGCCACCGACCACGGCTTCGGCGGCGCAGGCCAGCCCGCGCGGCACCGCGTTGCCATCGATCCGGACCAGCTCGGCGCGCGGCTGCAGCGCCGCGATCGAGCGGCGCATGCCTTCCAGCGTGGCCTGCAGGATGTTGAGCCGGTCGATCTCGTCCACCGCCACCAGTTCGATGTGCCAGGCCAGCGCACGTTCGCGGATGAGCGGATACAGCGCCTCGCGCCGGGCCTCGGTCAGACGCTTGGAATCGTCCAGGCCGTCGATCGGCCGGGCCGGGTCCAGGATCACCGCGGCCACTGCGACCGGCCCGGCCAGCGGGCCGCGGCCGGCCTCGTCGACGCCGGCGGTCAGCAGGCGGTCGCGGGCCAGCGGGAACAGGTCGATGCCGGCCCCGCCACCGCGACCGCGTCGGGCGCGTGCGTTCATGACGCGGCCGGACCCAGGCCGGGCAGCCCGGCGATGGCATCGGCGGCGCGCGCGGAGGCGTCCTGGCGCAGCAGCGCGTGCAGTTCCTCGAAGCGCGGCTGCAGCGCCTCGACCGCCGCACGGTCGCCGAACCACTGCAGCACCGCGGCGGCCAGGCGCTCGGGCGTGCAGGCGTCCTGGATCAGCTCGGGCACCAGTTCCTCGCCGGCGAGCACGTTGGGCAGCGAGTAGCGCTGCACCTTGAGCAGCTTCAGCGCCCGCACGATCCGGTAGGTGAGTGGCGAGATCCGGTAACCCACCACCATCGGCCGCTTGGACAGCATCGTCTCCAGGGTGGCGGTACCGGAGGCCAGCAGGACCACGTCGGCGGCGGCGAGCGCATCGCGCGCCTGGCCATCGAGCAGGTGCGAGTGCATCGCCGGCAGCGCCGAGCGCGACAGCTGCGCCTGCAGCAGGGCACGGCAGGCCGCATTGGCGGCCGGGACCACGACCTGCAGCGCGGGCAGGGTCTCGGAGACCTGCCAGGCGGCTTCGAAGAAGGTTTCGCCGAGCTTGTCGATCTCGCCCAGCCGGCTGCCCGGCAGCACCGCCAGCACCGGCGCGGCGTCGCTCAGGCCCAGGCGCGCGCGCGCGGCGGCGCGATCGGGATGCATCGGCATCGCATCGGCCATCGGGTGGCCGACGAAGCGGGCGTCGATGCCGTGCCGTGCATAGATCGGCGGCTCCATCGGGAACAGGCACAGCACGCGGTCGGCACTTTCGCCGATCTTCTCCGCGCGCTTCTCGCGCCAGGCCCAGACCGACGGGCTGACGTAGTGCACGGTGCGGATGCCGCGCTGCTTGAACCAGCGCTCGACGCCGAGGTTGAAGTCCGGCGCGTCGATGCCGATCACCACGTCCGGACGCCAGGCCAGGCCGCGCTCGCGGAACTCGCGACGCAGCTTCAGCAGGCGCGGCAGGTGCCGCAGCACCTCGACCAGGCCCATCACCGACAGCTCGCTGGCGTCGTGCCAGGTTTCGCAACCGGCATTGCGCATCGCGTCGCCGCCGATGCCGGCGAACCGCGCATCGGGAAAACGGGTGCGCAGCTCGGCGATCAGGCCCGCACCGAGCGCGTCGCCTGAGGCTTCGCCGGCGACGAGCAGGATCCTGGGCGAACCGTCGACGTGGCCCGGGTGCAGCACCGCGCTCACCGCAGCAGGGGCCTTTCGCCGCCGTCGAGGAAGTCGACCAGCAGCTGCACGTCGGCGCTGCCCTTGGCCTGCTCGACCAGTTGCGCCTTGGCCTCGGCCAGCGGCAGGCCGGCGACGAACAGGGTGCGGTAGGCGCGCTTGATCAGGGTGATGCGCTCGGCATCGAAGCCGCGGCGCTTCAGGCCCTCGCTGTTGATGCCGCGCGGCCGGCCCAGCGAATTGCCACCGACCATGGTGTAGGGCGGCACGTCGCCGTTGGCCAGCGCGCCCATCGCCAGGAACGCATGCGCGCCGATCCGGCAGAACTGGTGCGCGCCGGCGAAGCCGCTGATGATCACGTAGTCGCCCACGGTGACGTGGCCTGCCAGGGTGGTGTTGTTGGAGAACACGCAGTGGTCGCCGACGATGCAGTCGTGCGCCACGTGGGTGTAGGCCAGCATCCAGTTGCCGTTGCCGATGCGGGTGATGCCGCCGCCGTTGCCGGTGCCGCGGTTGAGGGTGACGAACTCGCGGAACACGTTGTCGTCGCCGATCACCAGCTCGGTGCGCTCGCCGGCGTACTTCTTGTCCTGCGGCTCGCCGCCGACGGCGACATGGCCGATGAACCGGTTGCCGCGGCCGATCCTGGTCGGGCCGTGGAAACTGCAGTGCGGGCCGATCTCGCAGTCGTCGCCGATCTCCACGTCCGGGCCGATCAGGGTGAACGCGCCCACGCGCACGCCGCTGCCGAGGCGCGCGCCGGGATCGATCACGGCGGTGGGGTGGATCAACGGGGCGGTGTCGCTCATCGCGGCCTCCTTCCTGTTACTCGCGGGTACCGGCGCACAGCACTTCGGCGCAGGCGACGATCTCGCCGGCCACCTTGGCCTCGCCGTAGTAGACGGCCATGTTGCGGATCACGCGCTTGACCTGCACGTGCAGCTCCAGCACGTCGCCCGGGACGACCTGCTTGCTGAAGCGCGCGTTGTCCACCTTGACCATGTAGAACAGCTTGGACTGCGCGTCGCGACCCAGGCTCAGCTGGGTCAGCACGCCGCCGGCCTGGGCCAGCGCCTCGATGATCAGCACGCCGGGCATGATCGGCTGGGTCGGGAAATGCCCCTGGAAGAACGGCTCGTTGATGGTGACGTTCTTGTGCGCGACGATGCGCTTGCCTTCGATGTCCAGCTCCACCACGCGGTCCACCAGCAGGAACGGGTAGCGGTGGGGAATCAGGGTCTGGATGGTGGTGACGTCGATGGGCAACTGCACGGTATCGTTCATTCGGATCTGTCCTGGTGGGAGGCGTTGACGCGGCGCGCCAGCGCATCCAGCTGCTTGAACCGGGCGGCATTCCTGCGCCAGGTCCGGTTGTCGGTGAGGGGCGTTCCGGACGAGTACTCGCCCGGCGTGTGGATGGAGTGGGTGACCAGCGACATCGCGGTGATCATCACCTTGTCGCAGATCTCCAGATGGCCGAGCACGCCGGCCGCGCCGCCGATCAGGCAGTAGCGGCCGATCTTCGCGCTGCCGGCGGCGGCCGAGCAGCCGGCCATCGCGGTATGGGCGCCGATGCGCACGTTGTGGCCGATCTGGACCAGGTTGTCGATGCGGACGTCCTCCTCGAGGACGGTGTCGTCGAGCGCGCCGCGGTCGATGCAGCTGTTGGCGCCGATCTCGCAGTCGTCGCCGACCACCACGCCACCGAGCTGGGGCACGTTGACCCACTGGCCGGCGTCCATCGCCAGGCCGAAACCGGCGGCGCCGAGCACCGCGCCTGGCAGGATCCGCACCCGCTTGCCCAGGCGCACGCGCGCGACCAGGGTGACGCGGGCCTGCAGCTCGCAACCAGCATCGAGCGCGCAGTCCTCGCCGATCGTGCAGTGCGGGCCGACCACGCAGCCGGCGCCGATGCGGCTGCGCGCACCGATGCTGACGAACGGGCCGATGTGCGCGTCCGGCGAGACCTCGGCGGACGGATCGATCGCGGCGCTGGGATGGATGCCGGGCGCACGCGCCGGCACACGCTCGAACAGCGCGCCGATGCGGGCGAACGCCACGTACGGATCGCGTGCGATCAGTGCGGTGCCGCGCACGGACGCGGCGTCATCCGCGCGCACCACGACCACGCCGGCCTGGGTCGCGTCGAGCTGCGAGCGATAGCGCGGGTTGGCCAGGAATGCGAGCTGGGCCGGACCTGCGTTGGCCAGCGTGGCGACGCCCGCAACCGGCGTGTCGCCATCGCCCTGCAGCTGCAGGGAAAAGCGTTCGGCGAGGGTGCGGGCGGTGAAGGTCGGGGCATGCATGGGGTGCATTCTAGGCGCTGCCCCAGGCCCCGGGTAGGGCAGATCAGGAGGACACGTGTGCAGTGAGCGCGCCGTGGTGCGGGCGTCCGCGGTGTTTCGCCCGCCGATGCTGTCGTTGCGACACCCGGTCGTATCGCTCAGCGGTTGGCCAGCAATACGAGCAGGGCGCCGGTGCCGCCCTGCGTGGCTGGCGCGGAATGGAATGCCAGCACGTCCCCGCGCTGGCGCAGCACGCGGTCGACCAGATTCTTCAGCACCGGCACGCCGGTTTCCGCGCCCGCGCCCTTGCCGTGGATGATGCGCACGCAGCCGATGCCGGCGTCCACCGCTTCGGCGATGAAACGCGCCAGCAGCAGCTCGGCCTGCAGTGCGCTGGCGCCATGCAGGTCCAGCTCGTCGAGCGCGGAGAACTGGCCGCGCCGCAGCCGCTGCCAGGCCTGGGCGGACAGGCGGTCGCGACGGAAACTGCTGATGTCGCCGCGTTGCAGGACGTCGCCGTCCGCGCCGGCGAGCGGGGTGCCGGCAGGGGCCTGGACCACGCTGTCGCGACGCAGCGCCGGACGCGGGCGCGGGCGTGCCGGCGGCGCCTCGGCATCGGTGCGCAGCGGCGCCACCTTGCCGATCGCGTCACGGAACAGCGCGGCGTCGTCGTCGTCGATCATGCGCACAGGGTAGCGTCCGCGTGCAGCGGCGCAACCGGCACTGGACGCATCCGGTATCATGCCCGGGTTTTCGAGGAAGCCCATGCGCGTACTGGTCAGCAACGACGACGGCGTGGATGCCCCCGGCATCCGCATCCTGGCGGAGCATCTGCGTGATGCCGGTCACGAGGTCTATGTGGTCGCGCCCGATCGCGACCGCTCGGGCGCCAGCAATTCGCTGACCCTGGATCTGCCGATCCGGGTCAAGCGGATCGATCACTACACCTGCTCGGTGGCCGGCACGCCGACCGACTGCGTGCACCTGGCGCTGACCGGCATGTTCGAGTTCGATCCGGACATCGTGGTCTCCGGCATCAACAACACCGCCAATCTCGGCGACGACGTGATCTATTCGGGCACGGTGTCGGCGGCGATGGAGGGGCGCTTTCTCGGGCTGCCCGCGGTGGCGGTGTCGCTGGCCACGCGCAATCACGACGCGCAGCATTACGAGACCGCCGCGCGTGCCGCGGTGGAGATCGTCGCGCGGCTCAAGGCCGATCCGCTGCCGGCCGACACGATCCTGAACGTCAACGTGCCCGACCTGGCCTGGGGCGATGTCCTCGGCTTCGAGGTGACCCGGCTCGGCAACCGCCATCGGTCCGAACCCTGCATCCCGCAGTCCGACCCGCGCGGCCGCACCGTCTACTGGATCGGCCCGGCCGGCCCGGAGCAGGACGCCGGCCCCGGTACCGACTTCCATGCCGTGCGCACCGGGCGCATCGCGATCACCCCGATCCACGTCGACCTGACCCGCTACCAGGCGTTGGAGAAGGTCGCCGGCTGGGTCGGCGGGCTGAGCGCCGCACTGGCCCGGGACGGAGGCGGGGCGTGACGCCGCGGCTGCGGCTGCAGCCGGCGGCGATGGGTGTCGGGATGACCTCGCAGCGCGTCCGCGACCGCCTGGTCGAGCGCCTGCGCGAAGCCGGCATCGCCGACGAGCGCGTGCTGGCGGTGATGGGCGCGGTGCCGCGGCATCTGTTCGTCGACGAGGCGCTGGCGATGCGCGCCTACGAGGACACCGCGCTGCCGATCGGCTTCGGCCAGACCATCTCCCAGCCCTGGGTGGTGGCGCGCATGACCGAGGTGCTGCTGCAGAACGCGCCGTCGAAGGTGCTGGAGATCGGCACCGGCTCGGGCTACCAGGGCGCGGTGCTGGCGGCGCTGGGGCTGGAGGTCTACACGGTCGAGCGCATCGGCGATCTGCTGCGGCAGGCGCGCAAGCGCTTCCGCACGCTGGGCATGAACGTGCGCAGCAAGCACGACGATGGCCGCGTCGGCTGGGCCGAGCACGGTCCCTTCGACGGCATCCTGGTCACCGCCGCCGCGGCCGCGCTGGTGCCGGCCCTGGTCGAGCAGCTGCGCCCCGGTGGCCAGCTGATCGCGCCGGTCGGCGGCAGCCAGCAGCAGAGCCTGGTCCGGCTCGTTCGCCGCGAGGATGGCGGCGTCGACGAGACGCACCTGGCGCCCGTCACCTTCGTCCCGCTCCTGTCCGGAATGATCGATTGAACCAGAAGATGTCCGAGCCGACTTCCCGTTCCGCCGCGCCCGAGGCGGTCCCGCTGGGCGACCAGATCGCGCAGGTCATCGACCAGCTGCCCGAGGACCACCTGACCCTGGGCGAACTGCTGGACGCGTTCGGTGACGAGGGCCTGCTGCTGCTGACCATCATGCTGACCCTGGTCTTCATGATTCCGGTCTCCATCCCCGGGGTGAGCACGGTGTTCGGCGCGGCGATCCTGCTGGTCGGCATCAGCCGCCTGTCCGGCCGCCCGCTGTGGCTGCCGCGCCGGCTCAAGGAGCGCCCGCTGCCGGCGGCCAAGCTGCGTCCGGGCCTGGCCGGCGGCATGACCTGGGTGCGCCGGCTCGAGAAGGTCGCCCGTCCGTACCGGCTGCGCGTGCTGGTCGACGGCCGCCTGCAGGACATCATCAACAACCTGTGCTTCATCCTGGCCGCGCTGCTGCTGATGGCACCTTTCGGCTTCATTCCGTTCAGCAATACGATCCCGGGACTGGCGCTGCTGCTGTACGCGATCGGCCTGATCCAGCGCGACGGCGGCGCGGTGCTGCTCGGTCACCTGGCCAACATCGGCACGATGGTCTACTTCAGCATCCTGATCGGCGGTGGTGGCGTGGCCGTGCACGGCCTGCTGCAGCGGATCGGCGGTTGATGGCGGTCCGTGCGGATGCCGGGTTGGCATCCGTTCGGACGCGACGTCGCACACTCGGGTTGCACACGATGCGCCCACCCGCCCGGGATCGGGGCGGGCCATGGATACGAGGAGCGGGAATGACGGAGACGAGGCGGATCGGGCCGGCGGGCCTGGCACTGGTGGGATTGCTGGCGCTGGTGCTGGCCGCCTGCAGCAGTACGGTGACCCGGACTCCGGCTGCCAGCGGCGCATCGCCATCGGCCGGATCCGGCAATGCCGGCAGCGTGGTCGTCCAGCGCGGCGATACCCTGTATTCGATCGCGCGCCGGCACGGGCAGCAGGTGGCCGATGTCGCCCGCTGGAACCGGCTGCAACCGCCTTACACCATCTATCCCGGGCAGCGGCTGACGCTGTCCGGCAGCGGCCAGGCCGCGACCGCGGCGCGGCCCGCGCCGACCGCCGGCAGTACACCTGCAGCCCGGCCGGCCGCGCCCGCAGCCACTCCGCCCAGGCCTGCGACGCCGGCTCCCGCGCCCGCGCCTGCCAGCAGCGGTTTCGCCTGGCGCTGGCCGGCGGAAGGCGTGCTGATCAACGGCTTCGTCGCCGGCGACAACACGCGGCAGGGCATCGACATCGGTGGCAACAGCGGGCAGGCGGTCAACGCCGCTGCCGATGGTGTCGTCGTCTACTCGGGTGCCGGTCTGGTCGGCTACGGCGAGCTGATCATCGTCAAGCACAACGAGCAGTGGCTGTCGGCGTACGGGCACAACCGCAAGCGGCTGGTCAACGAAGGCCAGAACGTGAAGGCGGGCCAGCAGATCGCGGAGATGGGGCGGACCGGCGCTGCCCGCGACATGCTGCACTTCGAGATCCGCCACAACGGCAAGCCTGTGGATCCTCTGCCTTACCTGCCCAAGCGCTGATCCAGCCGCGCTGCCGCTTGCCAGCGGATGCTTCGCCTGGCGCAGCGCCCCGGGGCCGTCGGCGCCCGATGCGGTGGATCGTCGCCGGCGGCGCCGCTGCGGTCGCCACGACGGACGTGGGCTTCCTCGCCTTGCCTGCCGAGGCGCCGATCTGGCCATGTGGCCGTTCACCGGCGTGTTCCCATCCAATCGCTGTGCCTGACGTGCCAGCCATGCCGGCCTGCGATGCCGCCCGGTGGTGCCGCTGCGCGGGTGGGCGCCGATGGCTCCCGATCGCGGGGCCGCCGGAGAAGAGTGCCATGGAGGCCGATGAACTTCCGCTCCGGGGCATGGTCGGTTCGACCGGGCGTGTAAGGGGGGCAGAGCGTGACCGCAAGATCGCCGGTGTTGCTCGTCGCATGCTGGGCGCTGCCGGGCCATGCGGCTGCACTGATTCCGCCGGAGGCGGCGCGCGCCGTCTTCAATGAGGCGCGTGCCGTTTGCGCACGCGACGACAGCTAGCTGTGGGGCGCTTCCCTGTGCGTGCCGATCATGCTGGCGGATCCGGCAGCCGCGTGCTCGTGGCCAGCGTCGCCGATGCCGGATTGCCGGTGGAGCGCGACGGCGTGTTCGTCGGCCGGCTGTCCGGCGAGCAGATGATGGCCCACACCGCATTCGGACTGGTCCGCAACGCGCTGGAGCAGCTCATGTGGCCGCTGCCGGAGGATCCGGGCCGTCGCCACTGTCCCGTGTGCTGCCGCCGACGTCCTGCGCTCGGTCCATCGGCCCGCGACATCACGGGGGCGGCAGGGAATCCACACGACGCGACGAGCGTGACCGCCGGGGCGGATCACTTGCGGGCAGTGTCCCTGAAGGTGCGAGCGCTGCCGCGGGCGTCAGCCGGCCGGGGTTTCCAGCAGGAGGATCACCAGCGCACGCCGGCCTTCGCCGGCCAGCACGTTGAAGGTGCGCGCGGCGGCTGCGTTGTCCATCACCTCGATGCCGATGCCGCGGCTCAGGCAGGCGGCCATGACGGCGGGGGCAGGAAAGACCTGGCGGTCGCCGGTGCCGAGCACGATCAGCTCCGGACCCAGCGCGAGCAGGGGTACCAGATGGTCGGGGGCGAGGGTGCTGGCCGACGATGGCCCATCCCAGTCCTCGATCAACTGGTTGGGCGAGACGGCGAAGCTGCGTTGAAGCACCCGGTCGTTGACCCGTGCCTGGCGCCCGTCGGCACCGCGGAGCACGTAGCTGTAATCGGGGCGTTCCTCGCTCAACTGCACGACGGCATCCTGCGCTTCAGGCCCGCGGCAGCACGATCTGGCGCTTGTCGCGGCCGGGGCGGTACAGGGTCGCGGTGTGGCCGATGCGCTGGACCAGGGCCGCGTCGCTGCCGGAGGCCAGCTCGGCGATCATCGCGTCGCGGGCTTCGCGGTCCTCGGCACCGACCTTCACCTTGACCAGCTCGTGGCGCTCCAGCAGCTGGTCCAGCTCGGCCAGCAGCGACGGCGTGATGCCCTTGCCGCCGACCTGCATCAGCGCCTTCAGATCGTGGGCCTGGCCGCGCAGGAAGCGGTTCTGGGCAGAGGTCAGGACAACGGGCATCGGGTGCGGGCCGGGTGAAATGGCGGATCAGGGTATCATGGCCGGCCATCTCCCCGCCGCGGGTCGCGCCCGCGGGAACCCCCATGGCCTCCCGCAGCAAGAGCAGCCACCGCTGGCTCCGCGAACACTTCGCCGATCCCTATGTGAAGAAGGCCCAGGCCGAGGGCCTGCGCTCGCGCGCGGCCTACAAGCTGGAGGAGCTGATCGAGCGCGACCGCCTGCTCAAGCCGGGCATGGCCGTGGTCGACCTCGGCGCTGCCCCGGGAGGCTGGTCGCAGTACGTCCGCCAGGCCCTGGGCGACAGCGGCCGGGTCATCGCCCTGGACATCCTGGAGATGCCGCCGCTGGCTGGAGTGGACTTCCTTCATGGGGATTTCAGGGAGGATGCCGTCCTATCGGAGCTGGAAGCCCGTCTGGACGGCCAGCAGGTCGACCTTGTGCTTTCGGACATGGCACCCAATATGAGTGGCGTGGACGCGGTCGACCAGCCGCGTGCGATGCATCTGGCGGAGCTGGCGATGGAGTTCGCCGACGCCCATCTGCGCCCCGGTGGCGCCTTCCTGATCAAGCTGTTCCAGGGAGTGGGCTTCGACGATTACGTGCGCGAGCTGCGCCGGCGCTACGAGCGGGTGGTCATCCGCAAGCCGGCGGCGTCGCGCAAGCGCTCGCCCGAGGTCTATGCCCTGGGGCAGGGCAAGCGTGCCCAGATCAAGTAAGCTCGACCCGTCCGGCCCGGCCGGGACACCATAGAGAAGAGGAAGCACCGGAGCGATGAGGATGAACGACTTGACCAAGAATCTGCTGCTCTGGGTGGTGGTCGCCGTCGTACTGATGGTCGTGTTCCAGAGCTTCTCGCCGCGCGGCGCGACGACCTCGACCGGCGAAGCGCCGACCTACACGCGCTTCCTGCAGGACGTCGAATCCGGTCGCATCCGTTCGGTGGTGATCACCGACGAGAGCACGCTGACCAGCAACGTCATCCGCTATCGCCGCAGCGACGGCACCGAAGGCCAGGTGGTCGGTCCGATCGACCTCAAGCTGACCGACCAGCTGCTGGGCAAGAACATCGAAGTCACCCGCGAGCCGCCCAAGACCGGCCCGGGCTTCTGGGGCATCGTCCTGAACTTCCTGCCGGTGCTGCTGCTGATCGGCTTCTGGATCTTCATGATGCGGCAGATGCAGGGCGGCGGTGGCGGCGCGAAGGGCGCGATGTCCTTCGGCAAGTCGCGCGCCAAGCTGCAGGGCGAGGACCAGGTGAAAGTCACCTTCGCCGACGTCGCCGGCTGCGACGAGGCCAAGGAGGAAGTCGGCGAGCTGGTCGAGTTCCTGCGCGATCCTTCCAAGTTCCAGAAGCTGGGCGGCAAGATTCCGCGCGGCGTGCTGATGGTCGGCCAGCCCGGCACCGGCAAGACGCTGCTGGCCAAGGCCATCGCCGGCGAGGCCAAGGTCCCGTTCTTCTCGATCTCCGGTTCGGACTTCGTCGAGATGTTCGTCGGCGTCGGCGCCAGCCGCGTGCGCGACATGTTCGAGCAGGCCAAGAAGCACGCGCCGTGCATCATCTTCATCGACGAGATCGACGCCGTCGGCCGCCATCGCGGGGCCGGCCTGGGCGGCGGTCATGACGAGCGCGAGCAGACCCTGAACCAGCTGCTGGTCGAGATGGACGGCTTCGAGGGGGGCGAGGGCGTGATCGTCATCGCCGCCACCAACCGTCCCGACGTGCTCGACCCGGCGCTGCTGCGTCCGGGCCGCTTCGACCGTCAGGTCGTGGTCGGCCTGCCCGACGTGAAGGGCCGCGAGCAGATCCTGCGTGTGCACATGCGCAAGCTGCCGCTGGCCGACGACGTGGAGCCGATGGTGATCGCGCGCGGTACCCCGGGCTTCTCGGGCGCCGACCTGGCCAACCTCTGCAACGAGGCGGCCCTGTTCGCCGCGCGCGGCAACGAGAAGGAGGTCCGCATGGACCACTTCGACCGCGCCCGCGACAAGATCCTGATGGGCGCCGAGCGCCGCTCGATGGCGATGAGCGAGGACGAGAAGACGCTGACCGCCTACCACGAGGCCGGCCACGCCATCGTCGGCCGCCTCGTCCCCGAGCACGACCCGGTCTACAAGGTCACGATCATTCCGCGCGGCCGCGCGCTGGGCGTGACGATGTACCTGCCCGAGGGCGACCGCTATTCGATGAACCGCGTGGCGATCGAGTCGCAGCTGTGCTCGCTGTATGGCGGCCGCGTCGCCGAGGAGCTGATCTTCGGTGAGGACAAGGTCACCACCGGTGCCTCCAACGACATCGAGCGCGCCACCAAGATGGCGCGCAACATGGTCACCAAGTGGGGCCTGAGCGACGAGATGGGGCCGATCGCCTATGGCGAGGAAGAGGACGAGGTGTTCCTCGGTCGCTCGGTCACCCAGCACAAGAACGTATCCGACGCGACCGCCCGCCGGATCGACGAGGTGGTGCGCTCGATCCTGGACAAGGCCTACGCCAGGACCAAGGCCCTGCTGACCGAGAACAGCGACAAGCTGCATGCGATGTCGCAGCTGCTGCTGCAGTACGAGACCATCGACGCGCCGCAGATCGACGCGATCATGGAAGGCCGCGAGCCGCCGCCGCCGATGGGCTGGAACAAGTCCGGCAAGGGCGGTGACCAGAGTGGCGGTGGCGACCCGCGCCCGCTGCCGCCGGTCGGTGGCCCCGCCACCCAGAGCTGACCGCTCGGCTGGCTGCAGGCATGCCCGACCATGAGCACCAGGCGCCACCCCGTGGCGCCGGCTATTACGTCCGCAATCCGTGGCGCAACCGCGCGACGGCTGGTTTCGCGGCCGCATCCTCGCTGCTGACCTTCACTGCGCTGTTCTACGCATTCGGTGCGCTGCCGCTGCTGCTGGTGGTGCCCTGCGTGCTGCTGGCCGTCGCCGCGTTCGGCTTCGGCCTGTACGCACGCCATCGCGCCGCACGCCAGGATGCAGCGCTGTTCCGCGAACTGGGTCGCTAGCAGCACCGCGTCGCGCCGTCGCGACGCTTCCAGACCGCCGCGTACGCGGCAGGGGAGTGAGAGCATGTTCGACCTGTCGCCGCAGCTGGACTGCAACGGCCGCCGCCTCGTGCTGGATCGCCCCCGGGTGATGGGCATCGTCAACGTCACCCCCGATTCGTTCTCCGACGGCGGCGCGCACGATACGGTCGCCGCCGCGGTGGCCCATGGCCTGCGGCTGGTCGCCGAAGGGGCGGACATCCTCGACATCGGTGGCGAATCGACCCGCCCCGGTGCCGAAGCGGTGCCGCTGGACGAAGAGCTGCGGCGGGTGCTGCCGGTGATCGAGGCCCTTGCAGGGCAGGTCGCGGTGCCGATCAGCATCGATACCTGCAAGCCCGAGGTCATGCGCGCCGCGGTGCACGCCGGTGCCGGCATGGTCAACGACATCCAGGCGCTGCGCGCGCCAGGCGCGCTGGAGGCGGTGGCCGATCTGCGCGTGCCGGTGGTGCTGATGCACATGCAGGGCGAGCCCGGCTCGATGCAGGCCGCGCCGCAGTACGACGACGTGGTCGCCGAGGTGCACCGGTTCCTGGCCGAGCGGATCTTCGCGGCGGAACTGGCCGGGATCGAAAAGAAGCGGATCGTGGTCGATCCCGGTTTCGGCTTCGGCAAGTCCACCGGGCACAACATGACCCTGCTGGCCGGCCTGGAACGGATCGGCGAGCTGGGCGTGCCGGTGCTCGCCGGTCTGTCGCGCAAGCGCAGCCTGGGCGAGCTGACCGGACGCGAGGTGCCGGCCGAGCGCGTCGCGGCGTCGGTGGCCGCGCATCTGGTCGCCGTGCAGCGCGGTGCGCGGATCGTGCGCGTGCACGACGTGGCCGCTACCGTCGATGCGATGAAGGTCTGGGCGGCCATCGACGCGGTACCCGCTCCGCGGCGCGATGCGGCGCCCGCGATCCGCTGGCCGGAAGAGACCTGAGGCGTCCGCCCGGCCTGTTGGGCGGCATGAGCGTCCAGCCTCCGCAACGAGGCGGCCCGGCATCGGTTTTTCTTCAACCGTCGTCGCGTTTGCCGCCGATCCGGCGGGCGTCGCGTGCCGGACAAGGTTCGCGCACAGGCGTGTGAGCGCCCCCCGCCGGTACGTCAGGTGCACGCAGCGGCCCCGCGCTGTCGTCATGTATGACGTCGGTAAGGGTCGCATCGATGTGCGCCGTGGCTGTTCACCATGGCGGGCGCTGCGTTCGCGCGACGCCTGCGGCAGGTTGGGCAATGTCCGCCACGAGGTCCGCGACGGGCAGTGCCCTTGATGCTTTGGCCGCCGAAGTGGCCATCGCATCGGGATCCCGGCGCGACGAGGCATCGCGCACGGGCGCGGCCTGATGCGCGGCGTGGCGCAGCCTGCGCCACTGCGATGCGGGGAGGGAGCGCCTGCGTCGGCTGCGGCGGCGCACATCGCAATGGCCGGAGCGATGCCCCACACTGTGCGCCTTTCATCTCCGGCGGGACTCCCATGCAGGCATGGCAGCGGCGCAAGAACATCGATCTGATCACCGTGCACGAGGAAGGGCGGCGGCTGGTGCCGACCCTCAGCTGGCCGCATCTGGTGGCGCTGGGTATCGGCGCGATCGTGGGTACCGGCATCTACACGCTGATCGGCGTCGGCGCCAATCTGGCCGGCCCGGCCGTCCTGCTGTCCTTCATCATCGCCGGCGTGGTCTGCGCCTGTGCGGCGCTGGCCTACGCCGAGATGTCGACGATGATGCCGGCCGCCGGCAGCGCCTACACCTACAGCTACGCGGTGCTCGGTGAGGGCGCCGCCTGGATCGTCGGCTGGAGCCTGATCCTCGAGTATTCCCTGGTGGTCAGCGCGGTGGCGGTGGGCTGGTCCGGCTCGGTGGTGGAGTTCCTGGCCGGCATCGGCCTGCAGCTGCCGCAGGCGATCGCGGTGGGCCCGCATGCCGGCGGCGTGATCAACCTGCCGGCGGTGCTGATCACCTTCGTCGTGGCCGGGCTGCTGGTGGTCGGGACGAGGGAGAGCGCAACGCTCAACGCGGTGCTGGTGGTGGTCAAGGTGGTGGCGCTGGCGGTGTTCGTGGCCATCGCGCTCCCGCATTTCGACGCGGCCAACCTCGATCCGTTCATGCCCTACGGCTTCGCCAAGAGCATGGATGCCGGAGGTGCCGAGCGCGGCGTGATGGCTGCGGCGGCGATCATCTTCTTCGCGTTCTACGGCTTCGATGCGATCTCCACCGCCGCCGAGGAAACGAAGAACCCCAAGCGCGACCTGTCGATCGGCATCATCGGCTCGATGGTCGGCTGCACCGTGATCTATCTGCTGGTCGCGCTGGCCGCGGTCGGCGCGATGAGCTACATGGTGTTCGCGCAGAGCCCGGCGCCGCTGGCGCTGATCATGCGCGAACTGGGACAGGGCACCGCCGCCGGCATCGTCTCCGGCGCGGCGGTGGTCGCGCTGCCGACCGTGCTGCTGGCGTTCTTCTACGGGCAGAGCCGCATCTTCTTCGTGATGTCGCGCGATGGGCTGCTGCCGCGCGGCCTGTCCAAGGTCAATCCGCGCAGCGGGACGCCGGTGGCGATCACCCTGTTCACCGCGGTGCTGGTCGCCGCGCTGGCGGGCGTGGCGCGGCTGGACGAGATCGCCGCGCTCGCCAACGCCGGCACCCTGGCCGCGTTCACCGCGGTGTCGGTGTGCCTGCTGGTGCTGCGCCGCCGCGACCCGCAGCGCCCGCGCGTGTTCCGCACGCCGCTGGCCTGGGTCGTGGGGCCGGTGGCGATCCTCGGCTGCACCTACCTGTTCCTGAGTCTGCCGCAGAAGACCCAGCTGTGGTTCCTGGCCTGGAACGTGCTCGGCGTGCTGGTGTACCTGGTCTATTCGCGCAGCAACAGCGTGCTCGGGCGCGGCAGGGACGCGTGACCGCACAGGCCATCCGGACGCGCTGATGGCGATCGACCTCCGGCCGCCGGTCATCGCGGTGATGGGCCCGACCGCGTCGGGCAAGACCGCGTTCGCCATCGCGCTGGCGCAGCGGGTCGGCGGCGAGATCGTCAGCGTCGATTCGGCGCTGGTCTATCGCGGGCTGGACATCGGCGCGGCCAAGCCGGACCTGGCCGAGCGCGCCGGCGTGCCGCACCACCTGCTGGACCTGCGCGCGCCCTGGCAGCCGTACTCGGCGGCGGAGTTCGCCGCCGATGCGCGCGCCGCGATCGACGACATCCTCGCCCGTGGCCGCCTGCCGATCCTGGCCGGCGGTACCGGACTGTATTTCCAGGCGCTGCTGCGCGGGCTGTCGCCGATGCCGGCGGCCGATCCGGCATTGCGCGAGGTGCTGGCCGCGGAGGCCGCGGCGCGCGGCTGGCCGGCGATGCACGCCGAGCTGGCCGGAATCGATCCGGCTGCCGCCACCCGTATCGGCCCGAACGATCCGCAGCGGATCCAGCGGGCGCTGGAGGTGTACCGGCTCAGCGGCGAGACGATCAGTGCCTGGCAGCGTCGGCCGCCACCGCCGCGTCCACCATGGCGGGTCCTGCCGCTGGTACTGGCCCCGCGCGAGCGCGCGGTGCTGCACGAGCGGATCGCCCGCCGCTTCGACCTGATGCTCGCCGCGGGCTTCCTCGACGAGGTCCGCCGCCTGCGCGCGCTGCCCGGCCTTCAGGCGGTGGCGCGGCCGCTGGACCTGCCGGCGCTGCGTGCGGTGGGCTACCGCCAGGCCTGGGAACACCTGGACGGCGCCTTCGACGCCGCGCAGCTGCGCGACCGCGGCATCTTCGCCACCCGCCAGCTGGCCAAGCGCCAGATCACCTGGCTGCGCGGCGAACTGGACGCGCGCTGGTTCGACCCGGTGCACGACGCGGACCGGCTGCGGGATGCGGTCGGGGCCTTCCTGCCGGCGGGCCGGGCCGGCCTTGTGTAACATGCTCCCAACGGGCGGGGAACGGCCCGGATGGACCAATAACAATAAGCGGGGAAACCACATGTCCAAGGGGCAATCGCTGCAGGATCCTTTTCTGAACGCACTGCGTCGCGAGCGCGTGCCGGTGTCGGTCTACCTGGTCAACGGGATCAAGCTGCAGGGCACGATCGAATCGTTCGACCAGTTCGTGGTGCTGCTTCGCAGCACCGTCAGCCAGATGGTCTACAAGCACGCCATTTCCACGGTGGTACCGTCGCGCAACGTCAAGGTGGGTCCGGGAGGCGGCTACGTGCAGCAGCCCGGCGAGGCCGGCCACGACGACGACGGGCAAGACGAAGCGGAGTCCTGATTGTTCGAACGTTCGCGCAAGGGTGAACATGCCCTGCTGATCCAGCCCTACTCGGGCGGTGCACTGGCCGAGGATGTGCTGGAGGAGTTCGCCGACCTGGCCCGCTCCGCCGGTGCCACCATCGCGGCGACATTGACCGCGCGGATCGACAAGCCCAACCCGGCGCTGCTGATCGGCACCGGCAAGCTGGAAGAAGTGCGGGCCGCGGCCGACGCTACCGGCGCCGACCTGATCCTGGTCAACCATCCACTCAGCCCCGGCCAGGAACGCAACCTTGAGCGCGAGCTGCAGCGCCGGGTGGTGGACCGCACCGGCCTGATCCTGGACATCTTCGCCCAGCGCGCCCGCAGCCACGACGGCAAGCTGCAGGTCGAACTGGCCCAGCTCAAGCACATGGCCACGCGCCTGGTGCGCGGCTGGACCCACCTGGAACGCCAGCGCGGTGGCGCCATCGGCCTGCGCGGCCCCGGCGAAACCCAGCTGGAAACCGACCGCCGCCTGTTGCAGAAGCGTCTCGAGCAGCTGCAGCGCCGGCTGGACAAGGTCGAGGTGCAGCGCACCCAGATGCGCCGCGCCCGCGTGCGCAGCGAGCTGCCGCGCGTGGCCCTGGTCGGCTACACCAATGCCGGCAAATCGACCCTGTTCAATGCGCTGACCGGCGCAGACGCCTACGCGGCCGATCAGCTGTTCGCCACACTGGACCCGACCGTGCGCCGGATCACCCTGCCGGGCGGCGGCGTGGTTCTGGCCGATACGGTCGGCTTCGTCCGCGACCTGCCGCACGAACTGGTCGCCGCGTTCCGCTCGACCCTGAGCGAGGCGCGCGAGGCCGACCTGCTGCTGCATGTGATCGATGCCGCCGATCCGCAGCGCGAGGACCGCATCGCCCAGGTGGATGAGGTGCTGACCGAGATCGGCGCCGGCGACCTGCCGCAGCTGCTGGTGTTCAACAAGATCGACCGGATCGAGGGCGCCGAACCGCGCCACGACCACAGCGAGGCGGCGGCCGACGAGCCCGGTCACCACGAGCGTGTCTGGCTGTCGGCCCGCGATGGCCGCGGCCTGGAACTGCTGCAGGCCGCGCTGGCCCGGCGGCTGGACTTCCAGCGCGCCTTCGGCGAACTGCGCCTGCCGCCGGGTGCCGGCCGCCTGCGCGCGCGCCTGCACGAGGCCGGCGCCGTCCAGTCCGAGACCGCGGACGAGGAGGGCTGGCTGCTGCAGATCGACATGCCGCTGGGCGAGGCCGAGCGGATCGCCGCCGGTCCCGGCGGGGTGTATCTGCAGGACCTGCTGCCGCCGGTCGAGCCGGACGAGTGGGCCTGACCGGCCCGGGCACCCGGCGGCGGGGCTGCGCCGTTCCTGCGCACGGCCGCGGCCACTGAGCCGGGCCGGGCGCGCATCGCCGCATTTGGGGGCTGCCTGGCGCCGCCCGGCAGTGCCGCCGGCCTGCGCCGCGGGATCGGAGAACGGCCATCTCGCAGGTGCGTGGCCGATGCCGCCGATGTCGATGCCGGCCCGCCCCTTGTCGGGGCGGCAGGGCGTCCCCATCAGTTAGAATCGGGCTTCTGCCGCCGCATGCAGCGTTTTGCTGCGTCCGGCCGGACCCGCAACCACGGAGTGTGCATGGCCTGGAATACCCCCGGGAAGGGTGGGGACTCCCCCGACAACAATGGACGCAACCCCTGGCCGCCGCGGCGGCC
>Ga0075364_10000357_pt1 | contig 22545 bp, 19 predicted proteins | sample EndMetdeltDD1764_FD_71517 | JGI IMG/M metagenome (GOLD analysis project Ga0075364, IMG submission 71517) | Populus endosphere microbial communities from Tennessee, USA - Endosphere MetaG P. deltoides DD176-4 | ecosystem: Host-associated > Plants > Roots > Endosphere | place: USA: Tennessee...
GCGCTGGAATTCGACCTCGACACCGGCAAACGCGGCGAACGCGACAGCCACCTGCGCGAATTGTTATGCGAGCTGACCGGCGCCGAAGACGCCACCATCGTCAATAACAATGCCGCTGCCGTGCTGATTGCCTTGAACGCTGTTGGCGCCGGCCGTCAGGCCATCGTTTCGCGCGGCGAACTGATCGAGATCGGCGGCGCTTTCCGCATGCCCGACATCATGGAACGCGCCGGTGTAAAACTGGTCGAAGTCGGCACCACCAACCGTACCCACCCAAAGGATTACCGCAACGCCATAACAGAAGAGACGGCGCTGATCCTGAAAGTGCACACCTCCAATTACCGCATCGAGGGTTTCACCGCCGAAGTGCCTGGAGCCGAACTGGCAAGGATCGCAAAAGATGCGGATGTGGCACTGCTGAACGATCTCGGTTCCGGCACGCTGGTGGACCTCTCGCAATACGGCCTCGCCCGCGAGCCGACCGTGCGTGAAGCCGTCGCCGAGGGCGCGGATCTGGTCACCTTCTCCGGCGACAAACTGCTGGGTGGTCCGCAGGCCGGGTTTATCGTCGGCCGCAAGGATCTGATCGCCGAGATCAACCGCAACCCGCTGAAACGGGCATTGCGCGTCGACAAGATCCGCATCGCCGCCCTTGCCGCAACGCTAAAGCTTTATCGCGACCCGGATCGTCTGGGCGAACGTCTACCGACCCTGCGCATGCTGTCGCGCCGCCAGAGCGAAATCGCCGAACAGGCCGAACGACTGTTGCCGAGCGTGGCCGAGATGCTGACAAAATTCGGCTACACGGTCGAAACCTGCCGCTGCTCGAGCCAGATCGGCTCCGGCGCGCTGCCGGTCGATACGATCCCGAGTGCCGGTCTGCGCATCAGTCACACCAGCGGCAGTGCGCTTGAAAAACTTAGCTCCGCCTTCCGCGCCCTTCCCCGCCCCATCCTCGGGCATATCCGCGATGGCGCTCTGATCCTCGACCTGCGCTGCCTCAACGATGAAACCGCCCTTCTCTCCAGCCTTTCGCACGTGAATGCCGATGCGCTGGCTTGACCGTTTTCGCCGCAGCACCACTGAGCCGGCATCGGTCGCGGATCCTACCGCCGAGCAGATGGACGCGGCTCTCATCGCCGCCAAGACCAGCGACTACGACACGGCGCTGGCGCTCTGGGAACCGCTCGCTCGTGGCGGCAATGCGCGTGCGCAAAACAATATTGGTGCCTGTTTCGCCGAAGGCCTCGGTGTCCCATCCGACCGGCCGCTGGCGCTGAAATGGCTGACGCTTTCCGCAGAGGCCGGCGATCCCGTCGGCCAGCGCAACTGCGCCGCCTTCCACATGCAGGGCAGCGATGCCACCGGCTCCGACGCCGATACGGCCAAGGCCGCAACGCTTTATCGCCTTGCCGCCGAACAGGGCGATGCGGAAGCGCAGGACATGTTGAGCTGGCTGCTGCTCGAAGGCGAGATCGTCCCCTCCGATCCCGCCGAAGCCAAACTCTGGGCCGAACGCGCAGCCGAAGGCGGTGTTGCCGCCTCGATGACGCGTCTCGGCATGCTCTATCACAATGCCATCGGCGTGGACCGCGATCCGGCCAAGGCCGTGTTCTGGTGGCGCAAGGGGGCTGAAGGCGGTGATGCCGACGCGCAGGCCATGCTGGGGGCCGCCTGCCATATGGGTGCGGGAGCGCCGGTCGACCGTATCGCGGCGCTGGCATGGCTGATCCGCGCCATGAATGGCGGCAGCACCCTTGCCCAACCCTTTCTGACACCCGTGCGCGAAAACCTGTCCACACCGGATATCGCGGAAGCCGAACGCCGCGCAAAACTGCCGCTGGCCGACGTGATCACGGGAGACACCCCATGATCATCGGCACCGCCGGCCATATCGACCACGGCAAAACGACACTGGTCAAAGCGCTGACCGGCACCGATGCCGACCGCCTGAAGGAAGAAAAGGCGCGCGGCATCACCATCGATCTCGGTTTTGCCTACGCAAAATTGGCAGGCGACGCCGTCACCGGTTTTATCGACGTGCCCGGCCACGAAAAGTTCATCCACACCATGCTGGCAGGCGCAGGTGGCATCGATTACGCGCTGCTGGTCATCGCAGCCGATGACGGCATCAAGCCGCAGACCCGCGAACATCTCGCCATTCTCGACCTTCTCGGCATTTGTCGAGGCATCGTCGCGCTCACCAAGGCCGATCTGGTGGATGCGGACCGCTTGACCGCCGTGACCAACGATATCCGTGCCCTGCTCGCCCCGACACGGCTGAGAGACATCGACATCCTGCCGGTCTCCGCCGTGACGGGTCAGGGCATCGATGCGCTGAAAGACATTCTCGCCGAAGCCGAACGCGATACGGTCGAAACCGCCACCGAAGGCCGTTTCCGTCTCGCCGTCGATCGCTCCTTCACACTGTCGGGCGCCGGCACCGTCGTCACCGGCACGGTTCTCTCCGGTTCGGTGGCGATAGGTGACGCCGTCACCGTCTCGCCCACCGGCTTGTCCGCCCGCGTGCGTTCCATCCACGCACAGAACATGGCGGTCGAACGTGGGTTTGCCGGCCAGCGCTGCGCTCTCAACCTTGCCGGCGAGGCCATCGCCAAGGACGCCATCCATCGTGGCGACATGGTGGTCGATCCGGCCCTGCACGCCCCGACCGACCGTATCGATGCCGAAATGACGGTTCTTTCCAGCGAACCCAAGGCAATCGGCCAGTGGTTCTCCGCGCGTTTCCACCATGAAAGCGTCGAGGCCGGTGCTCGTATCGTGCCGCTCGAAGGCCCGGTCGCGCCCGGTGCCACCGCCCGCGTGCAACTCGTGCTCGACCGCCCGATTGCCGCCGCCGTCGGTGACCGTTTTATCCTGCGCGATGTCTCCGCCCAGCGCACGATCGGCGGCGGCGCGCTGATCGATCTGCGCCCGCCGGCCCGCAAACGCCGCACGCCCGAACGTCTCGAACAACTGACGGCCGCCGCAAAACCCACGACCGCCGAACAACTCTCCGCCCTCATCGATACCGCGCCCTATCTCGTCGACCTCAACACATTTGGCCGCGACCGGGCGATTTCGCCGCAACAACTGGATACCGCGGCGAAAGCGGCAGGCATCGTGCTGGTCGAAGCCGGCGGCATTGCCTACGCCATGTCGGCAAAACACCGCACCGCCTTCACGACACAACTCACCGACCTGCTGGCCGCCTTCCACATGGAAAACCCGGAACTGCAGGGCCAGGGCCGCGAGCGCCTGCGCATGGCTATGACGCCCCGCCTTCCCGCGCCCGCTTTCCTCACCGTCATGCGTGCAGAAGCAGCCCTTGGCACGATCGTGCTCGAAGGCGCCTTCGTGCGCCTGCCCGCCCACATCGCCCAGCTGGGCGAAACGGAAGAAGCGCTTTACGCCGAAATCCTGCCGCATCTGATCGGCGAAAACCGTTTTCGCCCGCCGCGCGTGCGCGATTTTGTCGAACTGATCGCTGCCGAAGAACGCGAAATCAGGCGTGTGCTCAAACTCTGCGCCCGGCTTGGCCGCGTCGACCAGATCCGCAACGATCACTTTTTCACCCGCGCCACCACCGCCGAAATGGTCGAGATCATTCGCGACGTGGCGGCAGGGGCGGAGCATGGCGAGTTTTCCGCCTCCGCCTTCCGTGACCGGGTGACGAGCGGCCGAAAAGTTGCCATCGAAATCCTCGACTTTTTCGACCGACATGGTGTAACGCTTCGGCGCGGCGATCTTCGCCGCATCAATCCGCATCGGCTCGATCTGTTCGGCCCGTCCGTTCCTGATGCTGAAAATGGAAGAGATTCGTCCCCGGTGGGGCGTCCGGACTTCAAATCCGGGTGGGGCAGCGACGCTGTCTTGGGTGGGTTCGACTCCCATTCTCTTCCGCCATCAGGAGAAAAATCGTGAGCAATCCTGCAGCCGATACCGATTTCGACGACTGGGTGATCGACACCTATGCGGATGCCGGTTCCTTCACCATGCTGTTCATTCTGGTGTCGATCAGCGAGACCAAAGTGGAGCTGCTGCGCTCCGCCTATCTGCATGTGGTGGGCGACGAATTGCGCTGGCCGGACATGGCAAAGCTGTTTGCCGGTGCGGGCGTCAACTGGTCCGGCGTGGTGTTCTATCGTGCCGGCCGCGAGGGCCTTGTCGAGGACAGTGAGGCCAAGGCCCGGCTTGCCTCACTGGTGCGCAAGCTGGACGAGGATCGCTCACTGATCCGCGATGGCGAGTTTTTTAATGAAGACGGTCTGCGGTTGAAGATCGAGGAAATCAAGCCGCATTAATGGGTGGCTACGTCATGGCACGTCATCCTCGGCCTTGAGCCGAGGATCTAACCATGTCAACAATATCAGGCATTTGCAGATCCTCGGCTCAAGGCCGAGGATGACGGCGTGGGGGTTTTAAGCCGTGATTTCCTTCGAGGAAATCGAATACACAAACGTCTTCGGGCTCAGGCAATCCACTTCGCCACGCGATGTAAACGCAGCCGGATACATGAAAAAATTCTGGCGGATCTCGTTGCCCGGAAGTGTGATGTCACGCGCCGTATTGTAACCGATCCAGTTCATTTCCCAGTTGCCAAAAGCCTTGGCACGGAAAGCCTGAACGGCATCGTTGTCGAGTGGCAACTTTTCTTCCAGCACGACCTTGCGCACATCGGCCGGATCGACCGGCACCCAGCCCTGCCCCTCGAGATAGACTTCGGCGCGACAGTGCTGTGCACCGGTAATGTCACCGGCACGGCCGAGCGTCTTGAAGTCCGCCGAATTGGCAACACGCACACCAAACACATCGCGGGCCGGCAGGCCGGCGGCGCGGGCGAGTGCGGTGAAGAGGCTGTTGATATCGGCGCATTTGCCGCCGAAATAGCCGGTTTCCAGCATGTCCTTCACGTTGCCGACGCCGCAGCCGGCAATATTGGCATCACGAAAGGTGTTTTCGACAACCCAGTCATAGATGGCGCGGGCCTTGTCCTCGTCCTTCTCGCGGCTGCCGATGATTTTCATCGCCGTATCCTTGACGATGCCGTCAATCGGCGCGCTCGGCGTACCGATCAGCGCGGAATCGCGTTCGGCCTGCGCAACGTCTGCACCATCGGCTGTGCGATTGCGGGTCTGGATCGTCTGGGTGAATTCGACCGTGCGCTTGCCGTCGGTCTGCCATTCGACAGAAAGAATATCGGCGCCCGAAATTGCGTCCTTTTTCATCGCAACTTCCTTGCTGTCGGAAGTCCAATGCGGTGCTGATGCCTTCTGGTATTCGCCAGCCGACTGTGCAACCGGCAGCCAGAGTTTTGCCGGGCCGCTCACATCGGTGAGGTCCACCTTGGTGGTGACTTCGAACGTGCGCCACGTCGCAGCATCGACCACCTTGTCGGCAGCAAAAACCGGGCTTGCACCGCGGGACATGAAGGCGGCGGCAACGGATGCGGTTGCGGCATGGCCAAGGAAACGGCGGCGGTTAAACATGATGCCCAACTCCTGTTGTCAGTGCACCGCTCCGGGAACAGGCCTGTTTCCGGTTATAACGATGCGGTATGCGATAAAGTGTTGTCTTGCTTACCCCCTTTGTAGCCGCCGGGGAAACAGGAATTGCAATCATCAAGTAATTTTGACGCAAAAATCAGCAGGCTGCCGCCATCTTAGCCTTGTCCGCTTTCGGGATCGGCATGGCGAGGTCAAGCCCGCGTGCCGTCGGCGGCTGCCAGGTTTTCGATTCCGGCAGCGCCCCTTGCGGATTGGTGCTGGTGTGCTGACCGCCAGTGCCACCCGTCCAGCCGGTGGAACCGGTATTGCCGGGAGATGTGCCGGCCGCAGATTCCGTATCGGCAGGTGTCGCGGCCTCGGCTTTGCTGGCTGGATCACAGGCAGTCTGGTTTTCAAGACTTTGAGCGGATGGCGGATTACCGGCATTGCCCGACTGCGCGGCAACAGGAGCTGCCGCAAGCATCAGGACTAAAGCAGATGCAGCGGCACCACTGAGAAACGTAAAGGATTTCGAACGAAACAGGGACATGGGGAACCTCCATCAGTTCCCCTCCAAACGCCCCTGCCCGAAAGCTTGTTCCTTGATCAGCCGATCAGCCGTCGACAACAATCCCGGCAGCCCCCTCTTCCACCGTGCCAACGATGGAGGCCAGCGGATAACCTGCGGCACGGATCTCTTCAACCAGCGCATCCGCCTTGTCAGCGGAAACGGAAACCAGCAGGCCACCTGATGTCTGCGGATCGGCAAGCAGCATGCGTTGCCATTCCGGCATACCATCCGGCAGCGTGATCGCTTCGCCGTAGCTCGACCAGTTGCGGCCCGAAGCGCCGGTAATAAAGCCTTGTTGCGCCAGTTCTTCCGCCTTGGTGAGGAACGGGATGCCGGAAAGTTTTAGGCGTAACGTCAAGCCCGAGGCCCGCGCCATTTCCAACCCGTGGCCTAGAATGCCGAAACCGGTGACATCGGTAATCGCATGTACATCCGCATTGGCGGCAAGCTCGGTGCCGATCCTGTTGAGCAGCGTCGTGGAAGCGATCATCTCGTCGTAAGCGGCGGCCGGCAGCGCGTTCTTCTTGATCGCCGAGGAATAGATGCCGATACCGATGCCCTTGGTGAGGATCAGCTTGTCACCCACCTTGGCACCACCATTGCGGCGCACCTGGCTCGGATGGCAGATGCCGATGACGGCCAACCCGTAGATCGGTTCGACACTGTCGATCGAATGGCCGCCGGCAACCGGAATACCGGCGGTGGAACAGACGGCCGCCCCGCCCTCGAGGATTTTGCCGATGGTTTCCGGCTCCAGCTTGTTGATCGGCATGCCCAAAATGGCGAGCGCCAGGATCGGCTTGCCCCCCATCGCATAAACGTCGGAAATGGCATTGGTGGCAGCGATACGGCCGAATTCATAAGGGTCATCCACCATCGGCATGAAAAAATCGGTGGTGGCGATAACACAGGTATTGTCATCGATCTGCCAGACGGCGGCGTCATCGGCCATCTCGTTGCCGACGAGCAATTGTGCGAATGGCTGGGCAGCCGGCTGGTGAGCCAGCAGTTTCTGTAAAACGGCCGGTGCCAGCTTGCAACCGCAGCCGCCGCCATGCGCCAGTTCGGTCAAACGAAAGGATGTTTCTGCCATGATATCGCTCCCGAGCCATTCATGGCTCGCTTATTCCGGGGCGCCTCGAACCGCGAACCGGCACCGAAGCCCGCATAGGCTGTATCATTTTGGCGGTTATCCGTCAGCGCAAACCGGGTGACTGACACGATTTTGACTGCACGCATAAAAAAGGGAGGGCCGCACCGCAGCCCTCCCCCATTTTTATTCCCTGATACCGCCTGACATTGCCGGGCGGAAGAAAATCAGAACTCGGTCCAGTTCTGCTCCACGGCCACGGCGGCATTGCCGTTAAAGGCACTGGCCACCTTGCGCACCATGGAACGGGCCGGGGAAGCGACCGGCGCATCCTGACGGCTTGCAACGCGGGCAAGCTGCGCTTCACCCAGCTTGAACTGAGCGAGCAGCTCGTTGAGCGACGCAACCTCGCGGGCAAGCCCGTGGCTGGCAGCGGTCTGTTCTTCCACCATTGCCGCGTTCTTCTGGGTTTCCTGATCCATCGAATTGACGGCCGTGTTGATCTGCTGGAGACCGGTGGACTGTTCCTGGGCACTTTCGACGATCGCCGCAACGTGACGGTTGATCTCCTGCACTTCGGTCACGATCTTTTCCAGCGCCTTGCCGGTATCGCCGACCAGATCCACACCTTCCTGAACCTGCTGGTTCGAGGTGGTGATCAGCGTCTTGATCTCCTTTGCAGCATTGGCGGAACGCTGCGCCAGTTCACGCACTTCCTGCGCAACGACCGCAAAACCCTTGCCTGCTTCACCGGCACGTGCCGCCTCAACACCGGCGTTCAGCGCCAGAAGGTTGGTCTGGAAGGCAATATCGTCGATGACGCCAATGATGTTGCCGATCTCGCCGGAAGACTGTTCGATCTTTTCCATGGCGATAACAGCGCGGCGAACGACTTCACCGGAATGCTCGGCCTGTTGACGCGTACGCGACACCAATTCACCGGCCTCCTGCGCACGACGGGTGGAATCCTTCACCGTGGTGGTGATCTCTTCCAGAGCCGCAGCGGTTTCTTCCACGGCAGCGGCCTGCTGTTCGGTACGCTTGGCCAGATCGTCGGCTGCCGACTTGATCTCGTTGGCGCCGGCGTCGATACCGCGGGCATTGTTGGCAACACTCTTTAACGCGTCCTGCAGCTTGGAAGCAGACGCATTGAAATCGGTGCGCACGCCATCCAGCGAAGCTGCAAAACCGTGCTCGATACGATAGGCGACATTGCCGTCCGAAAGCTGCGACAGACCGCTCGCAAGATGGTCGACTGCGAACTTGACGTCGGCGGCTTCTCTGGCCTTGACGGCTTCGCGTTCGATACGCTCCTGCTCCGACAGGCTGCGATTGGCGGCAGCTTCCTTTTCGAGATTGATGCGCTCGATCGCATTGTCACGGAACACGGCGACGGCTTCGGCCATCTGGCCCACTTCGTCCTTGCGCTGCATGCCGGGAACAACAGAAGCAGTTTCACCGCCAGCAAGCGCAATCATGCGTTCACGCAGGCTGTCGATCGGGCCGGAAATACCACGCGATGCAACATAGAGCGCAGCAACGATGCTGGCGAAAAAGATGAGACCAAGGCTAACCAGCAAAGTCGTGATGAGCTTGCTGACCGACGCGGTAATCGCATCCGCTTCGGCAATTACGGCCTTGGCATTGGCGACATTCCAGTCGCGCAGATCGTCACGCAGCTTGCCGATTTCAGGATCGACACCGGCCAGAATAACCTTGGCTTCGGAAAGCTTGCCATCCTTGATCAGGGCAACGGCCTTGTCAGTCTCGGACGTGATGGTGCGCGCGCGGCTTTCAAATGCGCCAAGCACACTTTCCTGCTCTGGAATAAGTTTCTTGGCATTGGCAAAGCGCGCAAAAACAGCGCCCTTGCCGCTTTCATAGTTCTTCGCAGCATAGTCGCGGAACGGCGAGTTCGCGTCATAGACCATCAACTGATAGGCGCTGTAGGCGAGCGAATTGACCGAAGAGGCAGCGCGAGACACATCCGTTGCAGCCACGCTGTCCTCCGAAATGAAGGAATAATAGCGGTTGTCGGAATTGTTGTAGCTGTAGGACATGATGCCGATACCGGCGATCCCGACGAAACAGATGGGTAGAATAAGAGACAGTATTTTGGTGCGAATTTTCGCATCGGACAGAAAAGACATGGCACACCACAGGGCGGGCGGGCACCGTGACGCCGCACGGAAACTCGCAAGGTGAAGGGAAATTTTTAGGCAGACATCGCGCTGGAACGAGCCAATCATCGGCTCGACCGAACGCTAGAAGCAGGGTGATTAACCGCAGATTAAATTGGCGTTTAATAAAAAGAAAAAAGTTGAATCACTGACGGTTTCCAAGGAAACAATATATCCTCGGTGGCATACGTGATCGAAGACACCCTCGAAACGAGTACCTTCTTGTTTTACCAACTCACATCGGGAAAGGCGTTCAACGGAATTTTCAGATAACGGCAACCGTCGTCTTCCGGCTCCGGCAGTGCCCCGGCATTGAGATTGACCTGCAGCGCATGCAGGAGAAGTTTCGGGAACGGCAATGTCGCATCCCGCTCCTTGCGGGCGGCGATGAAATCGGCACCGCTTCCCTGCAAATGGATGTTTTTGGCCTTCTGCTCAGCCACCGTGCTTTCCCACAGCGGCTCACGGCCATCGGGACAATAATCGTGACCGGTGAAAAGGCGTGTCTCGTCCGGCAGGGCAAGGATCTTTTCGATGGATGACCAAAGGGTCTCGGCGCTGCCTCCGGGAAAGTCGGCACGGGCCGAACCGCTATCCGGCATGAACAGCGTATCGTGGATGAAGGCAGCATCGCCGACCAGATAGGTGATCGAGGCCAGCGTATGCCCCGGCGAATGAATAACCTCGACCTCCATCTCGCCAATGAGAAAACGCTCGCCATCGGCAAACAGTCGATCCCATTGCGATCCGTCGCCGGCAAGATCGGGCATGTTGTAAAGCTTGCGCCACAAGGCTTGCACCTTCACCACGTCCGCACCGATGGCGGTCCGCGCGCCGGTCTTTTCGTTCAGATAGGTGGCCGCCGAAAAATGGTCAGCATGCGGATGTGTATCGAGGATCCAGACCAGCGACAGGTTTTCCGCTTCGATATAGGCCAGAATGGCATCGGCATGGCGCGTCGCGGTCGAACCGGATTTTTCATCGTAATCCAGCACCGGATCGATGATCGCGCAGGCCCGCGTCTTTGGATCGACCACCACATACTGGATGCTGCCGGTACGTTCGTCGTAAAATCCCTTGACCAGCGGATGTGCCGGAACAGTCATGCATGTGCCCTTCGCTATTTCGGCCATATCCCTAGCCGATTGGCCCGAAAATCGGAACCCGCCCTGCATAAACGCAAAAAGGCCCCGAAGAACGGGGCCTTTCGCATACATTCATGACGGATTTTAGAGGGCGAGGCCCGGAGCCATCTTCACCTCACCGGCCGGGGTTGCCGGCTTGCCGTAAGCTGCCGGATCCATGGCAGGCGATGCGATGGCCAGCTGCAGGCGCTCTTCGGTAGCGGCCCATTCCTTGGCCAGCATATCCGGGTTTTCGTTGAGCTTCATGCCATAGCTCGGAACGATGGCGTGGATGCGCTCCTGCCATTCCGGCGTCTTCAGCTTTTCGCCAAACACCTTCTTCAACACGTCGAGCATGATCGGAGCGGCAGTCGAAGCGCCCGGCGACGCGCCAAGCAGGGCAGCAATCGTGCCGTCTTCGGATGCAACGATCTCGGTACCGAGCTTGAGAAGACCACCCTTTTCCGGGTCGTTCTTGATGATCTGTACACGCTGACCGGCCTGCCAGTAACGCCAGTCCTCGAACTTGGCATTCGGGAAATACACCTTGAGCGCTTCAAAACGATCTTCGTCCGACATCATCAGCTGGCCGGCGAGATACTGCACGAGGTCGAATTCAGCGGTGCCGACCTGCAGCATCGGCCAGATATTTTCGAGCGTAATCGAAGCTGGCAGATCGAACAGCGAGCCTTCCTTCAGGAACTTCGTCGAGAAGGTTGCGAAGGGGCCGAACAGGATATGGCGCTTGCCGTCGAATACGCGCGTGTCGAGATGCGGAACAGACATCGGCGGCGCACCGGTTTCAGCCTGGCCATAAGCCTTGGCGAGATGCTGGTCGACGATTTCCGGGTTATCGCAAACGAGGAAGGAACCACCGACAGGGAAACCGGCATAGGCTTCGCCTTCCGGAATGCCGGACATCTGCAGAAGTGGCAGCGCGCCACCACCGGCACCGAGGAAGACAAACTTTGCCTTCACGGTGGTGGACGAACCGTCCTTGGTGTTGGAATAGGTCACGCTCCAGGTACCGTCGTCGTTCTTGACGATATTCTCGACCTCCGAAGACGTGCGCAGCGTGAACTGCTGCTGGCTCTTCAGATGCGCCACATACTGGCGGGTGATCTCGCCAAAGTTGACGTCGGTGCCGAGCGGGCTCCAGGTCACGGCCAGCTTCTGGTTCGGGTCGCGGCCTTCCATCATCAGCGGAATCCACTTGGCGATCTGCGCATGATCGTTGGAGAACTGCATGCCGGCAAACAGCGGACTCGCCTTCAGCGCTTCGTAACGCTTGGCCAGGAATTCGGTATTCGCATCACCCCAGACGAAGCTCATATGCGGCGTCGAATTGATGAATGAACGCGGGTTCTTCAGAACGCCCATGTCGATCTGGTGCGACAGGAACTGGCGGGTGATCTGGAACCACTCGTTGATCTCGATCGCCTTGGTAATGTTGACATTACCCTTGGCATCCATCGGCGAATAGTTGAGTTCGGCGAGCGCCGAGTGGCCGGTACCGGCATTGTTCCAGCCGTTGGAGCTTTCCATCGCCACGTCGTCGAGGCGCTCGATCATCTCGATCTTCCAGGTCGGCTCGAGCTGCGAGAGCAGAACACCGAGCGTCGAGCTCATGATGCCGCCACCGATCAGCAGCACGTCGACGGTGCCGTCGGAGCCCTGCTCCTGCGCCCATGAAGGCATGGTGCTGACGCCGATTGCGGCAGCACCGGTCGCGGCAGAGCCAAGCAACTGGCGGCGGCTCAGCATCAGGCGGCTGTTGGTGGACATCTTATTGTTTTTGGAAGGCATGAAGCACCTCGGTTGGTTTAGCCGCCGGACGGGTGCCTTCGGAGCAGACGAGCAAGCGACACGTGGGCGCGCGACGTTCTGTCGCGCAGTGGTCTCGCGGGGTTTGCGCCTTCAAATTGACAAACGCCATTAAATTGGAATTTAAGAAATCACGCAGAAGCTGGCGCCGGATTGGATATCAATTGTCATCGATCAAGGCTAAACAGCCGCCTTCGCTGCCCGCAGCCTTGCCAGGAAGAAGCCATGACCAAGGTCGTTCTGATCGAGGATGACGAAGACACCGCCCAGGATATCTGTGCCGAACTGCGAGACAGCGGTTATGTCGTCGATTGGGCGGCCGATGGTGTGACCGGGCTGGAACGCGCCCGCGCAACCGATGCCGACGTGCTGGTCATCGACCGCATGTTGCCCGGCATGGACGGACTTGCCGTCATCGACACGCTGCGCCGGGAAAAGATCCGCACGCCGGTTCTGGTCCTCAGCGCGCTTGGCGCCGTCAACGACCGCGTCAAAGGCCTGCGCGCCGGTGGTGACGATTACCTGACGAAACCCTTTGCCGTGCTCGAACTGGTCGCCCGTATCGAGGCACTTCTGCGCCGTCCTGCCGACACTTCAGCTAAGACACTGCGTGTCGGCCCACTGGAAATCGATCTGATCGAACGCAGCGCCAACCGCGCCGGTCGAGAGATCGAGCTTCTGCCGCGTGAATACAAGCTCCTCGAATACATGATGCGCCATTGCGAGCAGTTGCTCACCCGCGCCATGCTGTTCGAAGAGGTGTGGAAATACAAATTCGTGCCGGACAGCAATCTCGTAGACGTCCATATGGGCCGCCTGCGCCGCAAGGTCGACATTTCCGGCGAGGCACCGATGATCGCCAATATTCGTGGAGAGGGTTTTGTCCTTCGCGCGCCTGATTGACTGGATCTGGAACTCAACCTTTCGTTACACGGCCGCGCTGTTCATCGCGATCGGCGCAACGATCATGCTCAGCCTCACCTTCGCTTATGTCACCACCAGCCGCGAACTGGTGTCCTTTCTCGATAGCCTGATCATTCAGGAATCGAACGGCATAGTGGCCCAGTCGAAACAAGGGCTTCTGACACAATATGAAGAACGGCTGCGGCAGGACCCGCGCCGTTACAAACCGGCAGGGCTGTTTACACCCGCCGGAACACGCATTTCCGGCAATATCCGCCAATGGCCCGCAGGCCTCGAAGTCGATCAGGTGCCGATCCAGGTCGATATCGATCGTGTCGACCCGGACATGCAGATGATCCAACCGTCACGCGCCGTCGCCCGACGACTGGCCGATGGCAATATCGTCGTTGTCGGCTGGAGCACCAAGGATAATGAACAGACTGCCTCGGTGGTCAGGCGCGGCCTGATTTTCGGCCTCTTGCCCGCCTTTCTTCTCGGCCTTGCCGCCTCGCTTCTGTTCGCCCTGCGCTCACAGCGGCGCATTCGCGAAATGCAGATGCGGGCAGCCGAAATCGTCGCCGGCGATTTCGCGCGGCGGCTTCCGACCCGCAACAGCGAAGACCCGCTCGACAAGCTGGCGCAGATCGTCAACGGTATGCTCGACGAGATAGAGACGCTTGTCGAAAACCTCGCAGGCATCGGTGACGATATCGCCCACGACCTTCGAACGCCGCTTGCCCGTGTGCGCATCGGCCTGGAACGCGCACAACGCAGCGCCACATCGGCGGAAGAATTTCAGGCTGCCACAGACCGCGCCATATCCGGCGTCGATCACGCCATTTCGATCATCACCGCGCTTTTACGTATCCGAGAAATTGAGCAGACCCGGCGATTTCAGGCTTTTGGCGATGTCGACCTGACGGAAATGATCACCGAAGTCGGCGAACTCTACGAACCCTTTGCCGAGGAAAAGCAGCTGACGCTGACGGTTCACACCGATATCGAGGCCAGCGTGCAGGGCGACCGCGACTTGCTGTTCGAAGCCGTCGCCAACCTCGTCGACAATGCCGTAAAATACACGCCCGAAGGCGGCAGGATCGATTTAGACCTGACATCCGAAGACGGCCATGCGCTGATCCGCGTGAAAGACACCGGTCCGGGCATTGCCGAAAACGAACGCGAACTGCTCGCTCAGCGCTTCTACCGCTCCGACCGAAGCCGCCACACCAAGGGGCTTGGCCTCGGTCTGACGCTGGTGTCAGCCATCGTCAAGCTTCACGGTTTTCGGTTCGAGATCAAATCGGGCGACGGATTTACGGCGGAGATTGTGATGCCGCAGGACTTTGGCCAGCGCGAAAACGGTTGAGGATCACCGTTTATCGCGGCAAATCCATCACCATTTCATGCCACGCCATACCGCCATGATCCGATTCCGACGGCTTTACGTACCGATAGCCGAACTTTTCATAAAGCCCGACATGGTGTTCCTTGCACATGAGATGAATGGTCTTTTTGCCCATCCCCTCCATACGCGCGATAAATTCCCGCATCAGCAGTGACGAATAACCCTGCCCCTGAAAGGCCGGATCGACCACCACCGACATGATGACGACATTCTCCGCATCCGGATCATGCCCGATCAGCTGTTTGAAATCCTCATCGGACATCACGACGTTTTCAGCGCAGCCACTGTTGATAAAACCGACAATCCCGCCATCAGCTTCCAGCACCAGAAACCCTTGAGGATATTCGCCGATGCGCAGAGCGATCTTTTCAAGCGTCGCCGCCTCATCGCCTTCGTAGGCCGAAATCTCGATCTCGTAACAACGCGCAGCATCCGACGGCATGGCATTGCGAAACAACGGCTCGGTCATCACTTGCTGACCAGAATGCCGGCCTCGACGGCGGCGGCCACAAAGGCCTGACGCGCATCCTCATCCGGGCGTTTGCCCTTGGAGACATCGGCGAAGATCAGCAGCGCCTTGTCGCACGCCGGCTCATCCTCGATCGGCCAGTCCTCGATCATCGCCCAGGAGGCGGCCTGTGTGGTGTCGATCGACGTCTCGACCGGCGGTTCGCCGATCATCACGACAACCGGCTTGCTCCAGGGTTTCTGCATAAATTCAAGTCCCGTTTCAGAAGTCGCCCCTCATAGAACGGTTCAGCGGCGAATGTAATCGGGAAACTCGGCGCTGATCACATCGATGATGGAAAGCGTACCGGACAGATGTTTTCGAAGCGCCGCAGTTGCTGCTTCCACCTTGCCGGAACGGATGCCCTCAACGATCGCCTCATGATCGGCCAGCACCGTCTGCATCTTGCCCGGCATAGGCAGGTTCAGCCGCCGCAGCCGGTCGAGATGCACACTCTGGCGGCGCACATTGGCCCAAAGCTCCTCGATCCCCGTCCGTTCATACAGATGACGGTGAAACTCGCGGTCGATCTCATCGAACCTGTCATAGGTTTCCGGCGCCGCTACCGCCCGCTGGCGCAACAGGATTTCTGTAAGCTCCGCCGCCGTGGCCGTGGATTGCTCCTCCGTCAGCCGCCGCACAGCCTCAAGTTCGATGGACAATCGCAGGAACTGCGCCTGTCTTGCATGATTGATATCGATCCTGGCGACGACGGTGGCATATTGCGGATAGACATCCACCATGCCTTCCTCCTGCAGCCGCATCAGCGCATCGCGCACCGGCGTCTGGCTGATTCCGAATTCCGTTTGCAGGTCAGAGCGTGACAGAACCGTGCCCGGCACCAGGTCCACTTTCAAAATCCGCTCACGCAGAATTTCATGCACCTGCAGCGCGACCTGCCGGGAGCGATCCAGCTGGCCGCCCCGCACCATTCCGCCTCTCCTGACCATCTCACTCATGCGGCATTTCCATTCGTTTGCTAACGGTCTGCATTAAAACATGGAATTCGAGTTGATGCACTGATGTTTTAGTGCTTCAATGACATTATTCGCTTTGGGAGAGGCGGAAAACCTTTCCCGCGCCCGCAAAAAGGTTGATTGCCATGTCCAGCAGCTCTTTGCCCAAAACAAAGAAACCCGAAGACTTGAGAAGCGCCCGCTGGTTCGCGCCGGACGACCTGCGTTCTTTCGGCCATCGCTCACGCATGATGCAGCTCGGTTATTCGGAAGAAGAGTTTCGCGACAAGCCTGTCATCGGCGTGCTCGACACATGGTCCGAAATCAACACCTGCCACTCCCACTTCAAGGAGCGCGTGCAGGATGTGAAACGCGGCATCTTCCAGGCCGGCGGTTTTGCGGTGCAGATGCCATCGCTGTCACTGGATGAAAGCACGTTGAAACCCACGTCGATGCTCTACCGCAACATGCTGGCCATGGAGACGGAAGAAATGATCCGCGCCCATCCGCTTGATGGCGTGGTGCTGATGGGCGGCTGCGACAAGACCACACCCGGCCTCGTCATGGGCGCGATCTCTGCCGGCGTGCCGATGATCTACCTCCCCGCCGGCCCGATGCTGCGCGGCAATTATGCCGGCAAGATCTTGGGTTCCGGTTCGGATGGCTGGAAATACTGGGATGAACGCCGCGCCGGCAATATTACCGACGAGGAATGGCTGGGCGTGCAGGGCGGCATCGCCCGTTCCGCCGGCACCTGCATGACCATGGGCACGGCTTCGACCATGACGGCAATCGCCGATGCGATGGGCCTGACTTTGCCCGGCGCCTCCTCCATTCCCGCCGTTGACAGCAACCACCAGCGCATGGGCTCCGATTGCGGCCGCCGCATCGTCGACATGGTCTGGGAGGAGCTTACGCCGGATAAAATCGTCACCGACGCCGCCTGCCGCAATGCCGCCATCGTCGCCATGGCCACCGGCTGTTCCACCAATGCCGTCGTGCACCTGATCGCCATGGCGCGGCGCGCCGGTGTCGATCTCACTCTCGACGATCTCGATGCGCTTGGCCGCGTCACGCCTTTGATCGCCAATGTCCGCCCCTCGGGCAAAGACTATCTGATGGAGGACTTTTTCTACGCCGGTGGCCTGCGCGCCCTGATGAAACAGATGGAAGACCGGCTGGACCTTTCGGTCATGACCGTCACCGGCCGCACAATGGGCGAAAATCTGGAAGGCGCGAAAGTCTATAACGACGACGTCATCCGCCCGCTTTCCAACCCGGTCTATCACGAGGGCTCGCTGGCGGTGGTGCGCGGCAATCTCTGCCCGAATGGCGGCGTCATCAAGCCGGCCGCCTGCGATCCAAAGTACCATGTGCACGAAGGTCCAGCCATGGTGTTCGACAGCTACCCGGAGATGAAGAAGGCGATCGACGACGAGAACCTCGATGTCACGCCCGACCATGTTCTGGTGCTGCGCAATGCCGGCCCGCTCGGCGGCCCCGGTTTCCCCGAATGGGGCATGTTGCCCATCCCCAAGGCACTGATCAGACAAGGCCATCGCGACATGCTGCGTATTTCCGATGCCCGCATGTCCGGCACATCCTACGGCGCCTGCGTGCTGCATGTCTCACCCGAAAGTTTTGTCGGCGGCCCGCTGGCGCTCCTGAAAAACGGCGACATCATCCGTCTCGATCTGCCCAATAGATCATTGGACATGTTGGTGAGCGAGGAGGAACTGGCCCGCCGCAAGGCCGAATGGAAAGCGCCTGAGCCGCGTTTCCAGCGTGGGTATGGCTGGATGTTCTCCAAACACGTCACCCAGGCCGATCAAGGCTGCGATTTCGATTTTCTGGAAACCGGGTTCGGCAAATCAGCCGGCGAACCGGACATCTATTGAGAGAGGACAAGACGATGAGCGACTACGTTCTGAGCGAAACAACGCGTGCAAAATTCAAGAAGATTTCCACCGCATCGCTGGCGACGGCACTGTTCAAGCGCGGGTTGCGCAACCAGTTCATCCAGGGTGTTGTGCCGGTTTCACCGAAAACAGAAACCATGGTCGGACAGGCGTTCACGTTGCGCTATATCGTGGCGCGCGAAGATCGCAACCCGATCACCGTCTTCCGCAATGCCGACCACCCCCAGCGCGTCGCCATCGAAACCTGCCCGGCCGGCCATGTACTGGTGATGGACAGCCGCAAGGATGCCCGTGCCGCCACTGCCGGCTCGATCCTGATCACGCGGCTTGCCCTGCGTGGCGCCGCCGGTGTCGTCACCGATGGCGGTTTTCGCGATGCGGCGGGCATCGGCGCGCTCGACATGCCAGCCTATCACACCCGCCCATCCGCACCGACCAACCTCACCCTGCACGAGGCGATCGATATCAACGTGCCGATCTCCTGCGGCGATGTCGCGGTGTTTCCAGGCGATGTTCTGGTTGGCGACAATGACGGCGTGATGGTGATCCCTGCGCATCTGGCCGAGGAACTGGCGGATGAATGCACGGCCATGGAAAGCTACGAGGATTTTGTTCTCGAACAGGTGAAGGCCGGCACGCCGATCATCGGGCTTTATCCGCAGACCAGGGACGAGTTCCGCGACAAATACGAAGCGTGGTGCAAGGCAAACGGTCGTTGACCATCTGACTTGTTTCAAAAGCTCAAGAGAAGCGCATGGCCATACTCGGCTATGCGCTTTTTCATTTCCTGCCCCGACACCCCGCCCGAGCTACCGAAAAAGCTGCAATACCAACACACTCACACGCCCGCCAAAATTTGCACATACGCAAACCATAATTTGTCATAGTAATTGGTATGAAATATTGACATTCAAGCGTTTTTTAGTGGTATAAAGATTACAACATAAACGCGGTACCATAACATGCTCGCCATTCTCGCAGACGATCTGACCGGCGCACTCGATAGTGCCGCCCCCTTTGCCGGGCGCGGTCTTCGTACCGAAGTTGCGCTCGCCCGCGAAGCAATTGCCGGCATTGTCGCGGATCACCCGGATGTCATCTCCATCAACCTCAACACTCGCGAAATCGGTGCGGATGAAGCGCGCGAAACGACGGCAGCGGTGATGGCGCTGCTGCCAACGGGCACGCTTCTGTTCAAGAAGGTCGACTCCCGCCTCAAGGGCAATATCATCGCCGAACTCGATGCCATTCCCTTTTCCCGCGCGCTCGTTGCCCCCGCCATCCCGGAATTCGACCGTATCGTCGAAAATGGTGCCGTTCGCGGTTTTGGCGTCGACACGCCGATCGTCATCGCCGACAAACTCGGCAGCCACGCCGCCCGCGCCCATTCACCCGCCACCCGCTCGCCTGCCGACATGGACGCCGTGCTCGACGCCGCACAAACCGATGGAACCGATCTCCTGATCGGCGCACGCGGCTTGGCCGAAGCGCTGGCCCGCCGCATGACCGCAGGACGTAACGCACAGCCGGCAAAAATTCCGACCGGCCGCGCCACTTTTGTCATCGGTTCGCGCGACCCGATCACGCTTGCCCAGATCGACGCTCTGCGCGCCGGCCACGACCTGAATTATCTGGCTGCACCGAATGGCGAAATCACCGAAACACCCGATGCGAGTGCGACGCTGACGCTTGTTCAGGCGACGCCGGGGACAAGCGAAATCAATCCGGCGCTCGTATCCGAAGCGCTGGCAGAAGGCCTCAAGGATAACCTTGCCGATTATCAGGGCACCCTGCTTCTGTCCGGCGGCGCCACTGCCGAAGCGGTCATGCGTGCGCTTGGCGTTACGCGCTTTACCCTTCATGGCGAATGCCTTCCCGGCCTCGGCCTCGCCTCCAGCGAGGGACGCTGCATCATCGCCAAGTCGGGCGGTTTCGGTGGACCGGACACTTTGAAGACGATTGCGGACATGGTCGTGGGGAGGGAAGTTTGAAGATGGGACTGGGAACGGGAACCCCTCGCAAGGGACTGGCCGACATTGTTTTCGAACGTATGTTGCGCGCCATCAAATCCGGCGCCTACAAGCCGGACGAACGACTGCCGACAGAACATGACCTTGCCGCCGAATTCGAAGTTTCGCGTCCGGTTATCCGCGAGGCGCTGAAACGCCTGCGTGACCAGAGCCTGATCTATTCCCGCCGTGGTGCGGGCAGCTTTGTGCGCTCCGTAGGCCTGCGCAATCCGCTCGGTTTCGGCCAGCTGGAAAACGTCGCCGACCTTCTGAACTGTTACGAATTCCGCCTGACGCTGGAACCGGCTGCCGCCGCTGCAGCCGCCACCCGCCACGATCCCGACAGCCTAAAGGCGATCCGCCAGGCGCTGGAACTGCTGCGCGACGCCACCAACCGCCAGTCACACCGCGAGGATGCCGACTTCCAATTCCATCTCGCAATCGCTCGCGCCGCCCAGAACAACTATTTTTCCACCGCTATGGAAGCGCTGAAGGACCACATCGCCGTCGGCATGAAATTCCACGGCGCCTCAATCAAACGCGAGGCATCGGGCCTCACCCGCGTTTTTGGCGAGCACGAAGCCATCGCCTCGGCCATCGCCAATCGCGACGAAGGCGAGGCGCGGCGATTGATGCTGGAACATTTGACGGGATCACGCGAACGGTTGTTTCAGTCGTCGCATAAGTAAGCCCTCTTCTTGGTCATCCTCGGGCTTGACCCGAGGATCTAAAACCCCGCGCTCTGCGGGTGCGGCATGGATCCTCGACTCAAGGCCGAGGATGACGACGGTAGGGAGGAAAGACCTTCCGCACAACTCTCTTCCCAAAACACAAAAAAGGCGGCATAATCGCTTGCTCCGCCTCCCTCCTGCAAACCAGCCTCCTCAGAAACTGGCCCAGGAAATCCCACCACATCCTCGACGCTCATGTCGACCGGATTGTTGTCCATCAGCCGGCGGACGGCATGGGCATCGGCGGTAAAGTCAGGAGCGTTTGACGGGGTCGCGCGAACAGCTGTTTCAGTCGTCGCATCAGTAGCTTTCAGGCATCGTCCAGCCGGGCTGCTTTCGAAACATCGTTGCTCCCCGGCGGCAGAAGCGGTATCTGGCGACACGTATCTTTTACAAGAAATGGCAGAAGACCGATGGCCCGCAAGATCAGAGAGGACTTCGCTTCGTCGCAAGAGGAGCAGGAACCGACGGTTTGCCCCCTATGCGAACGTATGATCCCGGCCGGCGATGAAGATGCGCATCACCTTGTTCCGAAAAGCAAGGGCGGCAAGCAGACCGTTCTGCTGCACAAAGTCTGCCATGATCAGATCCATGCCGTCTTCACGAATGCGCAGCTCGCCAAGACATTTTCGACGATCGAGGCCATCCTCGAGAACCCCGACATCCAGAAATTCGTTGCCTGGATAAAAAACAAGCCTGCCGGCTTCTCCGGCTCGGCAAAGGAATCGCAGCAGGGCCGAGGACGGCGATAAGAAACGATGTGAAAAAGGCGGCACGATCGCTCGCGCCGCCTTCCTCCTCCAAACCAGCGTCTTCAGAAACTGGCCCGGTAAACCCCCAGAACATCCTCGACGCTCATGTCGACCGGATTGTTGTCCATCAGCCGGCGAATGGCATGCGCGTCGGCAGCAAAGCGCGGCAGATCTTCTTCGGTCGCACCATGTTTTGCCAGCGACATCTCGATGCCGAGATCGGCGCAGAAGGCGTGCCCCGCAGCGCTCAGGTCTGCCTGCGAAAGTCCCTTGCCGAGACCAAGCGCTTCCGCCACTTCCGCTGTCTTGTCGGAAACGACCGGCTGGTTGAAGGCCAGAACATGCGGAAACACGATGGCATTGGCGAGCCCATGCGGCAGGTGCAACAACGTGCCGAGCGGATAGGCGATGGCATGGCCAGCCGCCGTATTGACCGGGCCAAGGCAGATGCCGCCGTAATAGGAGGCGAGCATCAGGCCTTCGCGGGCCTCACGATCCGATCCGTCCTTGACCGCGCGGGCCAAATATTTGCCGACGAGCGAAAAGCCCATACGGGCAAAACCGTCGATCATCGGGTGCGCGCGCTTGTTGGTAAAAGCCTCGACGCAATGCGCCATGGCATCCACACCGGTCGCGGCCGTCACGGCCGGCGGCACGGAATAGGTGAGTTCCGGGTCGAGCACAGCGAGATCGGCAATGAGGTGCGGGCTTTCGACCGCGATCTTGTTGCCCTTGACCGGATCGGTGATCAGCGAGCGGATGCCCGCTTCCGAACCGGTGCCGGCCGTGGTTGCCACCTGCGCCAGACGCGTCTTGCGGCCAGCCACCTTGTTGGGACCGGCAACGTCGAGAAGTGCCTGTTCGCCATCCCAGAGGGCGGCCACCAGCTTGGCGACATCCATGACAGAACCACCACCGAGACCGACGACGAGATCCGGCTTAGCCGAACGCGCCGCGCCTAAGGCTGCATCGAGCGTGGCAATTTCCGGCTCACCGGGAATTGCGTCGAATACGGCGACCTTGCCCGGCAGTTTCAGACGATCGACAAAACCGGCAGTGATCGGCGTTGCGATCACCAGCGTTGAGG
>Ga0075364_10000358_pt1 | contig 22489 bp, 18 predicted proteins | sample EndMetdeltDD1764_FD_71517 | JGI IMG/M metagenome (GOLD analysis project Ga0075364, IMG submission 71517) | Populus endosphere microbial communities from Tennessee, USA - Endosphere MetaG P. deltoides DD176-4 | ecosystem: Host-associated > Plants > Roots > Endosphere | place: USA: Tennessee...
TATCCTCTCAGGCGAAAGCGCACCTAACGATACCGTCAAGGATATCATGACATCGCCTGTTAGAACCGTGCAGCCGGAAACGGCGATCGAGGAAGCAATCATCCGCTTTGCGGAGGAAGGCCTGCATTACCTGCCGGTGATCGACGCCAACGGCAAGATGGTGGGTATTCTTTCGCAGTCCGATGTCATGGTTGCGATGCTGGCGGACAAAGCCGCGGCGTAGGTCGTCGCGACCTTGAAGCGGGCAACCGTTTTCGACCGGCCCCCGCCCCGTCAATCAGGGTCCCGATCAAAAAGGTAATAGGGAGCATAATCGTAAACTGAGAGAGAGAGTGACAGTAATATCAATAACGTAAACGAAAAAAAATTTCGCTTGCGCGACAGACTGTAAACAAATGAACGGAATCCGCCGAAAAACGAACCTGTAGTTTACAAACCGCCCCCACTGGTCGCGCAAGGTCGCTCAGCCTGTATTATGTCGGTCGAGAAGATCTTTCCGCCGTTGCCCTTCTACAAAACGACATCAATCTTTACGAAGCCTCCGACCATTTTAGGAATCCACTGAACTCGCCCCTGTCGCTTCCCCGACGGAATAACCTTTTCGTATCGCTACTGATATAAAGTGAGCAGCATCAAACCGGTCGACGGGGGACTTCTTGAAAATTGCATGTGACGAAGCGGGGCATACGGGGCCTGATCTGCTAGCTAAAGAGCAGCCATTCTTCGCTTTCGCCTCAATCAATATGGGCGACGCCGAGGCTGCAGATCTCATAAATGCCGCGCGACGACTCCACCCGGTTCAAATGCCGGAGCTGAAGGCCGCCAAGCTCCTCTCATCCCCTCGTGGTCGGAAATTGATATCTACGCTGGTCCAAGAGCTCGATGGACGGTTTGCAATTACTGCTTCTGACAAGCTGCTCGCTCTCTGCGGATGGGTATTTGAGTATATATTCGAGCCTGTTTTCCAGGATGATCCGCGAATTTTCTACAGGAAAGACTTCCACCGCTTTGTCGCCATGTTCTGCTATACTTACGTACTCAGTATGGACGAGCACGCAGAGGGCTTCCTTGCGCAGTTTCAGGCGTATATGCGCACGAAGAATCCTGCTGTTGCGCCGTTACTTTTTGAGTTCGAGGATAAAAGTGAGGCGGCCTCTCCTCGACCTTTCTCTTTGCTCCAGATTTTCGCCACGGGCTTTCGCTACGTCATTGCGGCGGACAATGCCTCTGTTGTGGATTGCATGGCAGACGGAGGGCGGTGGATGCTCGATCTCTCTGCTTCCTCGCTATGGAGCCACCTCAATCATTGGGGCAAGCAAAGAATTCCTCTTTCAGTTCAGTGTGACGACAGCAAGCCCCTCCGTGCAATAGCGGGAGATCTGGGTGGGCATAGTCGGGAGCATATTACACGCCGCATTAGGGAGATTGTTGGCGTGGACGAACTGGGCTGGGAACTTGTCGGGCCCATCAGATTTGTTAATTCGAAATCGCACGCTTCGGTGCAACTCGCCGATATTTTAGCAAGTACGGCAGCGAGTGCTTTTCAACACGGTCTACACGAGGACATGCGATCAATCACGACCATTCTGGATGCCGGGATGCTCCGCGATTCAGTTTTTCCAGACATGGAGAGACTCGATCTTCGGAACAGGTCCGCGGCCGTCAACTATGCGGTTCTCTATGAGTTAGCGATGACAGCGTCAGGGAAAGGCACCGGGCTGCCTATCGAGATCTACTACCGAATTGCCGAAGACGGTTTCGACACTGGCCAGTTCCGTCTCAACGTCGAGTGATTGGCGCCGCGCAATTTGTACGCACGGGCATACGCATACTCCCCGTGCAGTGGGATGCAGTAGTCGTTCCTATCGAGTTTGGTTAGTCCGATGTCTATGTCGGCGTGCCAGGTTCAACCGGACCAGTTCACGCCAAGTTGTCGCAGCCACTCAAACTCATCGAGCCCGATGCGCGATAGGTTCGAGGTTACCGATCCGACCACCCTTTGGGCTTGCATGGGCTTCATTTCGGCAACCCACCGAACAAACTCTTTCCCGCCGCCAGGAGAAAAGACCGGAACGAGATAGTCGAAAAACCTTCTCTCGACGCGAATAGTACGATCTGCCGCCGGGATTAGTTCGAGCGTCTTGATGAAAACGTTTTTCCGATCGATGAGGAGCCGCCTGCGGACGCCGTCATCATCCACGATAACGTTGAATTTTCGCTCGTCCTCGACGAATCGACCAAACAGAAACTGAGCCTTCTCCCCCTCCAGCCGGACACTGTCGCAGACCGGCGTGAGACAAATATGGTAACCATCTGCGTCATGGATAATTGATCCAAGCCGTATCGTTGGAAGCTTGCGATCCCTGAAGCTTTGCGCCTCCACGTTGGTCAGCCGGATTGCCGAAGCAATCGCGAAATCCTCATGCTTGCGTACGCCCTCCGCGAAATCATCGCCGAGAACGCCATATAACCGGCGAGGAATAGAATCTGGTCCAAACTGTCCCGAAATTTCCTTTGGCTTCTTGCCAAGGCTAGCTGCGAAGTCGTCGATATGCGACTTGAGCGCCTCGAGCGGTCCGTCGACCAGCGACAGTGCGGACGCTTCTGGCAACTCGTGCATTGTCTTGCCTTCGGTGTCCAGGACAATCCTCGACTTCCCGCCCTCGGCGAAGAGCTGAGTAATGCGTTTCTTGATACTGTCTGGACCCGCGTATTTCGCGACGATCTCCTCAAGCGGAACCTGTGCCTCGATTTCCTGAAGGATCAGGTCAGCGATGTATTGCTGCGCATCAGCGGGATTTTTCAGAAGCGCGAAATGGGTGACGACCGGGCCATCGAGATCGCTATTCAGCCGCGCAAGGAGGCGATGTGTGTTGCTGCGTAGGTGTCCCATTGAAGCGAGCGTAGCGTTCCGGAGAATTCCGCCAGAGAATTTCGCGAACTCTGTGACTAGCCTCGCTGCGAGACCTTCCTCCTCGGTGCAGCGCTCCTCCTGCCCTGCCTCGTGATCCGTTGGAACTCCCTTCCCAAGGACGACGACCTTGGCAGTAGCGGATTCGTTGTAGAACTCGAAAGGATCCGCCGGCGCCGTAAGCGATGGAAGCTCCTCGGCAATCCGCGCCGCAACCGTGCTGAGATCCCGCACGCCTGTGTAGATGGCAAACAGCCTCAATCGACCGCCAGCCCTACGATCCATTTCGAGAACACTATGGACGAGCTCCATAGCAATGCCGCCGTTGTCCACGCTGCCCATCTGCCAGTCAAGTACGATGATGTCGCTCTTCGGTGCCAGCCGGAGTACTTCCATCGATATGGATGCTGCTGACTGGGGTATGAGGACGCTGCAGATCAATCCCTTTTCAGCAAAGCCGCGGGTTATCGCGCCGGCGTCCAGACGCTCCCTGATCGGCTGCGCCGCCTGCGTCGCGCCCGTCGCGCTAACTCCAGAAAGTTCGTCCGGTTCCTCGAATTCCCCTCCGTCTGTATCTGACACCACGGCTGCCGGCACCCCGAACTCAGCTTGGTCGTCGACGAGGACGGCGGTCTGAAGAAAATTCGCTGCGGCAGAACTGCACTGCTCCTCAAAGGTCATGGATTGTTTTCCGGAATTGCGTCGTCGGGAATCCTAATTCTGAATGTGGCACCCTCGCCTTTCTCGTAGAGATCCAGCGACAATTGAAAGCCTTGTCGATCCAGGACGTCATGCGTAATGCTCAGACCAAGCCCGGTTCCGCCAGGCTTGCGTGAAAATCCCGTCTCGAAAACCGCATATTCGTCGCCCGGAAGAACACCTGGACCCGTGTCCGAAATGATTAGCAAATTGTCCTGACGGTCGAGTATCACTCGCTTAGGACGTTGTTTCGATGCAGTGCCCGTCTCGATATATTGACCGTGATTTAGCCAATAGATGGCGTTGTCGACCAGGTTTACGAATGCTGGATAGATAGTCGACACGAAGGCTTCGATCTCAGTTTCCTGGAAATTCGAAGTCGCGACAAGTTCGACATCGTGGCGACGCAGGCGATCGCCCAGCAATTCCATCAGATAGCTCGCAACCTCCGATCCACGAATGACGCGTTTGGTCTGGTCGAGACCACGGCTGAGGGGAGCGAACAGCGATAGATAGCTATCCAAGTGTGCGTAGCTCTGCGTTACGTCGTCGTAGACTTTCCGGAACTTCTCGTTTCTGTCTGCCCAGCTCTCGAGACGGCGCACGTTGCGCCTGACAGTTCTGATCGCGGCGCTGAATTCGTGATGGACGATGCCGATCGCCTGCCCCATCTGCGCCAGACGCATGCTCTGCTCTTCACGATCGCGCCGATCCTCGAGATCGGTCTCCATCGCCGTCAGCAACTCGTCCATGCTCGGTCCGTCCGAGGCGACTGATGCGATATCGGAAGCGATCTTCTGGAGGATCTCAGATTGTCGCTCTGTCACTGACCTGATGTCGGCCTCGATTGAAGTCTGGATCCGCGAAATCTGCTCCGATGTCATGTTCACGGAGGCCTCGCGCTCGAAAGCTATAAGCTTTTCCTCTATCGCTTCTCGTACCGTCCGGATGCTGTCCTTGGTCAGTTGCACAACACGCTCATGGAATCCATCTGCGTCGGAGCGGACTTCCGATGACAGCTTCCGCATCTGTCGCTGGCTGTCTGAAGAGATTTCGGAGATAGTCTCGTAGGCAAGCTGACGTGCTTGGTCAGCCATGCCCAACCGATCCTTGGTGGCTGCAAATGCCGATCGAACCCTGTCCATCGCCGGGAAATACACGCCATTCTCAAGCTGGCCGCGCTGAGCCTCGTAGCTTGCCCATTGTCTTGACTGCTCCTTGGTCAACCCGACCGCTCGAGGGCGGACGATCCGCGAGTCCTGCGAAATTGCCGCAATCTCGGCAAGCGCCTTGCTTTCCATGCGGCGTATCTCGCCGGGATCGATTTCCCCCTCGGCAAGACCAGCCAGCCTGCTTTCAACGGATGCGACGACATTGTTCACGCCGTCCTCAAAAGAACCTTCAGCCATCTTCTCAAAGAATCGCTCAAGGCCCTTGGAGAGCTTGCGCCGCTGAGTTGCGATCTGCTGCTCGCGCTTCCTCAGGATCTCGAAGTTCTTCGCGTTCTCCTCCCTGAGCGCAAAGAATTCGTCGCTGGACGTGCCGCCTTCGCGGAAGAACTCAGCGGCGAGCTGGATGAAAAAGTTCTCGAGAATAGCCCGGAATTCTTTGTAAGCGGCATTCGCCTGAAATCCTTCACGTCCGGCCTTTTCCACAAGATTTGCGTTAGCACGCTTGGTCGTCTCGATAACGCCTAGCATCCTTCGATAAGAGAAAAAGTAGTAGCCCGCATGCTTCGTCCTTCGTCGTTCGATGTCGAGGAAGTCGTAGTCCGAGTCACCGTACGGAAGGATGCGGATATTGTCGCGGTACAGGTAGAGACCGCCAATTCGGTTGAGCTTTCCGATCATCTCGTTCCAACGGTCGCGCGGTAGAAGTGTCTCCCTCGCGGTTCCTTGGACATAGGCGAACGAGAGAGTGAAAGGACCGCATTTGGTCTGCTGCCCTCGGGCGTTCGGCCAGTGGATGCGTAGCGGCCGGATTTCGCCGTTAAAGACACGGATAGAGCCGAAGAACTGGCCGTGCTCGTCAAAAGATCCAGATACCTGATGATCCGAACTCTCAAAATCCTGCGGTGAGAAGAAGTTGTTCGAGCCGATGATGTCTTCCCACAGGCCTCCTCCCTTGTGGTCGCGGAATGCTGTTCGCATTGGCGGCGGGCTGTGACCTGGCACCATGGTGTTCGAGAACCCAAGCAGCGCTTTCTGCATGGGGGTCGCTTTCTCGTCGTCAGCAACCTCGTCCACATCCAGAGCCAGCGTCTCGTTCGTGGGAAGGATGTAGAAGTGGGTTCCGTAGCCGTTACCGCGCAAATCTGGGCCTTCCGGCATAACCGAGGCGAGAGAAGCTGGGTCGACATCGAACCTGCGGAGGTCGTCGATGATCTGATCCACCAGCTTCGGGTCGGTGTCCTTTGAAAGGTGCTCGAGATTACGAATGGCCTCCTGCACCATGCCGGATATCATCCCCAGGTCAGGCAATGTGCCACCCTCGAGCTCTCTCAAAGGGATCTCGATATCGCCGAGCTGAACATTCGGCAGACTGAAGACGTCCCAATGGAGCAGAGCCGCCACGAGGGGCGCAGAGCCATCGCGGGATTTCTGCCGAGTGAGCACCAGAACCTGCTTGCCCAGGACTGCGATAGCGAGCCGGCCGATGCCCTTCTCGCCCATCACGGGGCGCGGCGGCTGATCAGGGTCAGATTCCGGCGCCGGCATGTATCCGCTGTCCCGCTTGCTATCGGTTGCGGCGGTCAGCCATCTCATCTCGAAGTCACGGCGGGACATCCCGACACCATCGTCACGTAGGACGAGCAGGTTCCGAATGCGGTAGAAATCTACGATCATATTCCGCGCATAGGCATCGTGAGCATTCTTAAACAGCTCCGATATCGCCGTGGGAGTTCCCGCCACCTGCTGGCGGCCGAGCAGGTCGATCGCCCGCGCTCCGATGCCGAATTTCGCCATCAGAATTGCTCCATGTACTTTTGGACATGCGATACTATCGCCCGTCCGATGATTTCGGAAAGACGTGGCGGGACGGCGTTCCCGATCTGACGCGCCTGAGAGTTGAGACTTCCGAAGAACTCGAAGTCATCCGGAAAGGATTGGAGCGACGCGGCCTCCCTAACACTGATCGCCCGGTCCTGCTCGGGATGACCGAAGCGACCGTTCGACAGGCTAATGCAGCGCGTCGTAAGCGATGGGGAGGGACGATCCCAGCTCATCCGCCCGTATACGTCAGTGTAGCCCTTGAGGCCTTTGTGGCAGTCCAGCTTCAGGTGATCAGACCATGTCCGTCTCCCGCCGCCTTCCTTCACGGCCCGAATCCTTTCGAGATTTTGAGGCGCAAGCGCGCAGGCATAGTGGTTTCGGACACTCCGATCCAATGCCCCAGCCGCGATTGGAGGAAAATGCCCGATTGCGTCGCGGACGGTTTTAACCGGATGAAGACCCTCTCCGCTGCCGTGGGTCGGCGCTGGGAATTCGAACTCGCCGAAGAGGCTTGCAACGAGTACTAACCTCCGGCGGCTCTGGGGAACTCCGTAGGCCTGCGCCTCCATAATCCTGACTGAATGTTTGTAACCGCTGGCGTCGAGCAGTTCGAGCAGTTCATGCAGCGGTCCGTTTTCGGCTTCGGAAAAGGTCTGCAAACCAGGAACATTCTCGACGAAGATCAACTCGGGCCTGAACCGGAGTACGAAGCGCGCAAGTTCCTTGAGAAGCGAGACTCTGCTGTCCTTCTCCTTGCGTTGACGGTTCTGACGCGAGAACGGCTGGCAGGGCGCGCAGGCACTGAACAGCACGGGCGAGATGCGCTCCTTCTCGAAAAGATGCTCGATCTCCGCTGTTGTGAGGTGACAAATGTTTTTAGGCACCACGGTAGCGTCCTGGAAATTGTGGGCGAAAGTCGCCATGGCCTCGTGATCGACATCAAGCCCAAGCACGGGTTTCATTCCTGCAGCCCTAAGGCCTTCGCTGGCGCCACCACAACCTGAGAAGAAATCGTAAACGAAGATCGGTGCCGCCGATCGAACCGCAGCGTCACTTTCATGATCGGAAATAGGGATCACAATCGGTCGCTCAACGACCAGCCCTTCGAGAAACATTGTGTTCTATAACTTTCGAACCATATACATTACCGCACAGGACTGGCACGCCCCCGCGACAGTCTCCCGTTTATAATTTCATAGTGTCAACTTTTAATAAATGAATGCGACGGCTGCAACCAAGTCGCGTCCGTTTATCTTCAGACGGATGTAAACGGTATGTACTTCAATCAAAATCTCCTCGGCTCAAAATACGCAGTCCAGCTGATTCGCCTTTCCGGGCCAGAGTCGAAAAGGAGCTTCCGCGCTGGAACATCAAAGGTCCATGACGAGGGGGCTACATAAAAAATCGAAACTGATAGGGCGTAGCACCCAGTTGATCCATCCTTTTCACCACCCGAGCCAGCACCTGAGCATAGCCCATCGTCACCGGCAGGTGATCATACAAGGCGTCGTTGTTCCAGTTCATCTTCGACAACGCCAGCGCGGAGCGAGCCGTATCCTCCCATGGGCCGTGACCGGCGTGGCGAACCAATTTGATTGGCTGTGGCGTGCTTTTACCTCCCTGAAAGTAGTCCGGGCGTTGTCCGACTCCCTTGACCGATCCGTGCATCCACAGGAGGGCAGAGCGTGGTCCCAATTGTGTCAGCGATCCTCGTGACACAGGATAACCCGCGGCACTACCTTTCGGGAAGGTATCAGCACCGTCGATCCTCACTCCTCGCCAGCCGATGTCCTCGACGATCTGCACGAGGTCAACGGCCTCGCAAAGATGCAGGGCTTCCATACATCCCTCGATCTCATCATTCTTGAACTCCGTGGACTTATGGACGACCACTTTTCTGGGTACGCGACCCGCATGCCGCCGACGGTAGAGATCTATAGATCTCGTCATTACTCTAAACATCTCGGTTCGCGACATGAACGGATTGTCGCGCTGGATTTCCACCTCGTGGGCGTCATACGCAATGAATTCGAGTCCTGCCCCATCTGCGTCAAAGACCTGACTGCAGCAAGTCACAAACCGCGGACGATCTGATGCAATGGGCCTCACGGCATAGGAGACGCCGATGAAGGCCGTCTCGGGATCCGCTTCAGCCAATTTCCAGGGCACTCCACCCGCCTTCGCGTATAAGGCAAGGCCGATTCGCCACATCACGCTTGCCCTATGCGCGTATGCGAGCGCCTTATCCTCCCGGACGAGCTGTATCGGCATACCCCGTGCGGCCGTGATCGCTTTCAGGTGATCGTGGAGATCGAAGTCGTCCGTGCCAGCGCCTTGGAAGCCAGCCTGCCATCGCTGCGGTAGATAAATGAAAACGACATCGAATTCGAAACGTCGCACATCGAGTATTTGAATAACCCTCGCCAAATGGTCGGCGAGGACGATGTGCGGCGTCGGCGAATCTGCCATGTCGCGGTCGACCTCGGCGGGCAGCTCAAAATGACATCCCTTCCCCGCCGCCGACATATGGACGTTAAAGACACCGTTGAAACCGGGCCATTTTGGAAGATAGTCGGCGCGCTCCGTCGGTGCGGCCGGCGCGTGAAGTTCCTTCATGAAACTATAGAGGGGCCGACTCTCCCCATGCGGCGAGATTGTGGCAACGCGTATCGGATCGGGTACCAGCCCGGAGGAATATGGCCCGTACTTCAGCAGGCCTTTAAGCGGATGGATCTCGGTGTCCCCTAGTCGATCGGCATGAAACAGGAGCTTTGGCTCCGGCAGCCAAATGTGAGGAGAAATTTCGCTGCTCATGCTCCGATCCTCCTGGAAAAGGCCGTCACGTTTGAGAGAACGAATTCTGCCTCGACTCCACTCGCCACACCGAGCGCACGCTGCCTTGCACCGTCCTTCGCCAAATATTCCGCCCAGAAGCTCACCAGTTTGTTCAAAACCCCGTTGTAACGTCTTACGGTTCTCTCCCTAGCGAAGTCCGTCGCCGCCGCCCGGTTTTCATCGGTCAGATTTTCGAAGACGAAACGCGGCTCGATCAATACCCACGAGCGCTCGTCTGCCCAATCGATGCGAATTGCCACCCCTTCCTTCCAGGTCAAATCGGGCGTGGATCGGACGCGTCCTTCCAGAGGGCCAACAACCTCTTTTAGCTTTGCCCACCGTGTATCCATCGGATTCGACGGGTAGAGCAGATCGACGCCACGTCGACGCTGTGAGACCAGTCCCCCGTTGCGTACCACAGCGCGTGAGAGCGCTTCACGCAGAAGCCCCCGTTCCGCGGTGTCGTTTCGAAGACGGTGCGGTTCGATGGAGTGCAGGTCGAAATTCTTAATGTCATACGCTTCGAATGCGATCCGCAAATCGATATCCGATCCGAAGCCGAGCACGCCGTTCTTTGTTCTCGTGCAGAGAACATCAACTTCTGCAAGGGCGATGGCATCGCGCACTTCCGACTGCCCCCCGATGCCGCACACGATCCGTCGGCATACAGTTGGCATCGATACTATCGGAATGGCGTTGAGCCTAATGACAGGCCACCCCTTCTTGCCGGCAGGCATGGGCGCAGGCGTCCACACAGCACGATCCGCTCCCAAGGAGTCCAAGGACGTCGTGTCGGCACCTTTGATGAGCCGCAAGAGGTCCCGCAGCGTTTCGTCGAAATTCTCAATAACCACGAGTCCGCCATCTATCCCGGCGTCGCGGGCGCTCGCCATCAACGCTTCGACGGCAGGGAGGGGTACCGACCCTCCCCGATGGAGCCAAAAGAGACCTCCCGGAAAGCTTCCATTGTCATTTATTGCCTCTGTCAATGCTGCCATTACGGATTCGTCACGACCGCTGTATCCTGCGACAATCAAGCCTGAATTTTTGCAGGATTCGATTAGCGACCTTCGGAGGCGAGCATCTTGATGGCGCAGCTCGTCGTTCGTGTTCTTCAGCCGGCGGAAACGGAAGTCGCCGTGTATCTTCACCTGGATTGGCCAGCGTTGGGCGGCGATGGCCTCGCTAGCAAGGTCCGGGGCCTGTAGACCGACGGTGGTCAGGGCAGACGTCGTTCCGAACACCTTCGCGCAAGCATCGTCGACGAGGTCGTCGAAGTTCGTCGTCCAGACGATGCGGGAGTGGGTTGCCTTGAGCAAAGTGGCTAGCGCCAGATGACCATAAGACGGCTTTGCACCCCTTGTCTTCGACTCAATGTATGTTCGGCGATCCCCTTCGTTCGGCCAGGCCGCCTCGAAGATGGCGGCATACTCGCCGGACGCGCCTTCCTCCGGAAAAGAACCAGACGACTTGATGTAGTTCTGCAGGAGCGCCCTGACGGAAGGATTCGACAAATCCTCTACGGCCTTCGGAGATACCTTCCTCTGGCTAACGTATAGAGCCTTTTTAAAATCCCAAAGCATCTCGCTGGCGGTTGGGATGCCCGATGTTGCCGACGCGCCTGCGCCGAGCAACCACATGAGGTTGCCCGACCTCATTGCGAACCGCCGGGCAAAATCGTCAAGTTCAACCTTAAGGTACGAATCGCTTGCCACCATAGCGAGACGTTAACAAGGGTGCCTGCTCGCTAACAGGCGCCAAATCTCTTGTTCCACAGACTGTTTGTCCCGCAGAAAGGCAATGTCGACCGGAGCTGCGTGTCTAGCAAAGTTTTTCCACTTATCGTAGAAGATGCTCTAAAGTGGCTGATAGTAGGCAGAGATCGTGAAAGCGACAAAAATCACAGCAATAGATTTCTTCGACGACTTGTCCTCACCGTACGCGAGAAAGCGGTTTTTTGCCGGATTTGTAGGATTCGCGGTGCTTTGCGTTGCCGCGATTTACATTGAACATCAATTCCTAGGCGATGGCGCAGTCAAGGACGTGGTGGACTCTGTTCTAACGAACCTCCTTTCCTCCATCTTGGTGGTGCTTGGTTTCTACACTCTCTACACCTTCTTCATCGGCCCGAATGAAGGTTTGAAGGAAGTCGTGCCTACGCGGCCGCGAGATATCCAGGAGGTGATGGAACATCTGCCTGAAAGCACTCGCTCATACTTGTTTTGGGGACGATCCGGATCTTATTTTCGGTCCGCTCCCTTGGTTAAGCTCGACGAATTCTCCCGCAGGACGAAGATCATGACAGATGTGGATGTCGTCATGCCGGATCCCACCGACGCAAGACTGATCAGGTCGTATCACGACATAAAGGCTTCCTTGGGAGAGGATGCGGGCGAGAACCCGTTGTTGGCAAACGTACTTGCGACCACGATCTGTTGCGCAGTCCTTAGTGCGAATAACAAGTACCTACGCGTCCGCGTCTTCTATTCGAAATTCCTGCCTGCGTTCCGGGTGGACATGTCCGAACAAGGTTCAATCCTCACCCAGGATGACCGTTCGAAGGGGGCCCTATTTTTCAAGCCAACATCCGAATTCCATGAAATGTTGAGGACATCGATCTTGAACGAGGCGTCGGTATCGCGAGAGTTAGATCTGCTGGAAGAGGCATTTCGCGGACAGAAGCTCAATGCAAAAGTATGCACTCCGGACATACTGGTGAAACTCGGCGCGCCTGCATCCGGTCTTTCAGCATTGGCGCAGGAGGTCGGAAACTTGATCGAAACCCGACAGCATCGTTACAAATGATTTCTGTCAACCTCGCACTGAAAAACGCGGCCGAATTTCGGCTTCATCCCCTCGGCTTCTTCTATTTCCGTCTTGACGGAGATAGCATTTCTACGCGGTTCCACATCTGGCCGAGGTCCGAATTCGGCGTTCCCGAGAATGATTGCCATCAGCATTCCTTCGATATCCGCTCTTTGATCCTGGCCGGTCGGATGAGGAGCGAGATATTTAACTTTCTTCCTGCCCCAGGCGGTTCTGAAAACGAATTCGCAGTCACGTACGGCGATGGAAGTTCTTCTCTCCGACCTACCGGGCGCGTCGGCAGTCTTGACCGCGTCTGCGAGTTCGACAGCAGCGTTGGCGACACTTATTTTCTCGGTGCCGGCACTATCCACCGTGTCTCGATCACTCGACGGCCGTGCGTAACTACGCTTGAAACAACGGATAGGCATATTCCCGTATTCTCATACGGAAACGACAACGCGGAACCTGCCTTTGACCGTCGTAGGGTCAGTCACACCGAGATCAGCGAAATACAAAAAATACTGGAGCCTTTACTGCCCGATCAGGCGCCGTGAGGGGAGGTGAAGCGCGCGAGACGAGTCTTCGTATCAGCGTCCGCTTCGTTTTAACCCCCATGCGACATTAATTCCACCTATCTTGACCGATGTGATCCCAAAGAATGCATGCTTATCCTCAAGGGCGGCAAAACGGCCGCGAGCTCCTCGAAAGGGTGCGTGTTTCTCGCCATCCCGACGCTCCTTGCGCGAACGGTCTCGGCTGGGCGATACTTTCGGAGCATCTCGCTGAGGCGCTGAAGCGACCCTGCTCCACTATCAACCGCGCTCTACGGAACGCGCGAAAGCCGAATTGCTTCAGTCCGTCGAGGAGGCTCTTAGCGGGTTCATCGTCCATCAGACCACGCATAGTTTTCGGCAGCGCCAGCGCCAAATCCTCGCTTTGCGCGCAGTGATCATTCTTATGAAGATCGGCATCCTTACGGCGTATCAGTGACGCTCCTTGCCATCGCCAACATCCAGGCGATACCAGCGGCTCATCGTTCGAGCTACTCCAACCTCAGTATCGATGTAGAAGACTTGGCTTGTCGTGATCTTTCGACCAGAACCCAGCCTTGGATGTCCTTCCACGACTCCAGAAAGCATCCCCACCGAAAGTGGAAGGATACAATGGTTGTACAGTATCGGCGCATCACAAAGATCGATAGCATTCAAGCGTCCTGCTTCTACTAATCGCAGGTCATCAACCAGGAGCGCAAGTGCTTCCGCAGGTGCGAATCTTATTCTCATAATCTGTCCTTCTGACATTCAGTATGTAGGCGATTCTACGGCTAAAAAGTGCTGCTTCCGATGCCAACTGAGTATGTCGCAAGGACTCAATTGGTAGTCACGGAAGTCATATATGACGTCATTGACTACCTTGACAACAAGCATTTGCAAGCATTTAATTTTGATGTCATTCATCCAGTATGAGCCCCCCAGACCGCATCCTAATTGCAGCACGAATCCTTGTAGGACAGACCCAGCGCGAGCTGGCGAAAGCCACCGGGTTCACTCAAAAGACCGTTTACCTGATCGAAAAAGGCGAAGCGGGGTTTGGTGCCGTTGAGAGGCTCACGGAGCATTTCGAAAAATGCGGTATCACCTTTATCAAACCGGAAGGATCGGAAGGTTGGGGGGTGCGGGCTTCATCTTTGATCGCGGGCTACCGAAGTGACACGAGCAATCAAAGTTCAAGCGACTGAGCCATTGCCAACGATCAAAACAAGGCGTTTCGCTCGTTTTTAATCAAGCCGAAAGATGGGCTCATTGCCGCCCCTCTGATGCCCTGAATGGGCATCATTCACCCGCTAGGATATTTGCAGTGAACGATTTCCATGGTACTCAGGGTCCACGGTACAGCCGGGGACGGCGATGACCGTGTGAACGATGACGGACTGGCTTTCGCCAGTCCGTTTCTGTTTCAGGCGATGGGCAATGCAACGTCGGCCCAATCGGTCAGGATTCAAAGAAGACGAACCGGTTGGAATAAACCTCGGTCTCCCCACCCTGCGATAATCTGATGTCGTAAAGCTCGGCGTCCCTGATCGTGACCGTCATCTCGTAGCCGCCTGGATACAACTGATCGACGCGGCGGAAGAAGTGCTTTGCGAGTTCGGCATCACTGTCAAAGTGTTTGTCTAGCAAGCCTTCGATCCCAGCGACGCCCCAAGCCTCGTCAGTCTTGCCATCGGGGAGCGTAAGGAAGTGCAGCGTCTCGTCGAAGACAACGGAGGAGAAGACTTCCATCTGGCGTGTGGTTTCCTGCAAGGTAGTTCTCCATTGATAAGCTCGTGCGGAATTCGCCTTGGACTGCGTTTGTTGTCGAGCGCGGCTCCAGCGAGCATCCTCACAGCGACACAAGCGCAGTTTCATTGGATCTGAGTGTGAGAGCCACGTCCCTGCCCAGTGATCTGGGGTAGGATCGAACCCCCTTGTTGAACCCTACCTCGGCACCCACGAGGATGACCCGGTCGATCGCCCGCGTCACCGCCGTGTAGATCATGGCCCGATCCATGTTCGCCGTCGGCAAAACGGGGATGACAACGTTCCTAAACTGGCTGCCCTGAGCCTTGTGGACACTGATGCAGTAGGCAAGGCTGAGTTTCGGGATCTCGCCGGGTCCAATCCGGTGGCTTTTCCCATCGAACACCGCGACGACGGCGTTTCCATCAAAGCCTGCGACCATTCCCATCGATCCGTTCCAGAGATGTCGATCGTAGTCATTGACAGTCCAGATGCAGGGATCGCCCTCGGCGAATCCATGCATCGCGTTGAAGCCAGCTCGCTTCCGCAGATCGTGGAAATATGTGTTGATATTGTCGATCCCGGCGGCTCCGGCATAAACGGCCGCAACCACCTGAACCTCCTCGCTCCGAAGGTCATGTAGTACGTTCTCGATAGTCTCGACGATCCGGTTTTCAGGAGCGGCCGCGAAGCTGCAGCCGGCGCACTCCTTGTGATATACGGGGATCCGCGGGACACTGCCGTGACGGATAGCGAGGGATACTTCCGGGATGCCAGATTCCGCCGAGGCTCTCAGGATCCGTGTGAGTTCCGTCTTCGGGATGCGCATTTCGAGGACGAGACGGTGCAGGGTGAGGCCGAAGCCGATCGGCGGAAGCTGTGCAGTGTCGCCGACCAGCAAACAGCGGGCGTCTTCCGGTAGATGAAAGAGGATGCGATAGAACGTGGGAAGGTCGAGCATCGACGCTTCGTCGACAATGACGAGCGTGTGCCGCCCAAGTTCGATGCGGCCATCGGTTACGCCTTTCAGCCAGGACGCGACGGTCTGGGCAGGCTGCTCCGTAGCCTCGGCGATCCGCCCGGCGGCGCGCCCGGCGATGGCGAGCTGGTAGACGTTCATACCGAAGTGCCGTGCAGCCGCATTGATGGCTCGGAGTGCGGTGGTCTTTCCGACCCCGGCGCCGCCGATCAGCAGCGAGAAGGAGTACTGCACGGCCATCCCGACCGCCTTTCGCTGCTCTTCCGTCAGGGATTGGGACGGATCGAACTCCGCGAGAAAGCTGGCGATGTTGTCCGACCTAATGCCATCGAGGAACAGGTCGCGGTCGGACGAGCTTCGGAGGTGTCCGTCGATACGGTCTTCGATGAACCGCTCCATGTAGGCAGCACCAGCAGGCTGGAATCCGCCTTCGATCGGGATTGCCGCGCCGTCGGCGACCGCTAGTTCGACCACTGTCGAGGCGTGCTCTGCCGTGGTGCCGAGCCGCTTTGCCACAAGGCCGACGAGAACGGATCTGTCGCACCAGGTATGCTTCCGGTCGAGACGATCATAGAGAACACTTTCGACAGCAGCGATAAGCCTCTGAGGATCGTCCTTCCGGATCCCAAGAGCCGTCGCGACCCGGTCGACCTGCGGCCATGTGCATACGGTCAGCAGCCGATACGGATTGTCCCTCATCTTCAGGATGGCTTCATCGCCCCAGAAGTCGACCGCCTTCCGGGAGATGCCGATCTCGATCCCGTGCTCGTCGAAGAACACGACGCAGTCGGCGAGCGCCTGCTGGTTCCGCCAAGCCTTGATGACAATCGCGGCCTGATTGCGGTCGAGCAGCCCCGACAGGCGGTCGATGTCGCCGTCGCCGAGAATGGCGTAGAGATCCGATCCGAATCGCTCCCACAGGCGTGCGGCCGTCGCCTTGCCTACGCCGACGAACTCCGGTCGCGTGGCGAGGAATTCGACGATGTGGCGGCCACGCGGGATTGCCGTCATGGGATCACCCGTCTCCCCGTCAGCGTCGCATGCTCGTACCTTGCGAGCTTTCGCCGCAGTTCGTAGTTCTCGCCCCTCAACGCTGCGAGGTGCTGCTCGAGCATGGTGATGCGCGCCTTGTCCGCGCTGTCTCGGCGTGGCGGCTCAGGGGCGACCGGGCCTTCGAGACCCAGCGCGGCGACGGCCTCGTCTAGCCGCCGGTCGAAGCGCTGATTCTGGGTGAATGTCTCCCGATTGAACCCGCACGCCGTAGCGACCGCCGTCTTGTTGACCTTGCCGCCCCGGCTAGGGAGCTTCAAGCCAGCATCTTGCATCCTCTCGATATATGTCTCGAGCCGAAGGAAATTCTCCTCGCTGATCTGCTGAAAGGAGTTGAGACTCATCGCTTCCCCTCACTCGCACCGCGGTCAACCGGAGGCAGCGCCTTATTCAACTCAGCTTCGCCAAGGCCGCGGCTTCTCGCGTTATAAAGCCAAGTGGCAAACTTCTCGAGCAGCCTCTCGCGTTCGGCCTCCAGCCGGACGACCTCTGCGGTGAGAGTGTCGATGCGCTGCTGGGCATGTGCGAGCTCGGGCGGCAGATCGCTTTCGACGCCCTTTTTCTTCGGACGCGTTCGCATTCGATCCTTGGCCAGACCGTAGGCCAACTTGATGCTGTCGTTCTTGTCCAGCCCTTGCCGGGTAAAGGATCGCCGCAGAAACGGCTGCACCCGATCAAGAAGCTTCTTCCACGTCAGCTTGCCATTCCAAGAGGCGAGCGTTGCGACGATCATCTCGACTTCCATGTCCGTCAGTCTCGCTCTCGCCATCGTCAGTCCTTCCACATGTCGGCAAGCAAGGCACAAAGTGTCTAATCCTCATCCTCCCGAGCGCGATCCCGTAGCGCCATGGCGACTTCGTTGTCCCGCGATCCCCCGGCCAGAGAAACAATCGTGCCATCCCGTATTGACGGATCGTCATGGGTTGCCAGCATTCTCTGCAAGCGATCGATGTTCCTGCGGTGAGCTTCCACCCATCGGTCGACTCCATCGAACTCCTCGCCCATGGCCTCGAGAGCGTGGCCGAGCTGAACGTTCGCTAGATTCAGGCGCTGCTGGATGTTCTCGCGATGCCTGAGGTCGCCCTTCGCGAACACGTTCTCGGAACATCCGACGCAGTCGCCGTGTTCTTGGCAAGGAAGCAGTGAATAGTCGTGGACGCAGATGCCCACGTCGGTCACGAGTGCGGATCCGATCTGCGCTTCGACGAAGTCGCGGGGATCGACAGGGCGGTTGGGCCCCTGGATCCTACTCGCCTCGAACATCGGCCCGTTCGCGGTCCCATCGTCCAGAGCCGATTTGATCTGTGAAAGAACCTCTTCGGACGTCACATGGTTGTAGGCCTTGTTCTGCTGAATATCGCGGCCGCTCCACTTGGCTATATCGAGGTCGCTCATACCTTTGAACTGGGCAACGGTGTTCAGCCAGTGCCTGAACGAGTGGGTGGTGATCTTGATCTTGCTCCCATCGCGCTCGGTGAAGCCGTGAACCTCGAATACGCTCGGCCCTTTGCCGTTATCATGGCCGGACAGCCAACACCCGAACTTTGACACGGTCGCCTTGTCCAGCAGTGCTGGGCAGGTGCCGCGCTGAGCGTGTCCTTCGTTGTGAAAAAGCACGATGAGCGTCTCGGAGTATCGCTGATCCCGGTAGCCGTTGAAGTTAGGGAAGTCGGTTGGCATCAGGTCGAGGAGAGCGGGCGCCAGCGAACTCAATCTAGCGCTCTCAAACGTCTGTTCTACATTCAGATTTCGCAGACGCTGTCGGATCGCCGACGGATCGAGGTAGCCCACGACATCTGTCAGTGCCCCAATCGGAATCCAGTCGCTTTCCCTGTAGCACTGCAGATGCTCCGGCAGCCAAAGCTGGCCGGGGTTCTTCTCGCACCATGCTGCAAGCTCCCTGGCAGCCGCGCACATGGAACGAAGACGCCGGACGGCCTCACGGACGACAGAGACCATCACGGTCGGCACCCATTTGACCTGCGGCGAATTTCCCTTGCCGGGCCAGACGCGGATGCCGTATGTCTCGACTTCCTCGCCAGTCTCGGGCGAGACAACCCGCCCCTCGACTTCGCAATCGAGCCGGAGCTGAAGGAGTTCGTGCGCCCGTATAGGGATCGCCACGCCAATGGCGGATATGGCCGAATAGAGACGATCTATGAATGTCGTCGAGGTCCGGAACACATGCGCGAGCGCATGGAAGGCCTCCGGCGTTGGCAGCTTCCTGTCACGCCGTTCCTTCGCGGCCGCGCCGATGGCCTCGCTACCGTCCTTTGGCTTTTGCACTCCATGCCGCCACGGGAACGGCGCGTCGAGAAAGTGCCGCGCCATGCAGAACCTGTGGACCGCTTGGATGCTTGCGGCCAATTGGTAATGCCTAGCAGCTCCCACGCCATGCCTCGCGAGTTCGATTGCCTCGTTCAGTACAACTATGTTGAGCCGCTCGATGGCGGGTTCTTGGCCAAGCTTCCGGAACGCGCCTTCAATGAACGCGACTGCGTTCATCCGCATTCTGGTGTTCTGGTATCTCACCGGAGATGTGGAGTGCGAATAGCGGATATAGGCCTTGGCAAATTCCTTGATTTGCGGGTCGAGCGGGTCGCCAATGACGACCTGTTGGCTCGAGGTGGTTGCATCGCAGTTGTAAAAGGCAAGCAGGCGAAGACGGTAATTTTTACTCTTCTCGCTGAACTCCCCCGCAACTAACCACTCGTCATCGTCCCATTGCTCGGAAGGGATCAGCGCCGTGATTTCCTCCCTTACTAGCCTGATAAACTCGAGCACTCGGTCACGCGCGAGCACCTGCGTGTCGGGAGACAGTGTGTGGATGTTCACGCGGCGGCCTCACCGCGCATTTCGATCTCGGCGGCGCAGAGCTGAATCACTTCAGCAATGGCAAGAATGGTCCGGTCCCGATTCGAGTATGCCCGCGCCGGGACACCCGCTTCCTCCATCCGCCTTCGGTCGGCGATGAGGGCGGCCATGAACTCCTCATGCGGGCCATTGAGCCATGGCTGGAAGTTTCGGCAAGTGTAGCAGGCCACGGGAGCAAGCAGACCGCAGAAGCTCATCTGGCCACAGGTGCCGAGAGGATCGTTCACATTGTCCACCAGTGATCTATCGTAGATCCGGCTGCTACGGTCTCCACCTCTCTTGGCCTGCCGTTCCGTCCCTACCAGGGCACCAGCGAAGGCCTGCGCAAGAGGAGCCAATTCCATAGCAAGGTGACGGTCGAGCCGCAGCACCTGGGCCGGGCTGGCCTCGTAGTAGACCTTGACGTTCTGGGTGTCCGAGTGATCGAGCATCTCGGCGACGGTAAACTGATCCTTGCCGTCATCGACGGCCCGCTGAGCCAGCGTGATCCGGAACCGTTTCGAGTTGGTCTTCAGTCCGGTGAGCTTGCCCAGCACATCAATCACGATTCGTCCGATCTCTACAGAAGGCATATGATACTCGAGACCGGGAAGTCCGCCGATTTCTGGCGACATGAACATGGGGCAGTCCCCACCCGCCAGTTCCAGCTCATCGCGACGCCTGGAATTGTGTTGGATCACCTGCTCGAGAAGCAGGCCGATCTGCTTGCTGCAATACCGCATTTTCAGGGACGAACGGAGCAGCGCGCCCCGGCGCTTTGCCCTCGGAATCATCAAGGCGTAGAGCTTCTGCCCATTACTTTCGGAGACAACGAGATCCTGCTCCTTCAGCAAAGCAATCTGGACCGGACGCGATCCGTAGCCCAGGAACAGCCAAGCCAGTGCGTAGTGATAGAGTTCGATCTCGCCTTTCGCGTAGGCATTGTTCAATGCGGACTGGATCGCGAGCAATTCAAGGTCGCTAAACGCACCTTCGTTGGGATCGCGTGTCCTGATTGAAGTGCCTTTGACATTAGGCTTGATGGTCGCCTCTTCGAGGTATTCGAGCCCATCCCGTGAGACGATGCCAATTCCCAGTCCCTGCATGCTCTCGAACAGGACCCGAATTACACCAAGCTTCCATTCCGTTACGTCGGAGAGAGTTTCCCGATAGTTGAGAATGTGCGCCAGTTCGACGATTTCGACGGGATGGTTCTGTTTTGCGAGACTCGAATGGAACGCCTTGAAGCGGCTGTATTGGTTGAAGGCGTGGCTGAACGACGAGTTCTGAAGATGCCAGAGTATCGCCAGCTTGAGCTTGTGGCGCATCTCGTCAGAGATCGAAGTGAGATACGCGAAGTCGAATGTCGTGCGTCCGAGCACCAGTGATGCCACCGACCATATATCGGGCCGAGGGTCGAATGTAGCCCCGTCTCGGGTCGTTGCGGTCTCGGCGAGATTGGGTGGCGAATAGTCCAGCGCTAATGCAGTGCCTTGAGTCATTCATTACCCCTGCTCGCTGCGATGTCCAGTTTCTCCTGCATTTGCCTGAGCGCCTCGTTCGAACGGCGACGAACTGCCCGCCTAAGGTAGGATTGCGCCGAGCTCTCGCTCCGCCATCCCTGAAGACGCGTCCGCCACTTCACCTCGTCCTCGGCGGAGACCTTCTTCTCGTCCATATCCTCCGAGAAGGCATCGTTCCAAGTGTGCCGCAGCCTGTGCGGTCCCAGCTTCTCCGGCAGGCCCGGCACACGATCCCTGAGAGCCTCCATGATCTTGTTCACATTCGACAGAGACATCGGCTTGCCGCTGTCGGTGCTGACGACGAGGAAGGGGTGCCGCCGAGCATTCGGAATGCGCGCTCTGTGGTGGACAATATACTCGTAGAGGATTTCGGCCAACCTCGGACTGAGTGCCAGAATTCGGGCCTTGGTCTTCGTCGCTGGCTTTTCCCGCCGGGGATCTGCGGGGTCGTCCGGTCTCCGGTGGATGGTGATCATCCCCTTCGATCCGAGCTGGCAATCGGCGACCTTGATGCCGAGCAGTTCCCCGCGGCGAATGCCGAGGTCAAGCAGCAGCCTGACAATCAGGTAGTTTCGAAAGCGACCTGACGGATGGAATGGGTTTTCGGGATGATCCGGCTCGATCACCTCCCTGAGTCGCTTCACGGCCGCATCAGCAAGCCCCTCCGGAAGATCGAGGTCGTTACGGCCGGTCTTCGCCAGCCCGGAGATGTGCCCGTCGATCAGTTCGAGGAACTCGTTGCGAACGGCGCCGTACTGCTGATGACGCTGAGGCCATCGAGCCAGATTTGAGAGTATTTCGGCGCTGGTGAAGACGATGAACGACTTGATCGCGGCAAGGCGGTGACGCGTTTCGCCGAAACCGACGATTTGAACGTGTCGCTTTCTGCGGGCTTGCAATTTGACCACGGTCGGCAGCCGTTCGTGAAGCTCGGCTATGGCCTCCGCCACCCGGCGACTGCAGAAATTCACGATATCGAGGGTTTCCAAGAGCGAGAAGAAGATGCCTTCCCTGACCCGCTTGACGACATCGATCCCGCGCGCGTCTCCCCACAGGAAGAGATGGGAGAGTGACCTCAGTTCGTTGGTCAGCGTATTCGGCTGCAGACCCAGGGGCCGCCTGTCCGCCAAGATCCAAAAGGTCGGCGCTTCCAATGGCACGCCGGTGGCACTTGGTACGAGGAACGGCATCCGCTCGCCATTGGCGAATTTGGACCACCAGATCGAGTATGGATTTTCGCTCTTAGTTGACAAAAAACAGCGCTCCGCCCCACTTGAGACGGAACGTACGAAGCGAAAAACATCTTGTCAATAAAAAAACGAGCAAAATCAATAACTTGCATTATGCAAATTTGCATTTTGCGAACTAAGGAACCCTAGAACGGGATATCGTCGTCCATGTCACTGGAGAAGCCGCCGGAAGGCTGGCTGCCGCCACGAGAGGCACCGCCGCGGGCCGCCGGCTGCTGGTCGTAACCGCCACCGTAGTTACCGCCGCCGCTGCCATAATCTCCACCGCCGATGTCGCCACCGCTGCGGCTGCCGCCGCCACCTTCGCCG
>Ga0075364_10000359_pt1 | contig 22480 bp, 17 predicted proteins | sample EndMetdeltDD1764_FD_71517 | JGI IMG/M metagenome (GOLD analysis project Ga0075364, IMG submission 71517) | Populus endosphere microbial communities from Tennessee, USA - Endosphere MetaG P. deltoides DD176-4 | ecosystem: Host-associated > Plants > Roots > Endosphere | place: USA: Tennessee...
TAGCGACGTGCGGCGCTGTCGGAATCGGGTGTTTCCCTACGGTTGCCACCCGCGGTCCCTATGGGTACGCCCACCTGCGCCTCGACGGAATTGCGGTCACAGTTCGTACTGGTCGTTGGCGGCGCCGAAGAGCCTGCCGCCGGCTGACCGAGGCGGCGATCCGGCCGTGCGGCCGACCGGTCGACGCGTTCGTGGCCCACCGGAGTCAACGGGCCGTGTTCGTTGTCGTTTGCCGGCCGACTACTCGGCCGAGTTCGGCTCGAGTGTGGATGTCCAGCTTGCGGTAGATGCGTGCCAAGTTGGCTTCGACGGTTTTCGGGCTGATGAACACCGCGGCGCCGATGTCGCGGTTGGTCAGGCCGGCGGCCGCCAGTTCTGCGACGCGTTCTTCCGAAGGAGTGAGCAACGTGGTTCGGGTCGCGCTCACGCTTGTGCGTGCCAGCTCATTTCGGGTTCGGTCCGCCCACAACGCCGTCTTCATTCCCTCGAACGCAGCCAGCGCCTCGGTCAATGTGGCTGTGGTGGCCTCCTTTTGGCGCTGCCGGCGTTGGAGTTGGCCGAGTAGTAGCTGAGTGCGTGCGCGTTCGAATGGCATGGCCAACGGTTGATGTGCGGCCATCGCCTGCTGCGCCATGCGAGTTGCCGCCTCCACGTCGCCCTTGGCGGCCAACATCATGCTTCGGCAACGGGCGCCCATGGCCAGCATCCAGGCTCGGTCAAGCCGTCGGCCGTGATACTCCAATGCTTCGATCATGGGTTCGGCATCCTCGAGGCGACCGACCGCGATCATGGCCTCGATCGCATCCGGCAGGAACGCTGCGGTAACGATTTCCGTGCCGGGCAGCGTGCTGAAGCGTGACAGCACCGGCTGCAAGGTTCTCAATGCATCGGCACTGTTGCCCAGCGAAACCTCGAGAAACCCCAGGATCATGATCGCGTGGTCTGCCAGCCGTGGTGAGCCGCAGCGGTTCGCCTTCTCTATCGCAGCGCGAGCGTGTGCGCGAGCTTCCTGCTCGCGTCCCGCGTACGCGGCGACGACTGCCCCGACGGTATCGGCGATGACGAACGCGTGAGCACAGCCGAGTTGCTCGGCCCTTTCCATCGCGTCCTTGGCGGTTTGTGCGGCTTCGGTGAAGTCCCCTCGCCACACATCAATCAATGTGCTGTGGAGATCAAGGAACATCAGGTGGCCGTCCTCGCCGCGTTCGAGGCAGTGGTCCCGCATGACCGACACTTCTGTGCGGGCTTCATCCAGTCGCCCGGTCCAGGCGAGCACAAGGGCGTTAACAGTGCTGGCGTCGAAGGGAACTGGGGCAAACGCGTCGCGGTCCTCCAGTTCAAGCGCGCGCTGCAGCCTGGGCTCGTCAACACCTTGCCCACACATGAAGTTGATCGTCACCCACAAAGCGCACGCCTGACTGCTCAGCGCCGGCAGGTCGAGGTCATCGATCAGCGTCACCGCTCGGCTCGCACTGTGCAACGCCCTGTCGTAATCGCCGGTGCTGACCCGGGCGAACGACAGCAAGATCAACGTCTGAACGAGCAGAGCGAGGTCGCTCTCGGCGTCCTTCAGCGCGCCGTCCAGCATCTCGGCGGCCCGCGCGAAGCTGTTGTGGTACATGCACATTTCGGCAAGCAGGCCCACCGCGGAAGCTCGCATGGGGCCGGGCTCCAGCTCTGGGATACACGGCTCAAGAAGCGCGCGAGCGTGTGCGTAGTTGCCGGCATGGAAATGGTGCAGAGACGAGCGGATCCGGCGGCGTGGCGTGTCACCGCCGAGGCCGATCGCAAGGTCGACCAACTCGGCGGCCGCGGCCGAAGCGCCCCGCGCCCGTGCGGCTTCCGCGGCAGCGTCCAGTGCGTCCAGTGTTGCCGGGTCCTCGCTGGTGGTCGCCAGTGCTAGGTGCCGGGCTTCAACCTCGGGCAGCGTCTCGACTTCGGCGAGGGCCCGATGCATCTTTCGGCGCCTGGAGGGACGGGCGTCGGTGTAGAGGCTTCTTGCAAGCAGCGGGTGGGCGAAGCGAACCCGATTGCCTTCGATGCCGACAATGCCTTTGCTCTCCGCCGCTTCGAGGAGATGGACGACTTCGGCTGTGGTCATACCATTGGCCTGGGCCAGCAGGTCCAACGTCGGATCGGTGACGCAGGCCGCGGCCAGCAACACGTCACGGACTTCGTCGCCGATATCGCCTATCCGCGAACGCACGAGGTGAGCCAGCGTGCGGGGCAGCTCCTGCTCGGCGGCCGGTGATTGATCACCCACCGCGCGCGCCAGCTCCAGCGCATAGAACGGATTGCCCTGGGAGAGCTCGGCGATCCGCACCATTATCGGGCGCATAAGCGATTTACCCAACCGGCGCGAAATGAGCGCATGCAGCCCGCCCAAGCTCAAGGGGCCCAACCGGATACGGCCGATGTCATTCTTGGCGCCTACGCGCAACCAGGTCGTCGCGGTCGGGCGTCCGGGTTCAGGGCGCTCGGTGACCAGAACCCCAACGCGTCCCTCGAACCGGCGAGCCGCAAAGGCTATGACCGTTCTGCTGGACATGTCCAACCATTGGAGATCATCGATTGCCAGGAGCACGGGAGCATCCGCGGTGAGCATCTTCATGGTTGCCAAGAAGGCGGCCGCCACCGTCCGTTCATCGGTCTCGGGACCGTCGTCACCGCTCCGCAACAGCACCCTGTCGACCGCGACCCGCTGCAAGGTCGGCAACCGGACGAAGATGGAGGACTCGACGTCTCTCAGCAGGTCCGCCACCGCCGCGTAGCCCATCGCCGATTCCGCCTGGCCCGCCTGCGCCGATAGCACGCGAGACCCTTGCTCGCGCGCCTGCTCCGTCGCGGCCGACCATAGGGTCGTCTTACCGATGCCGGCCTCACCCTCGATGGTGAGTCCCGCCGGGCGCACGCACGCCGAGGTCAAGAATTCGGATATCGCACCCAATTCCCCCGTACGGCTGATCACCCCATGAGCCATGGCCAATGATTGCATTTGCTTAATCAGCTTGATAGCAAAATGTGACTAATCGGTTATTTTGGCTCTGAGATGGCCTTGCCGGTGTTCAAATCTTGGACCACTTCATCCAATTATGGCAAATCAACCTATGTCATCAAGCTACCAAACTAGTGAATTAGTTAAACGCAAGTATTAGAAATGCTACCCTTCACATCTGTCCAGGCTATGCACGTGCTCATGTGAGCATTCGTTCTAGACTCTGTCCTTTCAGCGAATATCGATCGCGTTCTATAGCGGGATCGCTGCAACGACTCTGTCTATTCGTGCGGGGACCCTTGTGGCAGGACTGCCCGCTGGGTCGTATAACCGGCACTGGCTTACCGCTCGACCTGATTGATGTGGCGGCCAAGCTCGGCCCTCGAACGAATGTCGAGTTTGTTGTAAACGCGCGAGAGGTTCGCCTCGACGGTTTTCGGGCTGATGGACAGCGCCGCCGCGACGTCGCGGTTGGTCATACCGGTGGCTGCCAGTTCGGCGACGCGCCGCTCGGTCGGGCTGAGGCTCGGGCGGATACTTGTGGCGTCGAGCAAGGCTTGTGCACGGTTCGCCCATAGTGGGGTGTTGAGTTCTTCGAATGTGCGCAGCGCCTCCTTCAGGGTCGTGGACGCGACCTTCTGGCGTTGACAATGCTGGATCTGCCCGAGCAGCAGCTGTGTTCGTGCGCGTTCGAACGGCATGGGCAGGCGCCGATGCTCTGCGAGCGCCCGCTGTGTCGCGGCGTTCGCCGCATCGATGTCGCCGAGCGCGGCGAGCAGCATGCCCCGGCACCGCGCCCCGACCGCCAGCTGCCATGGGCGGTCGAGCCTGCGGCCCTCACGTTCGAGCATGTCGACGAATGGCTCGGCTTCCTGCAGCTGTTTCAGCTCGATCATGGCCTCGATCGCGTCGGGGACGCATGATGCGGAGATGATCTCCATCCCTCGGGGGAGGGCTTCGAACTTCGACAACAACGGTCGCAGTGTGGTCAATGCCGCGTCGTAGTCGCCCAGTGACACCTCAAGGAATCCAAGCGCCGTGGTCGGCCACGCCGTGGCAAAATAGTCGCCGCCTTGGGCGGTCCGGAGCGCGTCTGCGACGTTGCCGCGGGCCTCGTCGACCCGACCCGCGTACGTCGCCAGCACCGCCCGGCAGGTATGGGCCATGAATTTCGGAAATGCACCGTCGAGCGCCAGCGCGCGTTCCCAAACGTCCTCCACCAACAGCGCCGCATCTGCGAAATTGCCTCGCCAGATTTCGATCATCACGTCGCTGAAACCAATGACCGCAAGCTCGCCCTCTTCGCCGCGTTCGCTGCAGCGCTGCCGCACCTCAACCATTTCGTTGTGGGCTCTGTCGAGCTCTCCCGAGTAGGCCAGCAGCAATGCGTTGACCAAGCTGGGGCGAAAGATCAAGGGAATGTTGGCTTCACGGTCTTCCAGTTCGAGCGCCTGTTGCAGGCCGGGCTTGTCCACGCCCGCTCCGCTCATGAACCTGAGCATGGCTCGCATGCCGAGCGCTGAGCCCAGCAGATGCGATTGCTTGAGATTGGTGGCTTCGGCGACCGCGTCCTCGACGGTTGAGAGCGCGGCGTCGATCTGCCCAGTTTCGGCATGAGCGAAAGACAATGTGAGCAGGATCTGCACCCGCCGCGCGCGATCCGCCGGCCCTTCGCTGAGTGCGCGCTGCAACAACGCCTCCGCGCCGCCGGACCCTTCATCCAGAACCGATATGACCCCGAGCAGGCTAAGTGCGTGTGCTCGCAGCGTCCGCGGGATCGGCTGGTCTATGGTCTTCTCCAGCAGTACCCGTGCTCGCCCCACGTTGCCGGCCGCAAAGTGGTAGTCCGCCAACTGAATTCGCCTCTCTGGCGTATCATCGCCGAGCCCGATCGCCAGCTCGAGCAGTTCGGCGGCGGCCGCGGGCGCCCCACGCATACGCGCCAGTTCGGCGGCTTCGTCGAGTATTTGCAGTGTGTCCCCATCGGCGTGCGTAGCGGCTAGCGCACGATGGCGGGCCATCAGCTCGGGATCACTAACGACCTCGGCGAGGCGTCTGTGTGTCTCGCGGAGCCGCGCCGGCGTGGCGGAGGAGTAGACCCCCCGCGCCAAGACTGGGTGCGCGAAACGCAGTCGGTTGTGCTGGATTTCGACGATGCCGTTCTCCTCGGCATCCGCGAGTTGGTCGATGACTTCCTGAGGGTCGGTACGTACGGCGCGCGCCACCAGCTCGACGGTGGGCGCCGCGAGGCATGCAGCCGTCAACAACAGATGGTGAGCCGCTGGTTGCAGGGCGCTGATTCGCGCGCGTACCAACTCGGTCAAGTTGTGGGACAGTGGCACGTCGGAACCTTGCACCTGCGGATCCATCGCCCGGGCCAACTCGAGGGCGTAGAACGGATTCCCGCCGGAGATCTCATGGATCTTCGTCGTGGTCGGCCGGGGAAATCGCCTGCCAAGGTGTTCAAATAGCACCGCCTGCAGGCGGCCAAGGCTGAGCGGCCGCAATCGGATTCGACGGTTCGTGCCCGGCTTGGCCATCTCCAACCACGAAATGCTCCTGCTGCCAAGTCCGGTTCGAATGGTGCCCAGCAAGCCGACTCGAGTCGCGAGGCGCCGCGCCGCGAACGCGATCGCGTGCACGCTCGACGGATCGATCCATTGCAGATCATCGATCGCGATCAGCACCGGGCTCGCTTCCGCCAGTGCTTCGACGACGGTGAGAAACGCCGCCCCTATCGCGCGCTGATCAACCGCTTGATCGTCGGGTTCCGCTCGTAACAGGGCCTTCTCCACCGCGACCCGCTGCTGCCCAGGGAGGACGTCGAGTACTTGCGCGTCCACTCCGGCCAGCAGATCGGCCAGCGACGCGTAGCCATAGACAGATTCCGCCTCGGCCGGACACGCCGACAACACATGGAACCCACGCTCGTCGGCCTGGTCCACAGCCTGACGCCACAGCGTGGTCTTGCCGATTCCCGGGTCTCCCTCGACCAGCAGAACGGCAGGCTCCGTGGACGCCGCGGTTAAGAAGTCGGAGATCGCACCGGCCTCCTCGGGTCGGCGCATCGAACGAGCAAGCACATCGCATAGTCTCTCAAGTGTTTGCTGTCTCGTCCTGTCAACCAACGATATTGGTGACGTAGTGGTCAATTTACTACCGTGCTTGCGCAGCTCAGCAATGTTGTTCTCATTCTCGGGGAACGTTTTATGTCGCAAAAACACCAAAGTCGCCAGTTCCGGCGAACTCAGCGGGGTTTGCCGGGAAACTTTTCACCGCGCGGCACAGCGATGTCTGCGAGCAGCACACGAGGGTCCGAGCCAGGCATGCCCGCCGACGGCTATAGGTCGTCGACGAGGCGGCCGAGTTCGGCGCGCGTCTTGATGCCGAGCTTGCGGTAGATCCGCGCGAGGTTGGCTTCGACGGTCTTCGGGCTGATGAACAGTGCGGCCGCGACTTCACGGTTCGTCAGGCCCGATGCCGCCAGTTCGGCGACGCGCCGCTCGGAGGGCGTGAGCGCGAGGTTGCGGGTGGGGGCGACCTTGGCCCTGGCGAGCTCGGCCCTGGCGCGGTCGGCCCACAGTGGCGTGCCCAGCGCGTCGAAGGCCCGCTGAGCGTCGCGCAACGTTGCGCCTGCACTCTCCTTTTGACGTTGACGACGTTGCAGCTGGCCAAGTAACAACAGGGTGCGGGCACGTTCGAACGGCATCGGCAGGCGATCATGCTCTTCCATTGCTTGTTCGGCCATCTGGGTTGCCGCGGCGATGTCGCCGGTGGCGGCCAGCCACATGCTGCGGCAGCGGGCGCCGACGGCGAGCATCCACGAGCGTCCGAGGCGGGCGCCGCTCTGTTCGAGTTCCTCGATGAGCGGCACCGCATCGGCGTGACGGCCCACCGCAACCATGGCCTCGACGGCGTCGGGGATGAAGGTGGCGGTCATGATCTCACTACCGGGAAGCGAGTCGAAAACGTCCAGTATCGGCCGCAGCGCAGTCAGCGCCTCGGTGTACCTACCCAGCGAAACCTCAAGGAAGCCAAGGCTCATGGTTGGCCACTCCGCCAGCCGTGGTGAGTGGCGTTCCTCAGCGATCGCCAGGGCAGCGGCGACATCGGCACGCGCTTGGTTTTCACGGCCGATGTAGGCGGCCACCGCGGCGCGCACGGTCAGCGCAATCGTCCGCGAACCGCCGACCTGCGCGGCCCGTTCCATGGTGTCCTCGGCAAGCAGTGCGGCTTCGGCGAAGTTGCCTCGCCAGATCTCGATGAGCGTGCAGTACCCGGCGACCGCCATCAAGTCGTTCTCGGCGCCGCGCTCGACACATCGGTCTCTGACGGCCGCCATCTGCCGACGCGCGATGTTCAATTGTCCCGTCCATGCGTAGATCAACGCGTTGACTGCGCTGGGGCTGAAGGGGATTGGGGCGTCGGCGTCGGTGTCTTCAAGTTCCACCGCACGGCGCAGGCTGTCCTCGTCAACCCCGTGGCCGTAGAGGAACGACGCGTTGACCGACATGGCGAGCGCCTGACTGACGAGCGGCGGATAGCCGAGCTCCTCCGCGTGGGACACGGCCTGGCGGGCGTTGTGCAGGGATTCTTCGAACTGGCCGCACATACCCTGTGCGAAGGTCAACGACAACAGCGTTTGGACCAATAAGGCCGGGTATGCCTCGGCGTCGTCGAGTGCACGCTCCAGGAGTGCGGCCGCCTCCACAAAGGCGTCTCTGTAGATGCTGATTCCGGCCATCAGGTTCAACGCGATTCCGCGCAGCAGTCCTGGCCGCAGTTCATCGATCGTCGGTTCCAGCAGTGTGTGTGCCCGGTCGGCGTCGCCTGCCTTGAAATGGTGTTCGGCGGCGCGGATGCGTCGCGACGGCGTTTCCCCGCCGAGTCCGATTGCGAGCTCGACCAATTCAGCGGCCGCGGCCGGCGCCCCGCGGGCGCGTGCAGCGTCCGCCGCGGTGTCGAGTGCTTTCAACGTCTCGGGGTCCGCCCGCGACGTCGCCAGCGCCATGTGCCTGGCCTTGAGCTCCGGCAGCACAACCACCTCGGCCAGCGCTCGGTGTGTGGCCCGTCGTCGCGCCGGGCTGGCGTCGGTATACACGCTCTGGGCCAACAACGGATGGGAGAACCGCACGCGATTACCGTCAATCGCGATAATGCCTTTGCTTTCAGCCTGTTCGAGTAGCCCGACGGTGTGCTCGACCGTGGTGTCAACGATCTGCGCAAGCACTTCGACCGTCGGACTGGCCATGGCGGCGGCCCCAAGCAACACGTCGCCGGCTTGTCCGTCGAGACTGCCGATCCGAAGCCGCATCAACTCGGCCAGTGTCGCGGGCAGCGATGGCTGTGCCCTGTTGGATCCGACATGAATCGCCCGGGCCAGCTCGAGTGCGTAAAACGGGTTGCCGCCTGAGATCTCGGCGATCCGCACCATCGTTGGGCGGGAAAACGATCGCCCCAGCCGCGCTGAAATCAGCGCATGCAATCCACCAAGGCTGAAGGGCCCCATCCGAATTCGTCCGATGCCATCGGGCCGGGCGAGGTGGAGCCATGTCGCGGACTTTCCAAAGTTCGGTTCGCATCGCTCGGTGATCAGCATCCCGACTCGGCCGTTAAGCCGCCGCGCGGCGTACCCCACGACGGCCTGGCTTGACGGGTCGAGCCACTGGACGTCGTCGATCGCGACCAGGACGGGCGCGTCGGCGGAAAGGCGATCGACGACGGCGGCGAACGCCGCGGCAACGACGCGTTGGTCGGTGGGCGGCCCCTCGCCACCGGCGCGCAGCAGCACCCGGTCGACGGCGATCCGCTGCACATCCGGCAGTTCCGCCAGTACGGAGGGGTCGACGTTGCCGATGAGGTCGGCGACCGCCGCGTAGGCCAGCACCGACTCCGCCTGCCCGACGTGGGCGCTGAACACCCGGAAGCCACGCTCGCGTGCCTGGTCCACCGCGGCCAGCCACAGTGTGGTCTTGCCGATGCCGGCCTCGCCCTCGACCACCAGCCCCGTCGGCTGGCGTTCTGCGGACAGCAGGAAGTCAGCAACCGCCCGAAATTCGGCCGAGCGGCTGATCATCGGCAATGTTTCGACCCCACCCATACCAACCAGCAAACGAAGACTACATCAGCTGCCATCGGAAAGTGGCGACATTGCTACGCGCCTAGAGCAGCTAGACAACAGATGTGTCGATCAATACCCGGTTTTGCTCAACCCTAATCGGCAAGCTCATTGTGGGGTGGGCTCGGACTCCACGCTACTTCTGGTGCAGGATTCTCCGATCATCGTGGCCAGTGATTCTTCTCGAATCCGTGTGCCGACGTGGGCAGAGAGTCGTTGATGTGGGACGCCGGCTCGTTGGCAGGTGGTCGTAACGATGTCGGGCGACTGGGCGCCGAACACGCCATACAGGACTTCATCCGTGGGCACCGCGAGCGTGACGACCAGCCGGACTGGCGTGCCTTCGTCGCTGACGCTGACGGCGGCGACGTCGAGCTTCGCCACAACGTCGTCGACCGATTGCTCGGTCAGCTCTGGCAGGTACCACTCTGCGAGGTAATACCCGACCTCGGGAACGGAGTCCATCAGCAAAAGGTAGTGGCGCAGCGGCAACGATGGAATCGGGTGTTTCCCTATACGTAAGGACAACGCAGGAACAACTGTCCGTCGAACGTATGGTTCGGCGGCGCCCGTCAACCGCTCTCGCCGCATTCGGTGAGGCGGCGCCGCAGGAACTCTCGCGCGGGGCCCGAGCCATTGCGGTCCAACGCGATGCGGTACCACCGAAGGGCCTCGCCGGGTTGGCCGCCGCGCCGCAGCAGGTCCGCGCGGATCGGGGCCACGCTGTTCGACCGGGCCAGTCTGGGATCGTCGGCCACGTCGTCCAGCGCTGCCAAGCCGGCGGCGAATCCGTCGCGGAAGCCGATCGCCAGCGCGCGGTTGGCTCGAGCAACGGGCGAGTCGGTGATCTCGATCAGCCGGTCGTAGGCCACGCAGATCGCAGGCCAGTCGGTCTGCTCCCAACACGGTGCCGTCGCGTGTAGCGCCGCGATCACCGCCTGCGGCAGGTAAGAACCCTTTGCGCCTGCGGCCAGTGCAAGCCGGTCCAGCCCCCGCGTGATTCGGCCGCGGTTCCATCGGCTGCGATCCTGTTCGTCGAGCGGGACCAGCGCCCCTTTGGCGTCAACCCGGGTGTCTCGCCGTGAATCCTGCAGCAGGACAAGGGCGGCCAGCGCCTGCGCATCGCGTTCGCCAGGCATCAACGAGCACGCTTCACCCGCAAGTCGCACGGCTTCATCGCAGAGCTCGTCGCGAATGGCCGACGGTCCTGCCGTCGACCAGTAGCCTTCGGTGAACACCGAATAGATACAGGCCAGCACGTGCGGTGTGCGTTCCGGCAGCGATTCGGCGGGCGGCACTCGCAAGGGGATGTTGGCATGCCGGATCTTGTTCTTCGCGCGGGTGATCCGCTGACCGACGGCCGCTTCGGACTGCAACAGCGCACGCGCGATCTCTGCAACGGTGAGCCCCGAGATCAGTCGCAGTGTCAGTGCCAGTTGTGAGGTCGGGTCGAGCGCGGGGTGAGCGCAGGTGAACATCATCCGCAGTTCGTCGTCGCGAACCGGATGCACGTCCGTGTGCTCGGCGCGGGCCCGAATGTCGTCGACCACTGCTGCGAGTTCCTTTCCCGGACGGGCGGATTCGCGTCGTAGCCGATCCAACGCCCTGTTGCGGGCAACCGCCACGATCCATCCGCCGGCGTTATCTGGCACACCGTCGCGCGGCCAGGAGCGCAACGCCTCCGCGAACGCTTCCTGGACGGCGTCTTCGGCGACGGTGATGTCACCCGACCAGCGGGCGAGCGCCGCGACGGCCGGGCCCCATTCGCGCCGAAAGACGCCGTCCAGGTTGGTCATTGAAGTGCCTACAGGCCAGAAACCCCAAGCAGCGGTCGCAACTCGATCGTCGTCGCCGGGATCATCGACGCGACCTTGATGGCCTCGTCGCGGTCGGCGACGTTGAGGATGTGGTAGCCGTTCGCCACTTCGGCGCCTTCGATGTACGGACCGTCGGTCAGCAACACCTCGCCGTCGCGCACCCGCACCGTCGTCGCCGTCGATGGCGGATGCAGGGGCGCGCCGCCATTGGCTCGATCTCCCACCGCCGCGGCGAACTTCTGGTGTTGTGCGGCGAGTTCGTTCCATTCCGGGGTGCCCGGTGTGAGGACGTTGGCGGCGGGCTCGAGCAGCAGCGCGAGCCAGTTGTTGTCCAGCGGCTCGGGCGGCGGCATGTAGTGCACGATCGGCCAGACCTCGACCGCGCCGTACTGCGCGGTGGGGATGTCGCGTGCCAATGCCAGTGCCTCGTCTAGGTTTTCGGCCTCGAACACGTAGTAGCCGCACGCCAGCTCGGCGCTTTCTGTGAACGGGCCGTCGGTGATCGTCGGCGAGTCGGGCCCACCGGTGATCCGCACGCCGGTCGCCGAAGGGGCGAGCGCGTCGCCGGCCCGGATCGCGGACGCGGCCTTGGCATGGAACGCCTGGTATGCCGCCATCCCGGCGGCCTGCTCGTCGGGGTCGGCCGAGGTGGGCTCGGGACCGATAATCAGGGCGAAGTAGTGCATCGTGGTCACCTTCCGGAAGCGAGCAGAACCCTTCTGTTCCACTCTCTACCTCTCCGACGAACGGCACCGTGAGAATCCGACAGTCTCAGCGAACTTTTGCGGAAGCAAATTTTGTAGATCCGCTAACCGCGGAGTCGCCGTTGTGTGATCGTTGACGGATGCGTAAGTCGGCGCGAATCGTCTTCTTGTTTGTCGTGGGAATGCTGAGTTCTGTCGCCCTCGGGGTGGCGACGGCGTTGACCGCGGCCGTCTGCCTGGCCACCACGGCGCTGATCGTGCCGGGCACCGGCACGCCGAACGCAAACAACGTCGCAGACTATCTGAAGCACGCGACGAACCGGTATATCGCACCGTTTGACCCAACCTGCACATCCGCCACCTGCCATCCGACCGGAATCAACTACCCGGCGTCGTTTTTTCCGCTCGGCTTTATCGGTAATTGGTGTCCCGGATACACATGTGACACGTGGAACGCTTCGGTGGGAGCCGGTGTCGACAGTACTTACACGGCACTGCAAAACCTGACCGACCCGGACGGCGCAATCCTCTTCGGCTACTCCCAGGGCGGCGCCGTGGTGTCCAACACGCTGCGCAGGCTCGAGGGCGACCCGTTGATGGACAAGGTGAAAGGGGTGGTGTTGATCGGCAACGCGTACAACCCCGACGGCGGCATCTTCACCCGGCTCGGCTTCCTACCGTCGATCCCCCCGCCGCTCGACATCACGTTCGGTCCGGCCACGCCCGTTGACACCGGCGTGCCGATGACCAGCTACGGCTTTGAGTACGACCCGGTGATGTACGCGCCGCTGTATTGGGGCAATCCGCTCACGCTGTTGAATGCGCTGGCGGCGTTCGAGACCGTCCACGGTTACTACCTGACGCCAAACGGCAACGGGCCAACCGATCCGATCGCCTACGGTTATACAGAGAAAGAGCTGGCCGCGGTACTTGCGACGCCCTGTCCCGGTCCCAACTGCCGCGTCGACTCCTACGGCAACAAGTACTACATGATCCCGGCCAAGAGCCTGCCGATCATGGACCTGATCACGTCGGCGCTGCCTGCTCCCGTGCGGCCGTTCATCAAGCCGTTCGTCGACTTGGCTTCGCCGGTGATGAAGGTCCTCATCGACCTCGGCTACGACTGGAGCGGCGACCCCGGTGTGACGAGGACCCTTTCGATATTGCCCTTCAATCCGCTTCAGAACTGGCCCGCGGTCGCCGTGAAACTCGTGGCGGCGACGATCCAGGGCATCCAGGCCTTCATCGGTGACCTCGGCGGGCTGACGAGCGCCGTCCCTGCGACTGTTGCGCCAACGTCGAACACACCGGTGTCGACGTTGGCAATGGCCAAGATGACCGAGCCGACCGAGACGACCGAGACGACCGACAAGACGACCGAGAAGGTCTCCGAGACCGATAACAAGCAGTCGACGTCGAGGCTGACGCTGGTAAAGGACCCCGAAACGACGGTGCAGCTGACGACCGCCGAGAACGACGGCACGTCGCCGTCGGCGGACGAGAAGCCCGTCACCAAGCCGGAAGACACGTCCGTCACGAAGCCGCAGGAGCCGACCAAGCCGGAGTCAACGACGGACGAGAAGAAGTCGGACGAGAAGAAGTTGGACGAGAAGAAGGACGCGATCGACAAGGACGCTAACGACACGAAGACGGATACCGACAAGAAGGTCGACACCGACAAGAAGACCGACACCGACAACTCGGCGGATACCGACAAGAAAGACGCCGATCCGGCAAAGGCCGCGGCCTGACCAAATAAGCAAATCCCCCGACACACCAGGCAGGTGGCGGGGGATTTCCTTTGTGACGTGAAAGCTACGCGACCGCGCCCGGCTTCAGGTAGGTGACCAGGCTGACGTCGATGGCCTCGTCGACGAAGTAGTACTGGCAACCCGTCAGGTACTTCATGTAGCGGTGGTAGTTCTCTTCGTCGGTCGCGGCGATCGCCTCGTCCTTGTGCGTCTCGAGACGACTGGCCCAGATGCCGAGCGTCTTGATGTAGTGGTTGCGCAACGACATCGTCTCGGGCACCACGAAGCCGGCCTTCTCGCCATGGTCGACCATCATCTGGGTGGTCGGGACGCGGCCGCCAGGGAAGATCTCGGTGATGATGAACTTGGCGAAGCGGGCCAGTTCGAACGTCAGCTTCTTGCCCCGCTCGGCGAGGTCGTACGGGTGATAGCCGACGCTGCTCTGGATCGTCATCCGGCCGTCGTCGGGCAGGATCTCGAAGCAGGTCTTGAAGAAGTCGTCCCAGCGGTCCCTGCCGAAATGCTCGAACGCCTCGATGGACACGATCCGGTCGACGGGGCTGTGGAACTGCTCCCAGCCCTCCAGCCGTACGTCATAGGTGCGTTCGCTGTCGACCTTGGCCAGCAGCTGGTCGCAGTACGCCTTCTGGTTCTTGCTCAACGTCAGGCCGATCACGTTGACGTCGTACTTCTCCATCGCGCGCTGCAAGGTCAGGCCCCAGCCACAGCCGACCTCGAGCAGTGTCATGCCCGGCTTGAGGTCGAGCCTGTCCAGATGCTGGTCGACGTTGGCGACCTGCGCCTCGGAGAGCGTGACGTTCGGCCCGGTGAAATAGGCGCAGCTGTACTTGCGCGTCGGGTCCTGAAACACACCGAAGAAGTCGTCCGACAGGTCGTAATGAGCCTGGATGTCCTCAAAGTGCGGGCGCATATCCTTCGTGCCGGTTGAGTTATCAGACATGTTTTCCCTGGTTGGCCTTTCTCGGTGATGCGCTGGTGCTGCTTCCAGCAGCCGATCACTATGGGTATTGCAGCGACCGTACCCCCGGCACGGTCCATTGACGTGCGAACACGCGTCTCAAGCCTGACACCCTAGCGTTTGGCGGGGGCGGGACTCCAATTTGGTGCTACTTCTCCAGCGTGAACTGGTTGATGTCGATGTAGCCCTTGCGGAACATGTCCGCGCATCCGGTCAGATATTTCATGTACCGCAGGTAGACCTCATCGGACTGGATGGCGATCGCCTCGTTCCGCTGCGCTTCCAGCGTCTGCGCCCAGGTTTCCAGCGTCCGCGCGTAGTGCAACTGCAGCGACTGGATGCGGGCGACGGTGAATCCCGCGGCGGTGGCCTGCTCCTCGACGGCCCCGATGGTCGGCAAATGGCCGCCGGGGAAGATCTCCTTCGAGATGAAGCTGGCGAACCGCGCGGCGTCCATGGTCAGCGGTATATCCCGTGCTTTGAGCTCCGCCAGCGTCAGCCTGGTGATGGTGTGCAGGAGCATGACGCCGTCCTGCGGAAGCGCGGCGTAGGCCATCTTGAAGAAGTCGTCGTGACGGTCCTCGCCGAAGTGCTCGAACGCCCCGATCGAGACGATCCGGTCGGCCGGCTCGTGGAACTGCTCCCAGCCCTGCAGCCGCACCCGCATGGACCGCGGACTGTCCAGATCCGCGAACACCTTCTCGACGTGGTCATGCTGGTTCTCCGAAAGCGTCAGCCCGATGACGTTGACGTCGTAGCGTTCGACGGCCCGCCGCACGGTGGCGCCCCAGCCGCACCCGATGTCGAGCAACGTCATACCGGGCCGAAGGCCGAGCTTGCCCAGCGACAGGTCGATCTTGGCGATCTGAGCCTCTTCGAGCGTCGTATCGTCGCGTTCGAAGTAGGCGCAGCTGTAGGTCTGCGTCGGATCGAGAAACAGCCGAAAGAAGTCGTCGGACAAGTCGTAATGTGACTGCACATCCTCGAAATGAGGAGTCAGGTTGGCCACGGGCTACTTGGCCAGCGTGAACTGGTTGACGTCGATGTAGCCCATGCGGAAACCCTTGGCGCAGCCGGTGAGGTAGTGCATGTAGCGGTCATAAACCTCTTCCGACTGCACGGCGATGGCCTCGTCCTTGTGCGCCTCGAGCGCCGCCGCCCAGGTGTCCAGCGTGCGCGCGTAGTGCAGCTGCAGCGACTGGCGGCGGGTCAGCGTGAAGCCGGCCGGTGTCGCGTGCTCCTCGACCTTCTCGATCGACGGCAACCGGCCGCCGGGGAAGATCTCGGTGAGGATGAACTTCACGAACCGGGCGACCTCGAAGGTGAGCGGAATTTTCCGGTCGGCCATCTGCGGCAGCGTCAGAGCGGTGATCGTGTGCAGCAGCATCACACCGTCATCGGGCAGCAAGGCGTAGGCCGTCTTGAAGAAGTCGTCGTAGCGGTCGAAACCGAAGTGCTCGAACGCGCCGATCGACACGATCCGGTCGACCGGCTCGTTGAACTGCTCCCAGCCTTGCAGCAGCACCCGCTTACCGCGTGGACTGTCTGACTGCGCGAAAAGCCGTTCGACATGGGCCTTTTGGTTCTCGCTGAGGGTCAGCCCGACGACATTGACGTCGTATTTCTCGATCGCCCGCATCATGGTCGAACCCCAGCCGCAGCCGACGTCGAGCAGCGTCATCCCTGGTTCCAACCCGAGCTTGCCCAGCGCCAGGTCGATCTTGGCGAGCTGGGCCTCTTCCAGCGTCATGTCTTCGCGTTCGAAGTACGCGCAGCTGTAGGTCTGGGTGGGATCCAGCCACAGTCCGAAGAACTCGTCGGAGAGGTCGTAATGGGCCTGGACGTCTTCGAAGTGGGGTTTCAAGTTGACTGCTCGAGCCATGTTCCAGTGCCTTTCTGGCTGTTCAGAAGCTCTGCCGGCGTCGCCGATGACTCTGCAAGCCCTGAAGCACTCAACTCCGCATGCTACGCGGCTGTCGCGATGGCTAACGACTTGAGAAGCTCAGCTGCAGGTCCTACCCGGTCTCGGCGAAGTTCGTTTTGAGTTCGCCAACGATGTCGTCCCACAACTCGCGGGGCAGGTCGTGTCCCATGCCGTCGAACAGCACCAGCCGGGCACCCCTGATGGCGCGCGCGATTGCGCGTCCGCCGAACGGTCGCATCAGCTTGTCCGCCTTTCCGTGGATCACCACGGTCGGGACGTCGATCTGCCGGTTGTAGCGGAGCAAGCTGCCGGTGCCGAGGATCGCGGCGAAGTGGCGGCCGACACCGGCGGGGTAGTAGGCCCTGTCGTATCCCTCGAGCGCCTCGGCGCGGATGCGTTCGTCGGGCGCCGGATAACCGGGGCTGCCGGTGATTCTGGTGACCCGGATCGCGTTCTCGACGATCGCCTCGCGCGTCGTGTCCTTGGGCTTCTGCAAGATGGCCAGCAGCTGTTTGGGTCCAGGCGGCGGCAGCAGCGGCTGGTTGTTGCTCGAGAAGATGATCGCGAGTGTCTTGGTGCGCACGTTGTGGCGGGCCGCAAAGACCTGCGCGATCATGCCGCCCATCGAGGCGCCGACGATGTGCGCCGTGTCGATTTTCAAATGATCCAACAGCGCTGCCGCGTCGTCGGCCACGTCCTCCAGCGTGTAGACGGCGGGACTGCGCAGGCCGAGAAACGAGCGGACCATCCGGGGCGCCAGCGGCGCGCCGGTGTGCTGGCCGGTCACTTTGGTCGACAGGCCGACGTCGCGATTGTCGTAGCGGATGACGCGCAGGCCCTGGTCGACGAGCTTCTCGCAGAACTCCTTGCGCCACAACAACAATTGCGCGCCGAGACCCATGACCAGCAGGACGGCCGGGTGGTTGGGATCGCCCATGTCCTCGTAATAGATGTCGAGATCGCCAGAGCGGGCGGTGCCGGTACGGGTCTCCACTTACGCCTCGACCTCTTCGGTGTGCTCGCGGCTGACCTCGACCATGAAGTTGGCGAAGTATCCGGTCAGCTGCGGGTCGGACATCATCTGCCACTTGGGCGCCAACAGCTTCATGTAGCGCTCGACGTAGAGGAACTGCTTGCCTATCAGCACCAGCTCCCGCGGCAGCTTCACGTCGTAGGCGTCGGCCAGCGTGGACAGCTGTTTGCCGATCTCGGCGTAGCTCAGGTCGCCCAGCGACGTCATCGTCAGCGGGGTGGCGAAGCTCTCCAGATCCTTCGCGGCCTGTGCCTCGGGTTTGACCGTCCCGACCGCGCCCATCAGCACGACGATCTTGCCCGCCGCGGCGTGATCCTTGGTGACCAGCAGCGCGTACACCAGCTCTCGTAAGAGCCACCGGGTGCGCGGGTCGATGCGGCCCATGATGCCGAAGTCGAAGAACACGATCTTGCCGTCGGCGTCGACGTACAGGTTGCCCGCGTGCAGGTCGCCGTGGAACAGCCCGTGCCGAAGGCCGCCCTCGAAGACGCTGAACAGCAGCGCCTTCACCAGCTCCGTGCCGTCGAAGCCCGCCTTGCGGATGGCCGCGGCGTCGTCGATGCGGATGCCCTGGATGCGCTCCATCGTCAAAACGCGCTCGGAAGTCAGGTCCCAGTACACCTGCGGCACCCTGATGTTCTTCCCCAGCGGCGAGGCGTGCATGTGCGCCACCCACGCGTCCATCGACTGCGCCTCGAGCCGGAAGTCGAGCTCCTCGGCGAGGTTGTCGGCGAAATCGGCGACGACATCCTGGGCGGACAGCCGCCGGCCGAGCTTGGCCAGCTCGACGATCTGCGCCCCGCGCTTGAGGATCTGCAGATCGGCGGCGACGCGACGGCGGATGCCCGGCCGCTGGATCTTGACTACGACCTCCTCGCCGCTGTGCAGGGTCGCGTAGTGCACCTGCGCGATCGAGGCCGACGCGAACGGCTTCTCCTCGAAACTCTTGAACAGGGTGGAGGGTTCGTCGCCGAGCTCCTCCTTGAACAGCCGGTGGATTTCGTCGGTGTCGGCGGGCGGGACCGCGTCGAGCAGGCTGCGGAACTCGCGGCTCATCGACTCGCCGAAGGCGCCAGGGCTGGATGCGATGATCTGACCGAACTTGACGTAGGTGGGTCCGAGGTCGGAAAACGTCTTGGGGATCTGCTTGATGATCTTCTGCTGTAGCGAGCCCTTACCGGCGAGCTTGGTGACGACCCGCGCGCCGGTGCGAGTGATCTGCCAACCCGTCGCGCCGATGCGCGCGGCCTCGACCGGCAGGGGCACGCGGTCCAGCTTGGCTAGCTCGCGGTGCTTGTTACTCATAGCTGCAGTGTCTCAAAGCTCGGGGTCATGCTTCGAATCCATGCAACCTGGGTCACACTGCCCATCCCCGCGAGCGACCGTGTTTGCACCCGACACGCCGCGTTCAGCTGGCATTTTGCGGTCGCTCGACCCTAGACGAAGTTCTCCGTCAGCGCCTCGACGACCGGACGCCACACCGGTTCCGGGAGGTCATGGCCCATGCCGTCAACGACGACGTAACGGGCGCCGTCGATGACGCGGGCCAGGCTGCGCCCGTTGCGTGGCCGCACCATCGGGTCGTCCGACCCGTGGATCACGACGGTCGGCGCGGAGATGCTGCGGGTGTAGCGCAGCAGGCTGCCGGTACCCAGGATCGCGTCGAACTGGCGCAGCATGCCCTGCGGGTAGTCGCTGCGTGCACGCAGCTCCTCGACACGTCCGCGCAATTGGTCAACGGGCGGAAGGAAATTGGGGCCGTTGATGATCGAGATGTTGCGCACCTCGAACGCCAGCCTGTCCTCCCACGGCGCATCCCTTGCCGGCGCGCCGAAGGCCAGCTTGATCACCCGCCACCGCGGAAGTGCCGAGAACGCCTTGCCGGTGCTCGACATGATGATGCCCAGCGACCGCACCCGATCCGGATGGCTGCCGGCCAGCACCTGCGCGATCATTCCGCCCATCGACGCCCCGACGACGTGCGCCCTGTCGATCTGCAGGTGGTCGAGCAGGCCCTTGGCGTCGTCGGCGAGGTCGACCAACGTGTACGGGACCGCGCTGGTGCGGCCGAGCATGTAGCGCGCCACCCGGCGGTACACCGAGCCTTCTGCGCGACGGCCGTGCATCTTCGACGACAGCCCGATATCGCGATGGTCGAAGCGGATGACCCGAAACCCCTGCTTGACCAGTTGCGCGCAGAAGCCGTCCGGCCACATCGGCAGCTGGGCGCCGACGCCCATGATCAGCAGGACCGGCGGATCTGTGGGGTCGCCGAGGTCTTCGTAACAGAGCTCGACTTCCCCGCAGACCGCCGTCCCGCTTCGGGTTTGCACGCCTCGAAACTACGCCGAACTCAGGTCGTGGCCTGCTCGCGTGGCCTCCACCGCTTGATGAAGTCGGTCTCCGGCCATTCCTCTTTGGCGGCCATCAACTCGTACATCGTTGCGCCGTCGATGGATTCGCGAATGATGTCGGCGTGTCCGGCGTGGCGGGTTAGCTCCTCGATGAGGTGCAGTGCCACCCAGCGAACGTTCCAATGGTCGAGATCCTGCGGGAACCACGGCACTTCGTGCGGAACCGGAACCAATGTCGTGAGCTCGGCTTCGGCCAAGATCCGCAGCGTCTCGGCGCTCTGCTCCCTCATCGCGTCGAGCAATTGGTCGAGGGTTTCGTCCTCGCGCATCACGTACTGATCGGCGTACTCCGCCATGATCTCGTCCATTGGCCTGTCATCCCGAGGCGGGAAATCGGGCGCCGCAGAGACCCGATCCACCCAGCCCTTCTGGACATTGGTGGCGTGCTTGATGAGGCCGCCGATCGACAGCGCGCTCACCGATGGCGTCGACCGGGCCTGCTCGTCGGTCAGTCCGAAGGCCACCGAAAAGAAGGCATTCTGCTGAAAGGCGATGAACTCGAGCAGGCTCTGTCGTTCGTCGGCGGCGGGCGGGGGCAATCCTGGCATCGCTACTTTCCCTCTCGGTTGACGGTGTGACTGTAAAGATCTCGGATACAAGCGATTTCGGCACCATGGTGGATGGTCTCCCGGTTGATATGCAAGACCAGGGCGGCCATCGGATAGTCGGCATACGGTCCTTCCGCAGGCCCGCACGGGCGGTTCAGGTCATCATCGGACAGGCCGCGTACGCCGTCGATCCACGTCTGGTACTGCTCGTCGAGCTGGCGCAGTGCGGTCGCGGCGTCGGTGGCGTACGGCCACTTCTGGTAGCTGGCCTCGGCGCCGCCGAAATGAGAGTAGTTGCGCATTGCGAAGACGCCGACGATGACGTGCGCGAGCCGCCAGGCGATGGTCGTGAACGGCGCCGGGTCCGGCGCTGGATAGCTGAAGTCGATCGAGCCGTCCGGGTGAACCGTCCAGCAGTCCGGCACTGGCTGCCAGAAATACTCGTCGTCGGTGAGGCCGTCGAGGCGGGGGCGCAGCTGCTGCGTCCAGTGCCAGTCGAGCTGGTCGGCCAGCTGGGTTGTCACGCTCATGGTCATGTTCATATGACTACCCTGAATGCCATATAGGACAGTTTCGGTCCTATAACTGCGACAGGGTTGACGCATGGCGGAAACGACGAGCCGAGTACTGCAGCTTCTCGGGTTGATGCAGTCGCGGCGGGTGTGGACGGGTGAGGAGCTGGCGGACCGGCTGGGGGTGACCACCCGCAGCGTGCGCCGCGACGTGGAACGGCTGCGCGACCTCGGCTACCCCGTGCATGCCAGTAAGGGTCACGGCGGCGGGTACCAGCTGGGTGCCGGGGCGGCGCTGCCGCCGCTGTTGCTCGATCCGGATGAGGCGGTGGCGATGGCCGTGTGTCTGCGCCTCGCGGCGGGCGGGACGGTGGCCGGTGTCGGGGAATCGGCGTTGCGCGCGCTGACCAAGCTCGATCAGGTCATGCCGGCGCGGCTGCGGTCGCAGGTGTCGGCCGTGCACGACGCGACCGTCACGCTGACGTCGCCGTCGTCGGACTCGCCCGTCGAGCCCGACGTGCTGATGACTCTGGCGCGGGCCTGCCGTGACCACGAGCACGTCACCTCCGGCTACGTCGACAAGGCCGGCAACACCACGCAGCGGCGGCTGGAGCCGTACCAGCTGGTGACGACCGGCCGGCGCTGGTATCTGCTGGCCTACGACCGTGATCGCCAGGACTGGCGCAGCCTGCGGCTGGACCGGATGGCCGATGTGCGGGCGCTTGGCAGCACGTTCACGCCGAGGGAGGCGCCGGATGCGGCGGCCTATGTGCGGCATTCGATCAGCGCCTCGCCCTACCGCTATGTCGCACGGGTGCGGTATCAGTCACCCGAACACGTTGTGGCCCAGCACTTCTCCCCGGCATCGGTCACCATCGAGGCGGACGGACCGGACGCCTGCATCGTCACCGCCGGTGCCGACGATCCCGAGCGCATGGTGTTCTACCTGGCGCTGCCGGGATGCGATTTCGAGGTGCTCGAGCCGCCCGAGGTGGTAAAGGCGGTGGGATCGCTCGCCGAGCGGTTGCGCCGCGCGGCGCGTTAGTCGGTGATACCCAGACGGTCGGTGAGGAAGAGGAATGCCACGGCGAAATCGTTGTTGGCAGTCACCGCCCGCACCCGTTCCCAGTCGACCTGTTCGCGGACCGCGCGGACCGCAGGAAGCAACGACGCGAAGTCGCAGTGATGCTCATGGAGAGAGCACAGCTTCTCCGCCACCACGTGGGTCGGCGCCAACACCGGCATCTCGATCGCGAGCACCTCACATATCTCACCCGAATGGATCGTCTCTACGTCGACCGGCACGCCGTTGAGCCGGTGCAGCATATCTACGACAACATCGCCGGTACACGCCTTGAACAGCCAGTCTTCCGGCGTGCGATCGATCCGGAAGCCGGCCTCCTCCAGCGTCTTGGCCGCCGCGTCGGCGTCCTCCTCTGCGATGACGAAGTCCACGTCGTGCACGGGTTCGGGACCACCGTGCACCCACAGGGCATAGCTGCCCGCAAGGGCGAACTCGGGTCCTTGCGCCTTGAGCGCCGACGCGGCACGCCTGAGCGCGTCGCGCAGCTCGTCGTTGCGTGCGAGTACATCGGAATCGGTCATCGTGGGTATGGAGTACCCATGCGGATGGCCACCTTCAACATCCTGCACGGACGCAGTGTTCACGACGGCAGCGTGGAGAT
>Ga0075364_10000360_pt1 | contig 22465 bp, 18 predicted proteins | sample EndMetdeltDD1764_FD_71517 | JGI IMG/M metagenome (GOLD analysis project Ga0075364, IMG submission 71517) | Populus endosphere microbial communities from Tennessee, USA - Endosphere MetaG P. deltoides DD176-4 | ecosystem: Host-associated > Plants > Roots > Endosphere | place: USA: Tennessee...
GCGGCTGGACTGGTCGGTGCAATGGCGTTGGGCAACCCGTCAGCGCTGGCTGACCCAGAGGTTCCGCCGCCGCCGGCTCCGATCGACCCCGCCGCGGCGCCCGCGCCGCCACCGGCCGACCCGCTGGCTGCCGCTCAGCCCACGGTGATCCCCGAAGGCACGCCCGCCGGCCAGAACCCGACGCCGTACACCGGGCAGCCGGTGTTCGCGCCGCCGACGTTCAATCCGACGAACGGCTCCAAGGCGGGAGCCGCCAAGCCGATCTACATCAACTTCGCCCGCCCGATCGCCGACCGGGCGCTGGCCGAGCAGGCGATCCATATCTCCTCGGTCCCGCCGGTGCCGGGCAGGTTCTACTGGACCAGCGACTCCCAGGTCCGCTGGCGGCCGCAGGACTTCTGGCCGGCAGGCACAGTTGTCAACATCGACGCGGGCGGCACCAAGTCGAGTTTCACCGTTCCCGAACAGCTGGTGGCCACCATCGATGACGCGACGCACCAGATGACGGTCATGCGAAACGGCAAGCTGGAGAAGACCATCCCGGTGTCGATGGGTATGTCCGCAGGCGGCCACACGACACCGAATGGCACCTATTACGTGCTCGAGAAATTCCCCCACATCGTGATGGACTCGTCGACGTACGGCGTGCCCGTCAATTCGGCCAACGGCTACAAGGTCGATGTGGATCTCGCCGTACGGATCGACAACAGCGGCAACTTCGTGCACAGCGCGCCGTGGTCGGTGGCCGACCAGGGCAAGCGCAACGTCAGCCATGGTTGTATCAACATCAGCCCGGAGAACGCGAAATGGTTCTACGACAACTTCGGCAGTGGCGATCCGATTGTGGTCAAGAACTCGAAGGGCCTTTACAACCAGCCCGACGGCGCGTCGGACTGGCAGATCTTCTAGTCGGCTAGTTCCAGATGCGGACCCGCCGCTGCGGGTCAAGGTACAACTCGTCGTCCTCGCTGACCTCGAACGCGTCATAGAACGCGTCCATGTTGCGGATGACGCCGTTGCACCGGAACTCCGGGGGTGAGTGCGGGTCGATGGCCAGCCGCCGGATGGCTTCGGCGTCACGGGATTTGGTGCGCCACACCTGAGCCCAGCCGAAGAACACCCGCTGCTCGCCGGTCAACCCGTCGATCACCGGGGCGTCAGTGCCCTTGAGTGACAGCCGGTAGGCCAGCAAGGCGATGGACAGCCCGCCGAGGTCGCCGATGTTCTCGCCGACCGTGAACGCACCATTGACATGTGCGTCGTGGTGTCCGCTTAATTCGCGGGGCACGAACTCGTCGTACTGCTCGATCAACGCCTTTGTCCTGGCGCCGAATTCGGCACGGTCCTCGTCGGTCCACCAGTCCACCAAGTTGCCGTCGCCGTCGTACTTGGCGCCCTGGTCGTCGAACCCGTGGCCGATCTCGTGGCCGATGACCGCGCCGATACCGCCGTAGTTGGCGGCGTCGTCAGCCTCGGCGTCGAAAAACGGCGGCTGCAGAATCGCTGCGGGAAAGACGATCTCGTTCATACCGGGGTTGTAGTAGGCATTGACGGTCTGCGGCGTCATGAACCACTCGTCACGATCGACGGGTCCGCCCAGCTTCGCCAGTTCGCGCTCGTAGCCGACCTCGTAGCCGCGGCGGTAATTGCCGTACAGGTCGTCGCGCTCGATCACCAGCTTCGAGTAGTCCCGCCACTTGGCCGGATAGCCGATCTTCGGGGTGAACTTGTCCAGCTTGGCCAGCGCCTTATCCCGTGTCTGCGGCGTCATCCACTCCAGGTCGTTGATGCTGACGCGGTAGGCCTCGCGCAGGTTGGCCACCAATTCATCCATTCGGGCCTTGGCATCCGGTGGGAAATGGCGCTCCACATAGAGCTTGCCGACGGTGTCGCCCATCAGGCTCTCCACCACCGACACAGCGCGCTTCCACCGATCGCGAATCTCCTCGGTGCCGCTCAGCCTACGGCCGTAGAACGCGAAGTCCTCGGCAACCAGGTCGTCGGTCAGCAGGGACGCGCGGGCATGAATCAGCCGCCAGCGGGCCCAGTCCTTCCAGTCGGCGAGATCCTCGCCCGACCATGCCGCGGCGAACGCCGTCAGGTAATCGGGCTGCCGCACAACGAGTTCCGCGACGGACTCTGGCGATGTACCCGCCGCGGTGACCCAGCCTGTCCAGTCGAACCCCGGCGCCTCGGCTGGCAGCTCGGCGAACGTGCGCAGGTTGTAGGTCAGGTCGGCGTCGCGGCGCTTGACGACGTCCCAGTGCGCGGCCGCCAGCTTGGTTTCCAGCGCGACGATGCGCGCGGCCTTCTCGGTGTGGTCTCCGCCGTAGACGAGCGCGAACATCGCGGCAATGTGGTTCGGATAGGCGGCGAGAATCTCGGCGTGCTGCTCGTCGCGGTAGTAGGACTCGTCGGGCAGGCCCAACCCGGACTGGCTCAGGTGCACCAGATAGCGCGTCGAGTCCTTGGAGTCGGTGTCGACGTAGATGCCCGTGCCGCCGCCGACCCCGGTGCGCTGCAGGGCGCCAATCACCGCGGCCAACGAGTCGGGGGTTTGGGCGGCGTCGATCGCGGCCAGCTCGTCGAGCAGTGGCTGCACACCGCGCTGCGCCACCGTGGCCTCGTCCATGAAGCTGGCGTACAGGTCGCCGATGCGCTGCTCGTCGGTGTTCTTCTCCGCGCCCGCCGCCGCCGCCTCGGTGATCAGGTCACGGACCTGCTCCTCGGCGCGGTCGTATAGGGACCGGAACGCGCCGTCGGTCGCGCGGTCGGCCGGGATCTTGTACTCGGTCAGCCAGCGGCCGTTGACATGGCCGAACAGATCGTCTTGGGGGCGGGCATCGGAGTCGACGTGGCTCAGGTCGATGCCGGAGCGAATTGCTTCTACGGTCACCACAACATCCTTCCAGAACCCGCCCGGTAGCCTCACGCCCATGCCCGACGACGAGCGCACGCCGGACCGTGACGACGATCACGGTCCCGTCCTCACCGGCTTCGGCATCGGCTCCGCGGTGCTCGGTGTGCTGGCGGTCGCGGCGATCGCGCTCACCGTGCTCATCTGGACCCAGCACCGCAGCGACGTCGACGAACTCCACTACCGCACCCGCGTCATGCAGGCGGCCGCGGACTGGACCAGCGTGCTGATCAACATGAACAAGGACAGCGTCGAGGCCAGCCTGAACCAGCTGCACGAGGGCACCGTCGGTCAGCTCAACGCCGACTTCGATGCGACCGTCGAGCCGTACCGCAAGCTGGTGCAAACCCTGCAGGCGCGCACCACCGGCCAGGTCGACTCGGTGGCGGTCGAGTCGATTCACCACGCACAGCCCGGCCCGAACGGTGCGCCGCCGCCCCGGCCGCAGCCCGAACTGTCGGCGTCCGCGTCGCGCACGGACACGGTGATGGTGGTGGCGACGTCGATCAGTGAGAGCGCCGGGTCGGACAAGCCGCAGACCGTGCGCTGGACGCTTCGGCTCGATGTCTCCGATGTCGACGGCAAGCTGCTGATCTCGCGGCTGGAGCCGATCCGATGAGAAACCGTTGGCGCGTCCTGGCTTTCGACATCCTGGCGCCGGTCGCCGCGGGCGCCGCACTCGTCTTCATCGGCGTCGCGCTGGCCTGGCCGCTGTGGTGGGTGTCGGTGTGCTCGGTGCTGTGCCTGCTGATCGTCGAGGGCGTCGTCGTCAACTTCGTGCTCGCGCGCCGCGATGCAGTCACCGTCGGCACCGACGACGACGGACCCGGGTTGCGGCTGGCTGTCGTCGCGGTGGCGACCATCGCACTGGCCGCCGGGGTGCTCGTTGGCTACGCGCGGTGGACCGTTCCCGACCGCACGCTGCACAACGACAGCACCGAGGTGGTCGGCATCGCCAGCAGCATCTCCGAAGCCTCCGCAACGTTCACGCCGGCAACCCCAAACGCATCTGTTGACCGCGCCACGGCGATGATGTCCCCCAAGAGTGCCGAGGCCTTCAAGAACGAATTCGCCAATGTCGCAAAGGATTTGACGAGCAAGAACATCTCGGCCCAGGCCAGCACGGTCTCGGCGGGCATCGAGGCGATCGGCCCTGACGCCGCCAGCGTCGCGGTGATCCTTCGCGCAACGCAGAGCACACCCGGCAAGCCGTCCGACACTGCGGTGCTCGCGCTTCGGGTCGCGCTGACCAAGGCCGACGGGCGGTGGCTGGTCGACGACGTATCTCCGATTCACTCCCGCTAGCCAACCAAGCTGGCGTGCTCCACCTTTAGGCATCGGTCCATGACGACCTGCAGACCGGCCGCTTCACCGTCGCGGGCCACCTGTTCGTGCCACAAGCCCTGTTGCAACCAGAGGAACTTTGCGCCGACCGCGATGGTGTCGTCGAGCACGGCCGGCAGGTACTCGTGGCGGCGGAACACGTCGACCAGGTCGGGCACCACCGGCAGATCGGCCAGGCTGGGATACGCCCGCGTGCCGTCGACCTCGTCGATCGTCGGGTTGACCAGGTACAGCTCGTAGTCACTGGCCGACCTCAAATAGCTCCACACGCCGTAGCTGGGCCGCGATGGATTCGCGGAGACGCCGACGATCGCGACGGTGTGGGTCTGACGCAGGATCTGCTCAATGTCCATCACGTGCTCAGCGCGTATGGCATCGGATCAGTCGACTGGACGCTGCTTACGCATCTTCGCGAACCGGTCGGACAACCGCCGCATCCGGATCATCAACGACGCGGGCGGGCTCGTCTCCCCGCTGAGGTATGCCGCGAAGTCCTTGCCGGGAACGCCGATGCGCGACGCGAATTCGTCAGGGCCCAGCCCCGATCGGTCCAATAGCGTCTGGACGTGGCGACCCACCTCGGCCCGCTCGTTGGCCTCCAGGTGCTCGCGGGTACGGGTCAGCACCTCCGCGAGCGCCTTGGAAACCCCGTATGGGCGTGCCGTTTCCAGCACTTCCTCGACTTGCCGCGCGGTCCTGCCGTACGGGTCGCGTTTGATCGCGACGACGATGCGCTGCCAGACCGTCAGGTCGTCCGTCTCCAGCGCAGCCCGGATCGCGGAGGTCGGCCAGAACTCCACCGGCCGGTCGTCGATGGCCGGCCTGCGGCCCGGCGCCGGCGCTGCGGGTCGGTTGGCTCCGGAGACAGCGTCGCGGCGCGTGTCCCGAATACCGGGGGCCAACGTCACCTCGCCTCCTCCAGAATCGCTACCGCCACCGATAGGCAGCGCTCCCTGACCTTCGCCCAATCGGCCTCTGCCTCAGGGCCTGACATCCTGGTGTCGTGCTCATCGGATGGTTGTGGATCGGCCAGGCGGCGTACCAACTGGGTAGCGACCCATTGCTTTCTCGAACGGTCTCCACAGTAGTACCGGTCCATTGACGCCAGCACCACTGCAGCCGTGTGAGTTTCCATCGAGTCGACCAATTCGGCAAACTCAGCGAAATCTCTGGTGGTGTTTCGGCACATGATCAGGTAACTCTTCAGCCGCAGCGTTTCGGCGCCCGTCGGGACCTGCAACCGGTCGCCGGTCGGCAACTGCACGTTGGTGGTCTCCATCGGGCTACGCCGCTCCACAGGTGCCCGGTGGAAGTCGGCCTCTGTCTCCAGCGCGTCGAGCGCGACCGAGAGACGGCCGCCCCACATGATCACCGGATGGACCGCGGGAAGGCAGCGCGGCCCGGCCTTGCCCGCTCCGTTCGCAGAACCGTTCGACGCGCCGTTGCGGTGCGCAAGACCGTTGGTGTGGCCGTTCACGAGTGCGGGCACCGGCTTCCGGGGCGGAAGGCAGCCGCTCAGCGCCAGCGGATCGGCGACCGAAATCGTATCGGGGGCAAGGTTTTTCAATCGGGCCGCGGACTTGACTACCATGCGCAGATCGGAGCCCGACGGGCCAAGCGACGAGAGGTCGTCGGGGATGATGACCAGGTCGGGAATGTCGACCTTGGGCAGCGGCTTCTCGAAGTCCACCGACGGCAGGATGCGGGCCAGCCAGCGCGGCAGCCACCAGTTCCATTCGTCGAACATCGCCATCAGCGCGGGCACCAGCACCAGCCGCACCACCGTGGCGTCGACCGCGATTGCGACAGCACACGCGACACCCAACTGGGCGACCAACGGCATGCCCGCAAAGGCGAACCCGATGAACACCGCGATCATGATCAGCGCGGCGCTGGTGATCGTGCGGGCGCTGGTGCTCACCCCGTACGCGACGGCGTCGCGGGTGTTTCTGGTCTGCAGGAACCGCTCCCGAATGCGTGTCAGCAGGAAGATCTCGTAGTCCATCGACAGGCCGAATGTCATCGCCAGCACCAGCGGCGGGATGGTGCTGTCCAGCGACGAGATCGGCTTGAAGCCCAGCTCCTCCAGCCAGCCCCACTGGAAGACGACGACAAGGCTGCCGTAGGCGGCGGCCACCGACAGCACCGTCATCAGGACGCCCTTGAACGCCAGGAACACCGACCGGATCGAGATGAGCAGCATCACGAATGCGATCAGTGCGACGAATCCGAACACCGCGGGCTGCGTCTTCGACACCCGGTCGTCGAAGTCCTTGATCAGTGCAGTCGGTCCGCCGACGTCGATGCGTGCGTTGGCGTCAGCGCGCGGCAGCTGCTCGCGCATCCAGTCGACGGTCTCGCGGGCGGCCAAGTCCTCGGGGTCCACCGAGAGCACGGCGGACAGCAGCGCCCGCCGGTAGTCGTCTCCGAACACCGGCGGCGCCACCGACACCACGTTGGGTGCCTGCGCTATCCGCTGGCGCACGGCGTCGAGCGCAGGCTCCTTGGTCGGTGCCGAGGCCGCGTTGCCGTCGGGGAACGTCACCAGCACCCGTACCGGTCCCAGCGCCCCTGGGCCGAGGGCCTCCGCAGCGGCGTTGACGCCGCCGCGGATCTCATGCGTTGGCTCGAACTGGCGCTGCATGCTGTTGCCGAGCACCATGAAGAATGCAGGCGCGGCCAACGTCAGCAGGAACGCGGACGCCGCCAGCGCCGACAGCCACGGCCTTCGCATCACCCAACCGGTCCACCGGCTCCAGAACCGCGACTGAGTGGTCTCGGCCCGGCGTGACCAGTGCAGATACGACGACCGCTTGGCCGCCGCCCTACCGAACGTCGCGAGCACAGCAGGTGTCAGCGTCGTCGACGTCAGCACTGCCACCCCAACGGCGAGGATCGCACCCGTCGCCATGGACACCAGCACCGGAGTCTGGATCAGATAAATGCCTGTGACCGACGCGATCACGGTCAGGCCGGACAACACCACCGCCAGACCGGAGGTGGCCATCGCCGCATCCGCGGCCTGCTGCGGGTCACGGCCGGCGCGCAGTTCCTCCCGGAACCGCATAAGAATAAATAGTGAATAGTCGATGGCCAGTGCGATGCCGAACATCGAGACCGTCGACGTGACGAACACCGACATCGTGGTGTACATCGACAGCAGATAGACCAGCCCCATGGTCACCACGACGGTGCAGATGCCCAGCACCAGTGGCATCGCCGCCGCGGCGAGCGAGCCGAACACCGCGAGCAAAACAATCAGGACGATCGGAAGGTTCCACTGCTCGGCCTGCGCGATGTCGTGTTTGGTCGTCGACTGCGCCGCCGCCCCCAGCGCGCCCTGGCCGATGACGTAGAGCTTGACCTTCCCGTTGTCGATCTCGCCGGGCTGATCGCCGTCGACACCGACCTTCTGCCGCAGCTGTTTGGCGACGTCGACTGCGCCGGTGTTGTTGAAGTCCAGCTGCAGCGTGACGACATACGGGCGGTCGGGCTGCGGAGGCGGCTGCTGCGGATTGGGCACCACCTTGACGCTCGGCACCTCGGCGGCGATGCGTTCGAGCTGGGTGACGGCGGCGGCCATGTCATCGAAGGACGCGTCCGCGCGTGGGGCCGCGACCAGGGCAAGCGGGGACGCGCCCTGGCCGGGGAAGTGCTGCTCGAGCTCTCGCTGCACGTGCAGCGACTGGGAACCCTCGACCTCGAACCCGCCGCCGGTCAGGTTGCCGGACTGGTGCATCGCCAGATAGACCGAGGGAACCAGGAGAAGCAGCCAAGCCGCGAACACCGCCCAGCGATATCTGCGCAGGTTGCTGCTCAAGCGCATCATGAACTGCTGGATAGCGAACTCCCCGCTTTCTGCCCGGCGTTGCGTAGCGTGAGCGTACAACAGCGTCAGGTAGGGTGCTGTCCCCTCAGCAACGCCCTAACCCTGCTCTAACTCTTCGCAAAGTCGCTTCTCAGCGTTACGCGTTGCCGCGGATTTCCTGTTGCTCACCTGGGTGTTCATTCGCTGAATTGGCAGGCCCGTTGGCGTAGATGGCAGTATGTGCCGAGGACTCCCGGGTCGGGGAACCCCGTTCGTCCGATCGCGATGTGTTTGCGACAGCGTCAAATGCGTTCGCAAACCGTAAGGAGTTGTCCATGAGAACGACCGCCAACACGCTGCGCCGCGGCCTCTGCGCGGTGTTCGCTGCCACGGCAGTCGGTGGTGCCGCCGTGGCTGCACTGATAGGCAGCACTGTTCCGTCAGCAACCGCCGCGACGGATCCCTGCGCGGCGAGTGAGGTCGCCAGGACCATCGGCTCGGTGGCCACGTCGATGGGCAGTTACCTCGACTCGCACCCCCAAACCAATCAGGCGCTGACGACCATCTCCCAGCAGCAGGCCGGGCCGCAGTCGCTGGGAGCGGTGAAGACCTACTTCGACGCCAACCCACAAGTCGCCAAGGACATGCAGCAGCTGCAGCAGCCGCTGGTCAGTCTGTCGACCCGCTGCAAGCTGCCGGTCAGCCTCCCCCAGCTGATGGGGTTGATGCAGGCCGCGCAGCAGCAGGGCGGCGCCCTGCCCGGCGGTTTGCCAGGTGCACCGCAGACCGCGCAGACGATGGGCGTTCCAGGCGCCGCGTTGCCGGCGTCGCCGTCACCGGCTTCGGCGGTCTCGCAGGGCGGCGGGCCACTTCCCGGGCCCGCGACAACCGTCACCCGCTAGCAGCAACCGTCATCGGCTAGTAGTACGCGCCGCGCGCAGTGCGCGGGTGACCTGCGGTTTCAGACTTTCTCACAACTCGTTAGCCGCAAGGCAAGAAAGTCGGCACCCTTTCTGCTTAGCTCTTAAATTGTCGGAACCGCTAATGGTTACGGCCTCTCCACTTCATATGAAGGAGCCTGTCCATGTTGCTCTCGGCCCGTACCGCGCGGCGTGCGGTAGCTGGCGCGGTCGGCACCAGCGCGATCGCCGGTGCGATGTTGTTTGGTGCCCTGCCCTCGGCGATGGCCGACGACCCGGCGAATAACCCGCCCAACTGCACCGCCGCCGATCTGGCCGGCGTGGCATCGGGTGTGTCGGCGGCGACGTCGGCCTACCTGTTCACGCACCCCGATGTGAACTGGTTCTTCACCAGCCTCGAGGGCCAGCCGCGCGAGGATATCCGCGACGACGTCCGGACGTACCTGGATGCGAATCCTCAGACCAAGGCTGACCTGACCGGGATTCGGCAGCCGTTGGTCGACCTGAAGAACCGCTGCGGCAACACTCCTGACGTTCCGTAATCCGCGTGCGGGTGAGCGAATCGCCCACGCCGGAAAGCGCGAGCCGCACGGTGCTGATGGTCGACGACGACCCGGACGTGCGAACCTCCGTCGCCCGCGGATTGCGGCATTCGGGGTTCGACGTGCGGGTCGCGGCGACCGGTAAAGAGGCGCTGCGGCTGCTGTCCAACGAATCGCACGACGCGTTGGTTCTGGATGTTCAGATGCCGGAACTCGACGGTGTCGCTGTCGTCACCGCACTGCGCGCGTTGGGTAATGACATCCCCATTTGCGTGCTGTCCGCGCGCGACACCGTCAACGACCGGATCGCGGGGCTGGAAGCAGGCGCCGACGACTACCTGACCAAACCCTTCGATCTGGGCGAGTTGGTGGCGCGGCTGCACGCCCTGCTGCGGCGAGCGAGCCATTCGGACCAACCGTCCGACACGATGACGGTCGGTCCGTTGACCATCGACACCGCCCGCCGGCTGGTGTTCGTTGACGGTGCGCGTGTCGACCTGACCAAGCGGGAGTTCGACCTGCTTGCGGTGTTGGCTGAGAACGCCGGTGTGGTGTTGTCGCGCCAGCGGCTGCTCGAACTGGTGTGGGGCTACGACTTCGACGTCGACACAAACGTCGCCGACGTGTTCATCTCCTATCTGCGGCGCAAGCTTGAACGCGACGGGTTGCCGAGGGTGATCCATACGGTTCGCGGGATCGGGTACGTATTGCGGGACGAGTCGTAAGTGCGCTGGCCGCGATTCCTGCGGTCCGCCTCGTTGCGCACCAGGGTGGCGATCGCGTCGGCCGCCGCTGCGGCCGCCGTTGTCGCCGCGTTCACGATCCTCACCTCGGTCGTGCTCGCGAATAACGATGCCGCGCAACTGGATCGCCGACTCGACTCGATCATCGACGCCAGCATGTATCCCGACCAGTTGGAAGATCCGCGCCGCGGCGTGCTCACCACAGGACGCTCCGAGTCCACCGGACAAGTGATGTTCCAGCGCGGCTTCCAGTTGCCGCCGCTGCCGCTGGGTACCGCGACGGTCGAAGTCAACGGTGTCGAATACCGGGTCCGCACCATCACGGTCGACCAACAGGGCGGCGTGCTGATGTCGGTCGGCATCCGCGCCGACAGCATCCTGTTGAACCGCGCCAGGATTCCGCTCTACACGGCCGTCGGCCTGGTCACGGTGTTGATCGCCGCCGGCCTCGGCTGGTTGCTCGCCGGGCCCGCGATCCGGCCGCTGCGCAGACTGACCGAGCACACCAAGCGGCTCGGCAATGACGCCGAGAAGATGCCCGAAGTGCGCGGCGTCCGCGAGGCCGAGGACCTGTCCGAGGCGATGAGCGCGATGTTGAGCCGGCTTGCCGCCGCCCAGCAGGTCACCACCAATTCACTGCAGGCCGCACAGGATTTCGCCGCCAACGCCGCGCACGAACTGCGTACCCCACTGACGGCGATGCGTGCCGACCTCGACACGCTGCGGATCCACGACCTGCCCGCCGAGGAGAGAGCCGAAGTGGTGCAGGACCTTTCGCGCGCACAGCGGCGAGTGGAAGCGATCATCACCGCGCTCGGTCAGCTCGCGTCGGGCCAGCTAGCGCAGGCCGAGGACCGTGAACTCATCGACGTCACCGACATGCTCGACCGCGTGGCGCGGGAGAACATGCGCACCGGCGGCGAGGTGGAGATCGTGGTCGAGGCCGAGGACGATCTCGGGGCCATCTGGGGCTGGCCGGGCGGACTGCGTCTCGCGGTCGACAACCTGGTGCGCAATGCGGTGACGCACGGGCATGCGACGCGCATTGTGTTGGCGGCTCGCTGCCACGCCCAGACGATGACGATCCTCGTCGATGACAACGGCCGCGGCCTGCCGGAGGAGGAGCATCAAACGGTGCTCGGCCGATTCTCCCGGGGCAGCAACGCGGCGCCGGGCGGCTCGGGGCTGGGCCTGGCGCTGGTGGCCCAGCAGGCGGCATTGCATGGTGGTCGCATCGAATTGTCCAACGGACCGCTTGGCGGATTGCGTGCGACGTTGACCATCTCGACTTCGCCTGAGCCGCCGGCGAATCCAGATTGACGTCAGGCGCGCCGGAAGAGCGCAGCCGCGGCGCGCCAACCCAGCAGCAACACGGCGGTCGACACCGATGCGACCACAACAAAGCTCGTCGACACACCCGCAGATGTCAGCTTGCGCAACACCATTCCGACCACGACCGTGCACACCCACACGACCACCCCGACGGGGATGACCGTGAATGGCCTGCGCCACCCGCGGATCAGCAGCCAGCCGACGCCGGTGCCGACCAGAAACGGCCACGCTGTCTGCGCGATCCCGGCTACGGTCAGCCCCTCGGCGTGACTTCGGCGCCCGATCGTGCAGAACACGATCACACACAGCACGTCGGCGAACAGGGCGGTCAGCGCCTGCCGGACGCGCCCGCTCCCGCTACCGACCGGCATAGCTCATCACATCCAAAACCAGTGGGCTGACGGCGGATTCATCACGCGATTCGAAGCCCGGCTGCATCGGCGCCGGCTGGCCCGCTTCGATGGCGTCTTCGGCGTCCACTGACGTGATGCGTCCGTCGAGTTTGAACGACGACAGCACGAACGGCAGCCCGTTGGACCGCAGCGGATCGGGAGTGCTCATGACGTGGAAATGTAGGTGCGGCCCGTCGGTGTTGCCGGTGTTCCCGAGCAGCGCGATCACCTGCCCGGAGCTCAGCCGGTCGCCCACCTTGACTTTGACACTGCCGGTCTTCAGGTGGGCGTAGAGCGCAAAGTTGCCGTCGCCCAGGTCCTGCACGATGTGGTTGCCCGCGTACTGCTCGAGCGGCAGACCGATGGGACTCTTTCCGGGAATCTGTTCGGCTAGCCCGTCCAGCACGCCCACGACCGGGCCGTCGGCGACCGCGTGGATCTCGGCGCCGAAACCGGGATAGCTTTCCGATTTCGTCTTGTCGCCGTTGAACAACCGGTTGTCTCCAAGCAGCTGTACATAGTCGATGGCGAACCGTTCGGCGGCCCACAGTGCTCCGTTGAGTGGATTCAGTGCCAACCGGTGTGGCGTCATGTCGCAACAACTGTTGGCGTCCACCCACTTCGGCCCGGCGAGCGGCGGTGCGATCACCGCAGGCTTGCGGGTCTGCACCGTGACGGGCGCTACAGTCTCGATCATCGTGGCGGGAAACAGCGGGGGTTGCGGCTGCGCTATCGAAACCCCGACCGCATGCACCAGCTCCGCTGGGACCGTCGCGCCCTGGTCCAGCGCGACGTCAAGCCACACTGCAGCCGATTGCGCCGGCCCGAGTTTCGTTGTGGCCGCCCGGTTTCCCATGACACGCGTCCAGTAGGCGAGCCGGTCGCCGGTCAGGTTCAGCAGCGAGTGATCGGCGGCGCGCACGTCGACCGATGTCAGGGTCAGCTCTTGGCCGAGCACGTTGGTCAGCAGCAGCTCGTAGGCCAGATGGACCTTGCCGTCGGTGGCGGGCACGGGGATCGGCGGCGCGATGACACTGGCCAACAGGGGGGTCACCATCGTGGGGCCGGTATCGGGGGCCGCGGACGTGGTGGTCGAAGTTTTTGGCGCCGACGGGCTTTCGGCCGGCGGCGTGCATGCCACGGTCAACGCGGCTATCCCAAGCAGCACAGCGAAAGTCCAGCAACGGCCGCGCATGATTCCCCTACTGTTCGGGTTCGGGTTCGGGTTCGTGCCGTGCCTCGGGGTCGGGGCTGAACTGCGGTGGCTCCTCGACGTCATCGTCGGCGGTGGCGTCGGGGTCGATGTCCTTTTCGGTGCGGAACATGAAGAAGAACACCACCCAGCCGATCGCGGAGATGAAGATCCAGCTGATCAACCGGTAGATGAGCATCGCGGAGATGGCGGAGGCCAGGGTCATACCGGACGACACGAGGCCGGGCACAAGCACCGCCTCGACCACCAACAGCCCGCCCGGCATCAACGGGATCGCCCCGACAGCGCGGGCCGCCGCGTACGCCACCGTCACACCCGCCAGTGACGGATGCCCGCCGGTGGCGAAGCAGGCGAACAGCAGACACGCCACGTCGGCGATCCAGTTGAACAATGACCAGCCGAACGCCTCGCTGAGTGCACGGCGCGACAGGCTGACCGATTCCAGCTGGGACAGCGTCTCGCGCCACTTGTTCAGTCCGGTGTCGGCCGGCTTGCCGCGCAGCGAGTTGAACCACGACAGCACACGCACCCCGATGCCGTCGATGAGTTCGGGGCGGGTCGCCACCGCCTGCGCCAGCAAGATCAGCGCGATGAAACCGCCGAGCGAAAAGATAAGCGACAGAGGGTTTTTGCTTGCGCCAAGCAGGAACGCGCCGCTCAAGCCGAGCAGCGCCAAACCGACCACCTGCAGCGCGCCCGACATCACCAGCTGCCACGACGCCACCACCGGTGACGCACCCCAGATCCGCTGTTGGCGGTACATGAACGTGGCCGACAGCACCGGGCCACCCGGCATCGTGGTGGACAGCGCGTTGCCTGCGTAGAACGCGGACTCCGAACGCCACTGCTTCACCGTGACGCCTGCCGACCTCAATAGCGTGCGCTGAATCTGCGCGAAGCTGTGCATCGACGACATCGCCGCGACGATCGCCGCCAGCACCCACCACCAGTTCGCCGAGTAGACGCTCTTCCACGCCTTGGCCAATTGATCCCACACCAGTGCGAGCTCGACAGCGAGAACGACGACCGCGACGCCGATGATCACCCAGCGCAGCCACCAGTATTTGCCCCTGGCAGGCCGTGCCTGGGTGCGAGCGTCGCTCGCCGGCGCGTCGTGGGACACGCCAATAGGGTAGCGGTGCAGGTAACCCGGATATTGTCGCTCGCGCAGGCGCGCCGAAGCTGATTCGCGAGATTCGCGGAGGCGCTGCTGCCTGCCGTTACGCTACCGGCATGCCAGCAGGCCCTTCCCTAGATTCGGTTGCCGACGAATCGGTGACTCCATTGGTCCGCAAGACGGCCGCGTGGGCGTGGCGCCTGCTGGTGATATTCGCGGCGATCGTCGCGCTGCTGTGGCTGGTGACGAAGGTCGAGATCCTCGTGGTGCCGGTCGCGTTGGCGACGATGCTGGCCGCGTTGCTGCTGCCCGTCGTCGACTTCCTCGATCGCCGCGGCGCACCGCGCGGCGGCGCGGTAGCCCTGGTCCTTCTTGGCGGCATCGCGGTGGTCGGCGGAATCCTCACCTTCGTTGTCAGTCAATTCATCGAGGGCGCGCCGGCTCTCGTTCAGCAGGTCAGCACCAGCATCAAGGGTGTGGGCGACTGGTTGACCAGCGGCCCACTCCATCTCGACCAGGCGCAGATCGACTCGGCCCGCAAGTCTGCGATCGAGGCGTTGCAGAACAACCAAGAGAAGCTGACCAGCGGCGCTCTGTCCACGGCGGGCACTCTGACCGAGATCGTCACCGGCGCCCTGCTGGTGCTGTTCACGCTGATCTTCGTGCTGCACGGCGGGCGCAACATCTATGGGTATGTCACCAAGATCTTCCCGGAGAACGTGCGGGAGCGGGTGCAAGACGCCGGGCGGGCGGGCTTCCATTCGCTGATCGGCTATGTGCGCGCGACGTTCCTCGTGGCCCTCGTCGACGCGGCCGGCATCGGCACCGGCCTGGCCATCATGGGTATCCCGCTGGCGTTGCCGTTGGCGTCGTTGGTGTTCCTCGGTGCGTTCATCCCGCTCGTCGGTGCGGTGATCGCCGGGTTCCTCGCGGTGGTCGTCGCACTGATCGCCAAGGGCTGGATCTTCGCGCTGATCACCCTTGGCCTGATCATCGCGGTGCAGCAACTGGAGGGCCATGTGCTGCAGCCGCTGGTGATGGGTCGCGCGGTGTCGATCCATCCGTTGGCCGTCGTGCTGGCGATTGCGGGCGGCGGCGTGTTGGCGGGCATCGTCGGCGCGCTGCTGGCGGTGCCGACGGTCGCGTTCGCCAACAGCGCGATGCGCGTGCTGCTGGCAAGAGATCCTGCGGCCGAAGAAGCAGAAATTGAGGCTGAGGACGGACCGATCGTGAACGCCGAAGCCGACGACATAGAGACGGCGGCTTCCGACTAAGGACTAGAGCCGGCCCTCGCGACGCAACAGATCCTGCGCGCTCAGCCCGCCGCCGCGGCGCTTGGGCTCGTCTTCGTCGCGGGTGCTGATCTTCTCGGTCGAATCAGGATCCTGTTTCCGAGGCGTCGGGATGGCCGTCGTCGCGTCGTCGTTCCGCGGCTGCGGACGTTGCGCGGGAATCGCGGTCGTCGGCTCATTTCCCGGTTGCGGCCGAGGCCGCCGCGAGCGTCCCCCAGCTTGCGCGGGCGGGCCCCCAGCTTGCGAGGGGAGTGCCCGGGTGGCGTCCGCCGACGGTCGGGCTGGGCCCCCAGCTTGCGAGGGGAGAGGCGGCGCGGGTTGTCCGCCCGCTGGCGCCGTGCCGCGCAATTCACCCAGCCACGACTCGATCTCGCGTTCCTCGCGTGGCGCCGCAGCAGGCGGGCGCGGCGCGGGCCGGTGGGTGCCCGTCGCATTGCTCACCACGTTCCGAACGGCGTTCTTGGCCATCGACAGTCGCGTGGTCTGCGGCTCATCGGGCGGCTGCGTGCGTGCGGTGGGGATTCGCGTCGTGCCGGCGCCGGACGGGGCGTTGGCCCGCGGCGGGGCTCCGATCCGCGTCGTCGCACCCGGCCGTGACGAACCCTCGGCGGCCGGGTGGGTCGGGTCGTGTGGCGCCCTTGGCCGCGGCGCCGGTCCGCCCGCTCCGACCAACGCTTCCTCAGGCTCGCGCACCGCGGGACGCTTACGCTCGTCGGGCAGCTCGGTCTCGCCGAGGCCGAGGCGTTCCTGAATCCGTTTCATCCAGCGCGGTGCCCACCAGCAGTCATCGCCCAGCAGCTTCATCACCGCGGGCACGAGGAACATCCGGACCACGGTGGCGTCCAGCAGCAGGGCGATGAGCAGGCCGAAGGCCAGGTACTTCATCATCACCAGGTCGGAGAACACGAAGGCGCCCGCGACGACCGCCAGGACCAACGCGGCGCCGGTGATCAACCGGCCGGTGGTGGCAGTGCCGATCCGGATGGCCTCGGCCGTGGACATGCCGCGTTCACGGGCCTCCACCATGCGGGACACCAGGAAGACTTCGTAGTCGGTCGACAGACCCCAGATCACCGCGATGATGAGGCCGATCATCGGCGCCATCAAGGGCTGCGGCGTGTAGTTCATCAGCCCGGAACCGTGCCCGTCGACGAACATCCACGTGAGCACGCCCATCGTCGAGCCCAGCGTCAGCGCGCTCATCACCGCGGCCTTGATCGGCAGCACGACCGAACCGAACGCCAGGAACATCAGGATGGTGGTGGTAGTTATCAGCAGCACCACAAACAACGGCAGCTTGTCGAACAGGCTGTGAATACTGTCCTGTTCCAGTGCCGGGGTACCGCCCACCGACACGGTGATTCCGCGTGGCGGTGTCAGCGCCCGCAACTCCGCGAGTTGCTTCGCGGCGTCGTTGCGGTTCACCAGTCCGTTCTGGATCACCCGCACCGACGGATCCTTCGACGCGCCATCGAGATACGGGCGTTCCTGCCACATCTTGGACGGATCGTTATCGGGATCGATGAAGCCGGGCACGCTCATCGCCTTGTTCCGGACCTCCGCGATCTGCTGGTCGCTGATGGGCTGTCCGTTGTCGCTTTCCATCACAATCGTCAGCGGCTCGGTGCGGAAGCCGGGGAAGATCTTGTCGAACTCCTCCTGCGCAGTACGCACCGAGTTGTCCGGCGGCAGGTACTTCTCGCTGATGCCGCCGAGCGATAGCTGTCCCAGCGGGATGATCAGCAGGATCATCACGATGACGATGGGCACCGCGAACGCGGCGGGCCGCTTCATCACCCGGTTGACCAGCTTGCCCCAGAAGCCCTTCTCGACCTCTGCTCGGGTCTTGGTCTTCTGCGTCTTTTCGGCCAGCCAGGTCAGGTAGACCCGCATCGGCTTCCAGTTGCGGAAGAAGGGGACCCGGAGCAGCGTGCGCACGCCGAGCGCGTCGACGTTGGGTCCGAGGATGGCCAGCGCGGCGGCCAGCACGGTGATCGACAGGATCGCCGCAAGCATGACCGAGGCGATGATCGCGTAGGTGATGGACTTCAGGAACCCCTGCGGGAACAGGAGGAGCGGCACCGACGACGCCACCAGGATCACCGCGGAGAACATGATCGTGCGGCCCGAGGTCATCACCGTTCGTCGGACTGCGGCCTCGGTGTCGTAGCCCTCGGCGATCTCTTCTCGGAATCGGCTGACCATGAACAGGCCGTAGTCGACCGCGATGCCGAGGCCCATCAACGTCACCACCGGCTGGGCGAAGAAGTGCACTGGCGCGAATTCGGCGATGAGCCGCATGATGCCGAGCGCGCCCGCGATGGTCAGGCCGCCGATGATGCCCGGAAGGGCGGCCGCCACGACGCCGCCGAACACGAAGAACAACACCACGCACACCAGCGGGATGGCGGCCACCTCGGCGCGTTTTTGATCGTCGCCGATGGTGCCGGTCAATTCGGCCGCCAGCGGTTGCAAGCCGGCGAGTTTCACATCGACGCCGTCGTCCTTGATGCTGAGCAGGTCGCTCTTGACCTTTTTGAAGTTGTTCAGGATCGCATCGTCGTTGTCGCCCTTGAGCTGGACCGACATGAACGCGTGCTGCTTGTCCCCGTCGGCCATGTTCTTCAGCACATCGGGGCTCTTGAAGTAGCCGATCGAACGCAAGAGCTCGTCGGGGTGGTCCCTCTCGACCTGGGCCAGGTTGTCCAGGACCTTCTTCTGGAAGGCCGGGTCGTCGACGGTCTTGCCGTCGGGAGCCGCGTAGATGGCGATGATGTGGCCTGAGGTGTCGCGGCCGTACGTCTCGTCGGCGAGCAGGGACGCGTGCACCGATTCGCTGCCGTCGTCGTAGAAGCCGCTCTGCGTGACATGGCTACCGAGGCTGATGCCGAAGACGCCTCCACCCAGGCACAGTGCAACCATGACACCGATCACTATGTATCGGTATCGGTACACCGTTCGACCCCACCAGGCGAACACGTAAGCTCCTTACACTGTCAATATGTCTAGGCGAACCCGCGCATTTCAGTTATTGAAGGCGCGAGGTCAGTAGCGAGGACAGCGGCCGGAATGGCTGCAGCCAAGCCCCTTGCTCGGGCAGCGAATCTAGGCCGATTCGCGGTAGCGGTTCCCGGAAAACACCAGGAATGTCCTCCAGGTCGACAAACTCCAAGGTATCCGACGCTAACGCCCAACTGGCATGTTCGCGAAATCCCAGCACCTGGACGGGCACGCCTTCCCTGGCGATTTCCTCCAGCGGCTGTTTGAACGCCTGGCCGTCGGCGGAGGCGACCAGCACGCAGGCCAGTCCCTCGCTACGACGCAGCGCGATGTGGTTGAGCATGTCGCTGTCGACGTCGCTGTCCTCGTCGATCTTCGGTTTGGCGAAGACCGCGAAGCCCACATTACGTAATGCCTCCACCCATGGCCGAACGACGTCGGCGCTACCTGCGGCGATGTTGGTGAAGACGGTCGCCTCAGGCTCCAGCGTGACGTCGGGGCGCTCGGCGGAGAGTTCGGCCGTGCGCGACAGCAGCCACCGGCCCAGCGCGTCGAATCGGGGCCGGTGCGCGGCAGTGGGCCGCCCGCCGAGGATCGAGCCAAGTCCCATGTCCAGGTTGGGCGCGTCCCACACCAGCAGCACCCGGGCCGTCGCCTCGGCCGGGGCCACGGCAGGCGGGGCTACATCTTCTATATGCCGGATGTCTTCGGTGAGGCTCATGGTCGTTTCTCCCAGAGCAATTCGGCAACGGCGCTGCCCGCGTGCTGGGCCTTGCCTTCGTACTTCGTGACGGGCCGCTGCACCGAGATCGGCAGCGTGTCCGATGCCGTGACGCGGCGCAGTCGCGGTTCGGCGTCGCCGACTTCGGCGATCTGCTCGGCGTACCCGGCGTGATCGGTCGCGGCATGGAGGACTCCGCCGGGCCGCAGCCGGTCGGCGATCAGCGCGACGGTCGCCGGCTGTAGCAGCCTGCGCTTGTGATGCCGGGCCTTCGGCCACGGGTCGGGGAAGAAGACCCGCACGCCTGTCAGCGAATCCGGGCCGAACATGTGCTCGAGCACATCGACGCCGTCGCCGCGGACCAGCCGGATGTTGGTGACGCCTTCGCGGCCGATGGCGGACAGCAGCTGCGCCAGCCCGCGCCGGTACACCTCTACCGCGACCACGTCCAGGTGCGGCTCGGCCTGCGCCATCGCCAACGTCGATATACCCGTGCCGCTGCCGATCTCCAGCACCACCGGCGCCATCCGGCCGAACCAGGATTCGGTGTCCAGCCGCGGTGCTGGCCCGTCGGCGTCGCGCGCGTGCATACCCATCTCGGGCCACAGCCGCTCCCAGGCCGCCTGCTGTCCCCCGGACAACGCCGAGCGCCTGGCGCGAAAGCTCGTGATCCGCGGATGCAAATGCGGCTCGGCGATGTCCGGCCCCGGAGATGGCCGACCGGCGACATCCGGCCTGGGCGTTTGCATCCGTCCATGGTCGCTCATAGGAGCTTGAGTACCCGCATCGTGGTACAGATTGATACCCAACAGTTGCCTTCCGCTGGTACTGGGGACAACCGCTCGCGATGTGCCCGCTGAGGTGCCAACATTTGCGGTGGGGACCGGGTTTCACTCGGGTGGGTACAACGGAAGGCCACCAGATTTTCGCCGCTGCGCTGACACGGTTTGCTGAACAGAGCCGCAACCCGCGGCTGACAAGGATCATCGGGCGTATTGCTGCCCCGCAGAGTGTTGCGGTGCTGGGGCGTGGCGGGGTTGGGCGTGGCACGGTGGGTGCGGCGCTGACGCGAGCAGGGGTGACGGTGACGCCCGACGCCACCGCCGCCGATGTACACGTTCTGGTGATCGCCGAGGCGCTCAAGCCGGAGGACCGTGCTGCGCTGGCGGCCGCCGACCGGCCGATCGTGACGGTACTGAACAAGGCGGACCTGACGGGTCTGGGCGGCGGCGGCCCATTGGCGCGGGCCCATCGCCGCGCCGCCGACTGCCGCGCGCTGACCGGAGTGCCGACTGTGCCGATGATCGCCTTGCTGGCCACCGCGGAGTTGGACGACGAGCTGATGTCGGCGCTGCGCGGGCTGGTCACCGAGTCCGCGGACCTGACGTCGACGGACGCGTTCGTGCGCACCGGCCATTCGGTGCGGCCCGAGCTTCGTCGACGACTACTCGCAGCGCTGGACCGGTTCGGCATCGCCCGTGCGGTCCTGGCGCTCGGCGAGGGTGCCGACGCCGCGACCGTGTCGGCGGTGCTGCGGCGGGACAGCCAGATCGACAGGGTCGTCGAGCACATCGAGGCGGCAGGCGCCCCGGTGCGCTATCGGCGGATGCGGTCGGCGGTCACCGAATTAAACTCTCTCGCAATGCAATCCGGCGACCAGCGACTCGCGGAGTTCCTTTCGACCGATGAGACCGTCCTCGCGGTGATGGCCGCCGCGGTCGATGTGGTCGAAGCGGCAGGAGCGGCGGTGGACCGCGGCGACGATGCGGCCGCGCATGTGCGCAGGGCCGTGCACTGGCAGCGCTACAGCCGGGGTCCGGTCGATGCCCTGCACCGCAGCTGCGGCGCCGACATCGCAAGGGGTTCGCTGCGTCTGCTCGGGCGGGCCCGATGACCGATCCGGTGGCCGCGGCGGACGCCGTGGTGGCGGCCGTCGATCCGCGGCTGAGTTCACCGGGTGTGGAGAGCCGTGACGTGGTGCTCGTGACGGGCCCATGGCTGGCAGGCACCACGAGTCTTGTCGATGCGCTGAGACAGCGGCTGCCCGACGTCACCTTCGTCGAGACCGGCGAGCTGTCCGTCATCGAAGCTCCTATTGCTGTCGTGTTTGTTGTGTCGGCGGCCGCGCGGCTGACCGAGTCGGACTGTGCGCTGCTCGACGTTGCGGCAGCCAACACCGACCTCGTCATCGGGGTCGTGTCGAAGATCGATGCGCATCGCAACTGGCGCGACGTGCTGGCCGCCGACAGGCAGGCGCTGATTGCCCACGACGCCCGCTACCGGGATGTCTCGTGGATTGGGGTGGCCGCTGCACCCGATCTCGGTGACCCGAAGATCGACGAGCTGGCAGAACGGCTCGGCCACCTCGGCGATGCCAGGCTGGCTCGTCGAAATCGCTTGCGTGCGTGGGAAACCCGGCTACATACCGTCATCAGGCGGTGCGAGGAGGATGCCGCAGGCGTTGGTCGAAACGCGCGGATCGCCGAGTTGCAGGAGCAGCGTAGTGCCACGATGCGCGACTGTCGGCTGGCCAAGACCGAACGCACCATCGCGCTGCGCAGCCAGATCCAGCAGGCGCGGGTGCAGCTCACGTATTTCGCCCGCAACCGCTGCACATCGGTGCGTGCGGAACTGCAGGAAGACGCCTCGAATATGAGTCGGCGCGGGGTCGGCGAATTCGAGCCGTATGTCCGGACGCGCGCTGGCGAAGTCGTCGACGAGGTGGACGAGGGCATCACCAAACACCTCGGCGACGTCGCGACCGAACTTGGCTTGTCGGCGCCCGCCCCGCCACCAGCGCTCAGCGCTCCCGAGGTGTCGCAGCCGCCGCTGAAGTCGCGGCGCCTCGAGACGCAGCTTGTGATGATCCTCGGCGCGGGCTTCGGATTCGGGGTCGCGCTCGCGGTGACTCGGCTGTTCGCGGGCCTCGCACCGAGCCTGACCATCGCGGGCCTGATCGCAGGCGGCCTGGTAGGCCTGCTGCTCACGGTGTGGGTGGTGGGCATCCGTGGGCTGTTGCACGATCGCGCGGCGCTTGACCGGTGGGTCGGCGACGTCACCGCCACGCTGCGCTCCGCGGTCGAGGAGAGGGTGGCGACCCGGGTGCTGGCCGCCGAAACGATGC
>Ga0075364_10000361_pt1 | contig 22465 bp, 19 predicted proteins | sample EndMetdeltDD1764_FD_71517 | JGI IMG/M metagenome (GOLD analysis project Ga0075364, IMG submission 71517) | Populus endosphere microbial communities from Tennessee, USA - Endosphere MetaG P. deltoides DD176-4 | ecosystem: Host-associated > Plants > Roots > Endosphere | place: USA: Tennessee...
ACCCACGCCGTGCGCACCACGTTCTCCTATGTCAACCAGATTCAACGCAGCGCGGCGGGCAGTGTGCCGAACGCCGGGATGCAGGCCGTGGACGCGGTCACTTCGATCAGCCAGAAGGAGGAGACCGTAGGCGTGTTCCTCACGGTCCTGCCCGACGTTCAGGATGATGCGCGCGTGCTGCTTTCGGTCGCCTACGACAACACGGTGGCGCAGCCCCTGAAAACGCTGGCGTTTGGCAATGCCGATGCGCCGCTGCAGGTTCAGCAGATCACGATCGATGGTAGTGGAACCGTCCAGCAGGTCGAATTGCGCGCGGGGCGCCCCACGCTCGTGGCAGGCTTCAATCGCAACGAACGCAGTTCGACCAATGAGCGCCTGGCACCCGATGTGCCACTGATGTTCGGCGGCAAGGACGATGGTGCGTCCACTCAGGTGACCACGCTTATCTTCGTGACCGCGCAGATCGATGAGACACCGGAATGACGCAGACCGTTTCTTCATCCGCGTCGCTCGCCCTGGCGGTCTCGCCCTCGCGTGCCACCCTGCATTTTGGTCTGAGGTGGGCGCCCCTGATCGGCAGCCGCCCGGCGCAGTTGGCCCGCAGGCGCGCACAGATGGCTCGCGCATCGCACTATATCTATTGTGGGGAACGCGGTGTCGCGTTGGCGTTTGCCCGATTCGCCCGCACGCCTCGTCATTGGCGACACTTCAGTGCTGCGGCCATCTTTGCCGCCCATCACCCCACCGGCGCTTTAGTGTGGACGACCTCGTTGCCTGACGGCCGCTTCTGGCTGGTAGGCGCACGCGATGGGGCCGTGCTTACGCGCACCGATCGGCTGTTCGATACGTGGGACCACCTGCATCAGGCGCTTGATCAGCTTGTGATGGACGATCCCGGACTGGTGGTGCTTTCAACGCACGACTGGCCAGTTCTCGAAGCGCGTGCAACTGCCGACGGCGCTGCAGACAATCAGTCGGCCGCCAGCTTGCCGCAGCGACTGCTGTCCTGTGCCGATCGCACGTCTCCCATGCATGCGTTGCCATGGACGAGTCGTGTCGCCGGGCCATGGTGGATGGCGATGCTGCTGGTCTCAGCCAGCGCGATGTACATGTGGGTGACACGCACGCCCGAACTGGGGTTGCACGCGCAGGGTGCGCAACCGCCCGATCTCCCCGTCATCGATCCCGCCGAATTGCGCGCACGGGCCATCCAGGAGGGCGTGCGATCGCAGTGGGCAGGTGCCAATCATTACGCCCCGGTGCTCTCCGAGCTCAGAGCGTTGCCTGTCGTGCTCGATGGCTGGCGCATCGCCGGGGCACGCTGCGACTGGGCCATGCCGGCATGGCTGTGTACTGCGGACTATCAGCGCGACCTACCAGGCGCGACCAACATCGATCTTTTGCGCAACGTGCCTAGTGACCGACACGTTCGTTTCACACCCTTTTCAGTTGGGCATGTCAGTTGGGTCGTGGCGGCTGAATCCACGCCGCTTGCCATCGAGCGGTTCCTGGCGCCTGCCTGGGTGGATGCGTCACTGGTGTCGGCTTTGCAATCGCGCGCGCCGGCCTTTGTCCACATGACATTGGGCCCGCGCATCGAACTGGATCTGGTTGCGGCCACGTTGATTGCACCGGGCGGGTCCGACGCGCCACCCGTGCCGAGTCTGCCCGCACGCCGGGCGCTGATTGTCGAAGGCCCTTTGCGGTCGTTCGGTGTACTCGACGATCTGGCCGCACACGTGGCTTGGGACCAGATCATTCTGCGGTTTCAGCAGGGCGTGACGCCGGCGTTGTCGCGAAGCGCGTTGCAGGTCGCTTTGAGAGGTTGGGTTCATGAAAAATAAGGTGTTGTCAGCGGGTGCGGTGCTCGGGTGCTTGCTGTGGCTGCTTCCTGCATCGGGCCAGTGTCAGCAGCCGGGCCAGGCATCGGCGGGCTGGCCCGAGGTGCCGACCGTGCAGGACTGGCTGGCACAGGAGCTACGCGAGACGCGCGCGCTCGGGCGCACACCTTCTGAGCGACCGGCCAGCGAGACCCGGCCGCGCACGGCGTCGGCCGCCGCTCGAGCGATAGAACTGCTGGCCGTCTATGGGATCGATGAACAGTGGGCGGTTCAGGTGCGCATCGGCGGGCACACGCACATGTTGCGCCCCGCAGGCCCAGGCTCGGCCGACGATGCCCGCGGCAAGGACAGCATCGTGGCCGACCAATTCGAAGGTCGTTGCCTGCGCCTGCGCTATCGCAACACGTCGCGTCGACTTTGCCTGCCGGCATCCGGCGCGCCGTCGGGAGGGATGTGATGTCCTGCCCATCGACACCGCGCGTGCGCCACACCTTTCTCCCGGATTCGGCCTTTGCGCCAGGCCATGACGCCCGCGTTGGCGCTGGCAACAGCAACAGCGACAGCACCGGCACCGGCACCGGCACGGGCAACGTCAACAGTAACGGCAACAGCACCGGCACGGGCGCGGGCGAGAGAACGCTGGCGTCAGGTCGACTGCGCGCGGGCGAGCTCAGTGACCTGCAAAGCCTGGCGGCCTGGCAGCCAGGCATACGTGGTCTGCTCGACGCGCGCTTCGATCTGGGCGAACTCAAGGGGCGCCTGTGTGTGGTGCAGTGCAAAGATGCCAGCGTCGTGCTTTTTCTGCTGGATCAGTATGTGCACTCCGACACGGCAGACGAACTGGAACGGCTGATCGTCCAGCGGGGTTTCAAGCTTGGTACGCCCTCGCGCTACCGGGTGCCGGCGCCTTTGCTGCTTGCCGTGTCCGAACAGACGGCAGGAACAGAAGCCCGTTCGAGTTGGCCGCGAGAACGATCGGCCCTGGCGGCAGCGTTTGACGAGATCATTGCTGCCGGCGTGCGACATAGTGCGAGCGACATCCACTTCAACGTCGACAACCGCAGCAGGCATTCCAGCATCCGGTTCAGCATTGACGGGCAGTACCTTCTACCGCCGCAGTATCGCGCGGTGCCCACCCTCACGATGATGGATATGTTGGCAGTGGCCTGGATGCGCGTGCGCGGCGGCAACGGGGCTGTGTTCGACCCGCTGATAGAACAGCAGGGGCGATTGTCACTGGTCGTCGATCAGCGCACAGTCGTGCTTCGCTGGGCCTCGCTGGCGGCCGATCGAGGGCCTTCTGTGTGTCTGCGATTGCTGCCAGGGCAGGCGGCTTCGGCCACCCAGGGGCTGCAGGAGCTGGGATACTTGCCTGGGCAGATCGAGGCCTTCGAGCAGGCGTGTGGGTCAGAGGGCGGTGCCATCGTCATCGCAGGGACCGTCGGCTCAGGCAAGTCCACCACGCTCGCCGCGCTGTTGACGCGCATTGCCTCGCACAGAAAGCTCATTACGCTGGAAGACCCGGTCGAGCACGTCATCCCCGACGCCATCCAGAACACGCTGGGTCGCGAGCTCGATCAGGACGACGACACCGTGTTTGACGCCAAGCTGCGCACCATCAAGCGATCGGCTGCCGATGATCTCATGATTGGCGAAATCCGCGATGTGCAAACGGGGCGCGCGTTCATGGATCTCGCAGCCAGCGGCATACGCGTCTACGCCACCACGCATACCAGTGCCGCGAGACTGATTCCCGAGCGGCTGGCGTCCGATTTCATCGGGGTGTCGCGCGACCTGATGGCCTGTCCCGGCATTCTCAAGCTGCTCGTTTACCAATCGTTGTTTGCCCTGCTGTGCGAGCATTGCGCCGTGCCCTGGCAGGCATCGGGCGGCGACCTGTCGTCGGCGCAGCGGCGTCATCTCGCCACACTTGCAGATGCGTGCGGTGTGCGCACGGACGACATGCGGACGCGGTCTGCGCGGGGGTGCGAGCGGTGCCGGGGTGCAAAGCTGCCGGCGTTGTGGGGCTATGCCGGCAGGACGGTCGTGGCCGAGTGGCTGGCGCCTTCGCAGGACACCCAATTGCTGGCCGGCATACGCTCGCGAGATCACGCGGCGTTGGCGCAATGGCTGGCGACGCGCGATCGATCGCCTGACCCGGCCGACACCCGGTTCTGGACGGTGCGTGATAGCGCGATGCATAAGCTGGCGGCAGGGGTGCTTGATGTGCGCGAGGTGCTGGCGCGATTTGCGCCTGGTGCACGGCCTGAAGGCCATCCTGTTCATGCAGGCAGGTTCGTTCATGAGTGAGGGTGCGCGTGCCATGTTCATCAACCGCTATCGTGCCTTCGAGTTGGCGGTGCGCACGGTTGTCGAACGCGTCGGCCTCTGGGCGCTGAAGAATTCGGACCCGTCCGGTGTGCCCGCGTATGGCGCACAGGCCGGCCATCTGGCCCGGTGGCGCGATCGGCGGTATATGTCGGCGCGTCGTGCAGACTACTACCGCTACGTCCGCGCATTGCTGGTTGCCACCGATGGCAGACGGTCGCTGCGTGACTTTTTTCTGGATGATGCCTGCCGCTATGGCGCAAGCACGCCCCGTGGACGGGTCTGCGCGGTGTGGCATCTTCGGTTCGAGCAATTCGGCGGCAGTCTGGCTCAGACCTGGGCGGGTGTCTATCCTGATTCGGATCTTGCGATCATCGCCATGGCCCAGAACGAAGGCGCGCGTGCCTTGCCCACCGCTCTGGCAGACCTGGCGCGCACCACCGATCTGGTCAGACGCGTGCGCCAGACTTTGTGGGCGACCTGCGCAACCGGCGTCGTGGCCTGCGCAGTAGTCATGACGATGCTGGCCGCCATGCCTGGCATAACGGTGCCGCGGTTGCAGCAGGTGTTCGAGTCGGTCCCGCCCGTGTATTACGGTGCCGCCACGCGCACGCTCTACGCATCGGCCAGGGTGCTGGAGGTGGCGATGCCCATCGCGGCTGTCGTCACGCTTGGCGCGATGGCGGCACTGACCTATGCCATGCCGCGCTGGACAGGTCGTCTGCGCCGACGCTTCGATGTCCTGCCGATGTTCAGGCTCTATCGCGACTTCCAGGCAATTCGATTTCTATGTGCATTGACCCTGATGATCGGCGAACAAAAGAGCAATGATTTGCGCATGCGCGATGGGCTGAACGCCCTGGCATGCGGTGCTGTTCCCTGGATGAGCATGCATGTAGAGGACATGGCGCAGCGCATGGAGAGCGGCGTCATGCAGGAAGATATCTTCGACACCGGCCTCTTTGATCGGGAAACGTTCTGGTTCCTGTCGGACGTCATTCAGGCACGCGGCCTGGGGATCGGTCTGGTTCACGTGCGCGAACGCATAGAAGACCTCGTGGCAGCAGGCATCGTTCGGCAAAGTCGGACGTTGCGCTGGGTCATGCTGCTAAGTGCGGTGGGCTGTGCGCTGGGTATCGCATTCTGGCATTTCGCCGCGCTCGACGAACTACGTCGCGCCCTGAGTTACGCGCTGATCGTGCCATGACCTTTTCAGACTCGGGCTGCGGCTTCTCCGCATCCACACACGCGCGGCCGTCCCGCTTTCATCCTGGAGTTGAGTTATGTTGTTCGTCCCTACATCGTTCTACCCATTGCCCGCATTGGCCTCATTGGCACACCGCGGCGCCCGTCATGTCGCGTGCGCGCAGCGACCGGCACAATCGGCGCACCGCGTCGCCCGTCATGGCGCATGCGCGCAGCGGCCGGCACAATTCGGATTCTCGTTGGTCGAAGTGGCTATCGTCACCGCCATCGTTTTGCTGATCGCCATTCTGGGCGTGCCCGCCATCGGCACCTACGTGATCGAGAACAAAGTACCCAAGGTGGGCGAAGCGCTGCAGCGCTTCGTGTTGCGCACGCAGGTCAACGCGCAGGGCACGGGCATGACGCCTTATGCAGGCATCGACAACGACACACTGGCGCATGCCCTGCGAGACACGACCGTTTTCGAATTGGGTGAGAGCGGCGCGGCGCGAACGGTTGCCCATGGCCTGAGCCGAAGCGCCACGCCGGGTGCCGGGACGGTCAGGCTGGCGCCGGTCGCGTTGTCCGGCGCGGGCATGGGCTCGGGTTTTTCCATTACGATGGCCCAGGTCAGCCATGCGGCATGCCCCGCGCTCGCCTCGGTGATGCAGGGTGTGTCGGCGGTCATCCGCATCGAGAGCCGCAAGGGGAACGCAACCGTCAAAGACGATGTCGCCGCACCAGCCGTCCGCTACAGTGCGGCCAGGGCCGCCAGCGCATGCAGCGAAGGCGATACCAACACCTTCGTGTTCCTGGCCCGATGATGACCGCGCAGGCTTCAGGCGCCCACGTCGGCGATGCCCCCGGCGATTCGATGCGCGCGATGCCTTGCCACATCGGGCGCAAGCGGTGGGGCACGAGAGGCCTCGCGCTGGTCGAACTCACGCTCGTGCTGGCGCTGTTGACGCTGCTGGCCGTGTGGGGCGTGCAGACGCAGGTGGATCGCATGCGCGATGCTGCTGCACAGGCATCAGGTACCTGGCTGGTGGAAATCCGCCACGGTGTCTTGCAGATGTTGGGCAGCCACTTCGATGCGCTGGCCAAAGGGGAGTCGCCCAGGGCGGCTGCGGGGCAGGCGCTGTTCACTGATCCGCGCCACCCCGATCTCGAAGCGCTGAAGCGTGCCGGTCATCTGCCCGCGTCGTTTCCGACGCGCAGTGCCATGGGGTTTTCCGCGAAGGTAGTTGTCCTGCGCGATCGTCGCTGTCCGGGCGAGGGCTGCAGGCTCGATGCGCTGGTGTACACCGACGTGCCCGTGCTGGATCGCGGTGCCGTGGACAGCATGGGAATCGCACAGATGCTGATGGCCACACAGGGGTGGGGCGCCCAGGTCGCGGCACGCGCTTCCGGGCGCCTGGTGGGTGCAGCGGTCGACATGCCCAATCCGGTCGAGCCGGGCGCGCCGGCCTGGCCCGTGGGTACGGTGGCCGCCTGGGCTGGCCTGGACCGTGAAAGCACGCGCCAGTACCTGCGCGTAGGTGATACACGCGACCCCGCTTTTCAGGGGAGCGTGACCGTGGCCGGAAACCTGCAGGGAGCCTCCGTGCACAGCCGCTCCGATGTGCGTGCCGATGGCACGGTCGTCAGTGCCGAGGACATCATCTCGGGCCGCAGCGTGCTTGCCAGAAATCTGGTCCATGTGGGGCAGACGGTCATTGTGGGCAGCGCATGCGAGGACACGGGTGCGCTGGGGCGGGACGCTGCAGGTCAGGTGGCGGCCTGTGTAGCGGGACGCTGGCAGACGCCCACCGACGGCTTCGGGGGTGCGTACGGCAGGAACAGCAAGCACGGGTGCCAGATGTTCGGCGGCGAATCCATGCGCAACCCCCGCACGGGCGACTGCAGCTGTCCTGCGGGCTACCAGGCAGTGCCGATTGCCGAGGGCGGACGCTGGTACGAGCGCGGTGGCTACACCTTCGGCTACATCTGCATTCGATAGTTTGGGATGGGCCGCGCCTACCCTATAATGGAAAATTCGCCTAAATGCCGGTTAGTGAAGATGAAATCGTCCGAGATTCGCCAGAAATTCCTGCAGTTTTTCCAGTCCAAAGGCCACACGGTCGTCGCGTCCTCGTCGCTCATTCCCGGCAACGACCCCACGCTCCTGTTCACCAATTCGGGCATGGTGCAGTTCAAGGATGTCTTCACGGGCAAGGAGTCGCGTGGCTATTCGCGCGCGGTGTCCTCGCAACGCTGCGTGCGTGCGGGTGGCAAGCACAACGACCTCGAGAACGTCGGCTACACCGCCAGGCATCACACCTTCTTCGAAATGCTTGGCAATTTCAGTTTCGGCGATTATTTCAAGCGTGAAGCCATTGGCCACGCCTGGGAGCTGTTGACCAAGGTCTACATGTTGCCCGCCGACAAGCTGTGGGTCACCGTTTATCAGGAAGACGACGAAGCCTTCGATATCTGGGAGAAGGAAATCGGGGTGCCCGCCGAGCGCATCATTCGCATCGGCGACAACAAGGGTGCGCGCTACGCGTCGGATAACTTCTGGCAAATGGCTGACACCGGTCCTTGCGGGCCATGTTCCGAGATCTTCTATGACCACGGGCCTGAAGTGTGGGGAGGGCCTCCGGGTTCGCCCGAGGAAGACGGCGACCGCTATATTGAAATCTGGAACCTGGTCTTCATGCAGTTCGAGCGTGACGCAGCGGGCAACATGACCCCCTTGCCCAAGCCATGCGTCGATACCGGCATGGGGCTCGAGCGCCTGTCGGCCGTCCTTCAGCACGTGCATTCGAACTACGAGATCGATCTTTTCCAGACCCTGATCCGGGCGGCTGCGCGCGAGACGGGAACGACCGACCTGCACAACAATTCTCTCAAGGTGATCGCCGATCACATCCGGGCATGCTCGTTCCTGGTCGTCGATGGCATCATTCCCAGCAACGAGGGGCGCGGTTATGTGCTGCGTCGCATCGTACGCAGGGCGTTGCGCCACGGCTACAAACTGGGTCAGAACCGACCGTTCTTCTATCGACTCGTGGCCGATCTCGTGAGCGAGATGGGTCAGGCCTACCCCGAACTGGCGGAACAAAGCGAGCGCGTCTCGCAAGTGCTGCGTCAGGAAGAGGAGCGCTTTGGCGAGACGCTGGAAAACGGCATGAAAATCCTGGATGCCGCACTGGCGCAGGTCAAGCCAGGCGAGGCGCTGGATGGCACCACGCTTTTCAATCTGTACGACACCTATGGCTTTCCGGTGGACCTGACCGCTGATATCTGTCGCGAACGCGAGGTCGAGGTCGACATGGACGGCTTCGAGGTCGCCATGACGCGTCAGCGCCAGCAGGCGCGGGCAGCGGGCAAGTTCAAGATGGCTGAGGGCCTGTCTTATTCCGGCGAGCAGACCCGCTTCGAAGGGTACGACAAGCTGGCCGTGGATCAGGCCAATGTCGTGGCGATCTATGTCGATGGTACGCAGGTCAATTCGATTGACGCCGGGCAGGCTGCGATTGTCGTGCTCGATGCCACGCCTTTTTATGCGGAATCCGGCGGGCAGGTGGGTGACCATGGCGTGCTCGAAGCAGCCGAGATGAACTTCGAAGTTCACGACACCCAGAAAATCCAGCCCGGCGTATTCGGTCATCACGGTACGCTCGCCTCGGGCACCCTGCGCGTCGGTGACGCGGTTCAGGCACGTGTCGATGTCGCACGTCGTGCACGCACGGCTCGCAATCACTCCGCCACGCACCTGCTGCACAAGGCCTTGCGCCTGGTGCTGGGGAACCATGTGCAGCAGCGTGGTTCGTTGGTGGATCCCGACAAGACCCGCTTTGACTTCGCTCAGGATGCGCCGATGTCGGCTCAGCAGATCGCCGAGGTGGAATCCATCGTGAACGCCGAAGTCCTGCTGAACCAGCCGACCGAATCGCGCGTCATGGGTTATGACGAGGCGGTGCAGGGCGGTGCCACTGCACTGTTCGGCGAAAAGTACGGCGACAGGGTGCGGGTGATCGATATCGGGTTTTCGCGCGAACTATGCGGCGGTACCCACGTCCTGCGTACCGGTGACATCGGTCTGTTCAAAGTGGTGAGCGAAGGCGGCGTGGCCGCTGGTGTGCGTCGCGTCGAAGCCATCACTGGCGATAATGCACTGGCCTGGGTGCAGGGGCAGGCCGCGTTGATCGCTCAGGCGGCCAGCATGCTGAAAGCCGTCCCCGCCGATTTGCCCGAACGCATTGCCGGGGTGCAGGATCAGGTCAAGGCGCTCGAAAAGGAACTGGCGCAATTGCGTGCCAAGGCCGCTTCGAATGCGGGCACCGACTTGGCGTCGCGCAACGTCATTGAGGTCAAGGGCGTGAAAGTCCTGGCCGCCAATGTCGGCAGCACCGACCCGAAGGCCCTGCGCGGCATGGTCGATCAGATCAAGAACACCCTGAAGTCTGCTGTCGTCCTGCTGGCGTCCGAAGCCGATGGCAAGATCAGCGTCGTCGGGGGCGTGACGGCAGATCTCACCGCACGCATCAAGGCGGGTGATCTCGTGGGGTATGTCTCGTCTCAGGTCGGGGGCAAGGGCGGCGGTCGGCCCGATATGGCCATGGGCGGGGGCAGCGACATGGCGGCGTTGCCGGCAGCGGTGGCCAGTGTGCAGGGTTGGGTCGATGAGCGCCTCTGAACACTCGGTGGCGATGTCGGTCGATGCCACAGGGCTGGCATGTCCACTGCCCATCCTGCGTGCCAAGAAGGCCCTGTCGCAGCTCAATAGCGGCGAACTGTTGTCGGTCATCACCACTGACCGCAATGCTGTTCGGGATTTTCAGGCGTTTTGTCGGCAATCCGGCAATACGCTCGTGGAACAGGTGCAGGACGAAAGTGTCTGCACGCATTACATCGCACGGCGCTAGTCGGTGCGCCCCTGGCTGGGGCGCATTGCGCTGGCGTTTCCTGGCAACGCAGCATTGGGCTGTGATTGCATCAACCCATCAAGCAGTGCTATGATAGAAGGCTTGATAACAAATTTTAGGGATTACCTATGGTGGTGATTCGTTTGGCCCGCGGCGGGTCCAAAAAACGTCCTTTCTATAACCTCGTCGCTACCGATTCGCGCAACCGCCGCGACGGTCGTTTCATCGAGCGCGTTGGTTTTTACAACCCCGTTGCCAATGAAAATGACGAGCGTCTTCGCATTTCGCTGGATCGCGTGACGCACTGGACCGGCAACGGCGCCCAGTTGTCGCCCGCTGTCGAGCGTCTGGTGAAAGAATACTCGGCCAAGGTATCCGCTGCTGCCTAAGCGCACGTTCAGGGCAACCTGAATGCAGAAGGATATGCTGCTCGATGCGGCGCCCATCACCGTAGCCAGCGGCTGCGGTGCTGAATACTGATACGTACGGCTCAATGTAAACGGTGTGCCATGTCTAGTCCCTCATTACAATCGGGAGTGCCTGGCGACCTTGTCGAGCTCGGTCGTATCGTCTCTGCCTACGGCGTGCGTGGCTGGATCAAGATCCAGCCGTTTTCGCCCGAAGCCGACGTGCTTCGTGAAGCCAGGCAGTGGTGGCTATCTCGCCCTGTCCCCCCTGGGGGCCAGGGCGTTTCGTCGTCTGCGCCCTATAGTGTCAAGGTCGCGCGGGTGCGTTCGCAAGGCAGTGATCTGGTCGCGCATCTTGCCGATCTCGCTGATCGTGATCAGGCCGAGGCGCTCAAAGGGTATGTGATCAGCGTGTCGCGCGCGCTGTTCCCGGCCCCCGATGATGATGAGGTCTACTGGATCGATCTGATCGGCTGCCAGGTGTTTGGCCTGGACGAGCAGGGCGCAGTGGTGCTGATCGGCGAAGTATCCGAGGTCATGGATAACGGTGCGCATGGCGTGCTCAAGGTTGCCATGATGCGCCCTGATGACGCGGGTGCGCTGGTGCCCGTACTCGATGCCAAAGGGCGTCCTGCGGATACGCTCATCCCCTACGTGGCGGCACATATCCAATCGGTCGACCTGTCGGCACGACGCATTGTGAGCGATTGGCCGGCAGACTTCTGATGCGCTTTGACGCCATCACCTTATTTCCCGAGAGCTTTGCTTCGGTGCGCGACAGTGGCGTGACCGGGCGTGCGCACACGCAAGGTATCTGGTCGCTTCATACCTGGAATCCCCGGGATTTCACGCACGATGTGCATCGCACGGTGGATGATCGGCCCTATGGTGGCGGCCCCGGCATGGTGATGCTGGCTGAGCCGCTGTCAGACACGCTGGCTGCGGTGCGTCAGGCACGCACCGATCAGGGCGTCGATGGTGCGCCTGTCGTGCTGCTCTCGCCTACCGGGGCGCGCTTCGATCAGGCGCGGGCGCAAAAACTCGCCCATTCGTCCGGTGCCGTGTTCGTGTGCGGTCGCTACGAGGGCGTCGATCAGCGTTTCATCGATGCGCATGTGACCGAAGAACTTTCGCTGGGCGACTTTGTTCTGTCTGGTGGCGAAATCGCAGCACTTGCCATGATCGATGCAACGGTGCGTCTGTTGCCTGGCGTGCTCAACGACAGCGATTCTGCGCGCTTTGACTCGTTCCATGCCGACATGGCCGGTCTGTTGGACAGCCCGCACTACACACGACCCGAAACCCTGAATGGGGAGAGGGTGCCCGATGTGTTGATGTCCGGCCACCATTCAAATATTGCACGCTGGCGTCGCGAGCAGTCGCTGCGGATCACCTATCTGCGCCGTCCCGATCTCATTATCTCCGCACGCGAGGCCGGTTTGCTGACCCCGGCCGATGAGCGCTTCCTCGGGTCTCTGGCCGACCGCTAGTCCTGGTCACGCCTCGCTCGTGGCCGTTGGTAGTTTTCACGCATGGTTCTCGGGCGCAGGCGAGCCTCACTAAGCAGTGAGGCTCGCCCTGGCGGCCTGTTGGTTTATTGCAAGCGCGCGCGCTGCGCCTGCACTTTCTCAAGCGTTTCCTTGAATTGCGCGATGCGCTGGCGTTCCTGCTCGACCACGGCCGCCGGAGCGCGAGCCACAAAGCCTTCGTTGGCGAGCTTGGCTTCGCAACGGGTGATGTCGCCCGTCAGGCGCGCAATTTCCTTGTCCAGCCGCGCCTGTTCGGCGGCGACATCGATCTCCACGCTCAGCATCAACTGGGTATTGCCCACCACTTGCACGGGCGCTCCCACATCGGGCAGGGTGTCCACAATGTCGACCTGCGAGAGCTTGGCAAGTGCGGCCAGGTAAGGGCTGTTGCGTGCCATTTCCACCGCATCACCGGTCACGATCAGGGGAACGCGTGCCGACGGTGCAAGGCCCATTTCGCTTCGTAGGGCGCGCACGGCATCCACCTGGAGCTTGAGCTGCGCAAGGGCGTCGCAAGCCTTCGCGTCCAGCCAGGTATCATCCGGTTGCGGATAGGGCTGAACGCTGATGCTGCCCGGCGTGTCCGCAGCACGTTTGCCAGCCACCACCGACACCTTCTGCCAGAGCGCTTCGGTAATGAAGGGAATGATGGGGTGAGCCAGCCGCAGCGTGGTTTCGAGCACGCGTATCAGCGTGTGGCGGGTGGCCGCCTGCTGTGCGGGCGTGCCGGTCTGGATCTGTACCTTTGCCAACTCCAGATACCAGTCGCAGTACTCATCCCATACGAATCGATAGATCGTGTTCGCAACGTTGTCGAAACGATACTCGGCGAAGCCACGTGCGACATCACGTTCGGCATCTTGCAAGGTGCTCAGAATCCAACGATCGGCGACAGAAAATTCGCCGTCATGTTTCAGGCTGTGGCCCTCGGTGTTCATCAGCACGAAGCGGGTGGCGTTCCACAGCTTGTTGCAGAAGTTGCGATAGCCTTCGCAACGCTTGAGGTCGAAGTTGATATTGCGTCCCAGGGTGGCGTAGGCCGCCATGGTGAAGCGCAGCGCATCGGTACCAAACGCGGGAATGCCTTCAGGGTACTGCTTGCGCGTGGCCTTTTCGATGGCACCTGCCTGCTTGGGATTCATCAGGCCATAAGTGCGCTTTTGCACCAGGGTTTCGAGATCCACGCCGTCGATCAGGTCGACCGGATCCAGGGTGTTGCCCTTGGATTTGCTCATCTTCTGGCCATCGGCGTCCCGCACCAGGCCGTGCACATAAACATGCTTGAAGGGAATCGTGCCGGTGAGGTGGGTGCTCAGGATGACCATGCGGGCCACCCAGAAGAAGATGATGTCAAAACCGGTCACCAGCACGCTGGATGGCAGATACCGCGCGAGGTCTTCAGTTTTTTCGGGCCAGCCCAGTGTGGTGAAGGGCACCAGGCCCGAGGAAAACCAGGTATCCAGCACGTCTGCGTCACGACGCAGGTCCCCGGTCACGCCGGCGGCACGCGCCTTGGCAATCGCTTCTTCTTCGTCACGCGCCACGAACACCTGGCCATCTTCGGCATACCAGGCCGGAATCTGGTGGCCCCACCAGAGTTGGCGCGAGATGCACCAGTCCTGGATGTTCTCCAGCCACTGGTTGTAGGTGGTGGTCCAGTTTTCGGGGTAGAACGCGATGCTGCCGTCACGCACCACGTCCAATGCCACTTCCGTGATGCTCTTTCCGGGGTTCAGCGAACCTTCGGGGGCCGGTTTGCTCATGGCCACGAACCACTGATCCGTCAGCATGGGTTCAAGTACGACGCCGGTGCGCTCGCCCCGGGGCTGCATCATCTTGTGCGCTTCGACCGCCACCAGGTAACCGTCGCGCTCGAGCTGCTCGACGACGGCCTTGCGGGCGACGAACCTGTCCATGCCGCGAAATTGCACGGGCCCGTTTTCGTTGATGTGGGCGTCCAGCGTGAAAATCTCGATGAGGGGCAGATTGTGACGCAGTGCGCAGGCGTAGTCGTTGAAATCGTGCGCGCCGGTGATCTTGACCACCCCGGTGCCGAACGCCGGGTCGACGAAGTCATCGGCGATGATCGGAATATTGCGGTCGCACAGGGGCAGCTCGACCAGCTTGCCCAGCAGGTGGGTATATCGGGCATCATCGGGGTGTACGCACAGCGCGCCGTCTGCCAGCATGGTTTCCGGGCGCGTGGTGGCGATGGTCAGGCCCCGCAGGGTAACTTCATTGCCTTCGGCGTCGATGATGGTCTGCGGGCCGTCTACGAACGGGTAGAGAATCCGCCACATGTGGCCGTCGGTTTCCTCCATCAGGACTTCGAGGTCGGAGACGGCGGTGAGCAGTTTGGGATCCCAGTTCACCAGGCGTTTGCCGCGATAGATCAGGCCTTGCTCATACAGCCGCACGAAGGTCTCGCGCACGCCCGCAGACATGCGCTCGTCCATTGTGAAGTACTCGCGCGGCCAGTCGGCAGAAGTGCCCAGGCGGCGAACCTGGGAGGTGATGGTGCTGCCCGACGTTTCCTTCCAGGCCCACACCTTGTCCACGAACGCCGTGCGGCCCAGGTCGTGGCGCGTGATCTTCTGCGCCTCGAGCTGTCGTTCGACCACGATCTGGGTGGCGATACCGGCGTGATCGGTGCCCGGGATGAGTACCGTGTCGTCGCCCGCCATGCGGCGATAGCGGGTCAGCCCGTCCATGATCGTATGGTTGAAGGCATGACCCATGTGCAGCGTGCCTGTCACGTTGGGCGGTGGAAACTGGATCACGTAGGGGTCGCCGTTTCCCGTCTGGACGTGCCGGCCTGCGGTAAAGTAGCCGCGACGCTCCCATTCGTCATACCAGGTGCGTTCGATCTGTGCCGGTTCGAAGCTCTTGGAGAGCTCATGGACCAGGGGCGTCAGGTCGGAAGGCACCGATTGGGCGGTGCCGGCGTCGGGCAGGGCGGGTGAGGCAGGAGCTGTCATGGTGTTCCGTAAGGCAGGGGAGGCTGGCAGCGGGGGATTTTCATCCCGCTTGCGGCTTGGGTTAACCCGTAATTCTAAGATGTATAACGCCATCTTGGCATGGTAGAATGCCGGGTTACTGTAAACCATTGTTTTTGTGGAGTTTCCATGTCTATTGAGCGTACCCTCTCGATCATCAAGCCCGACGCCGTCGCCAAGAACGTGATTGGCAAGATCGTGGCCCGTTTTGAAGAGGCCGGTCTGAAGGTCGTCGCTGCACGTCTGCAGCAACTGTCGCGCGCCGACGCAGAGCGTTTCTACGCCGTACACTCGGCCCGTCCTTTCTTCAAGGATCTGGTCGACTTCATGATTTCCGGTCCCGTGTTCGTTCAGGCTCTGGAAGGCGAGAACGCCATTCAGACCAACCGTGACCTGATGGGCGCCACCGATCCCAAGAAGGCAGAAAAAGGCACGATCCGCGCCGATTTCGCCGACAGCATCGACGCCAATGCCGTGCACGGTTCCGACGCGCCCGAAACCGCCGCCGTCGAAATCGCTTTCTTCTTCCCGGAAATCAATATCCACAGCCGTTGATCGGCTGATGACCAGGCCACCGATCCGGCAGTCTGGTCTACACGTTGAGAACATCATGCCTAACGACGATCGCGTCAACTTACTGGGTCTGGATGCACCTGCACTTGCGGAACTCGTTTCGCAGTGGGGGGGCAAGCCCTTTCGCGCTCGTCAGTTGCAACGCTGGATGCATCAGCGTCAGGCAGACTCGTTCGACGAGATGACCGATCTGGCTCGCGGTTTTCGCGAGCAGCTCGATCAGCACTGTCGAATCACGGGTCCGACGCTGTCCACGGCTCAGCGCTCCACCGACGGGACACGCAAGTGGCTGTTCGATGTTGGCGCGGGCAATGCGATCGAAACCGTGTTCATTCCCGAAGACGACCGGGGCACCCTGTGCATGTCCAGCCAGGCTGGCTGCACCGTGGGTTGTCCGTTCTGCTCGACCGGGTATCAGGGCTTCAACCGCAACCTGACTGCCGCCGAAATCATCGGCCAGTTGTGGTGGGCAAACCGGGCGTTGCGTGCCGACACCTCGGGCACCCGTCTGGCAGCCGATGCTGATGGTGCGCCCGCGCGTGCGCTTACCGATACCCGTGCCGTGACCAATGTCGTGATGATGGGAATGGGAGAACCTCTCCTGAATTACGACCCCCTGGTCACCGCCCTGCGTCTCATGCTCGATGACAATGCCTATGGCCTGTCGCGTCGACGTGTGACGGTGTCCACATCAGGCGTCGTGCCCATGATGGACAGGCTTTCGCAGGATTGCCCCGTGGCTCTGGCCGTGTCCTTGCACGCGCCCAACGACGCGCTGCGTGATCGCCTCGTTCCACTGAACAAGAAGTATCCGCTTGCCGAGTTGCTCGCAGCCTGCAACCGCTATCTTGAATTCGCCCCGCGCGACTTCATCACATTTGAATACGTCATGCTCGATGGCGTGAACGACGCCGACGAGCATGCACTCGAGCTGATTCAGATCGCCCGCCAGGTTCGGTGCAAGATCAATCTGATTCCGTTCAATCCTTTTCCCCAATCCGGGTTGCATCGATCCAGCCATCTCCGTGTGCGTCAGTTCGCGCAGCGGCTGATGGATGCAGGCGTCATGACGACCACGCGCAAAACGCGTGGCGACGATATCGATGCCGCCTGTGGCCAGCTTGCAGGCGAAGTGCGCGATCGCACCCGCATTGCCGAGCGGATGGCGACGCAACGACAGTCCATCCCGATTCGTCAGGTACCCGCATGACAGCTAGCGATACATCTGTTGCAGGATCGACCCTCCCGACAACGGGGCAGGCGCTGCGCACGCTGCGCGAGGCTCAGGGGCTCACCCCCGAAGAGGTCTCCAGTCGCATCAAGTTTTCGCCTCGACAGATACGTGCACTGGAAAGCGAAGATTGGGCGGCTTTGCCCACGGGTGTGTCACTTCGTGGCCTGGTTCGCAGCTATGCGCGTCTGCTCGGTGCCGATGCCGAGTCGTTGGTCGCCACCGTGGCGCCCCAGGTGGGCGCCCACAGCATGCGCCCCGAAGAAGACGCCCAGGTGCGCCAGGGACGTGCTGTCATGGCTTCCCGCGTGCCCATGGTGGCTGCCGATGAAGTCGGTGGCGGCATTTCCTGGGGGTGGCTGGTGATCATTCTTGCCTTTGTTGGGGCAGGGGTCGCCTATGCATTCTGGCAGGGCTGGTTGCCCCAGCATTGGTTGCCCGCCGGTTGGTTCTAATATTGAAATCGCGGCCGCCGGCCAGTTCAGGCGTACATAATCGATGACCGACATTCTGCAAGCATCCTTGTCCGACGTGCCTGGCACGCCTTCCGTTGCCGGTGCATTGGCACGGCGCGCCACGCGTGCCGTGGCCGTCCGTTGGGGGCAGCGGGTTGTGACCATTGGCGGGCAAGCCCCTGTGGTGGTGCAGTCCATGACCAACACCGACACGGCAGACGCCATTGCCACCGCCATCCAGGTCAAGGAATTGGCCCTGGCAGGCTCTGAACTCGTGCGCATTACCGTCAATACCCCGGAAGCCGCGCGCGAGGTCATCGCCATTCGCGAGCAGCTCGATCGCATGGGCATCGACACGCCGCTGGTGGGCGATTTTCACTACAACGGTCACAAGCTCCTGACGCAGTTCCCCGACTGCGCCCGTGCGCTCTCCAAGTACCGGATCAACCCGGGAAACATGGGCGGGGGCAAGAAGCGCGATGACAACTTTGCGCAAATGATCGAGGTCGCCTGCCTGCATGGCAAGCCGGTGCGCATCGGTGTGAACTGGGGCAGCCTTGACCATGAGTTGATGGCGCGCAAGATGGACGAGAACAATGCACGCTCGCAGCCCTGGTCCGCCCAGGCCGTGATGCGCGATGCGCTGGTGGTCTCGGCCATCTCCAATGCCCAGCGTGCCGAGGAACTCGGTCTGCCGGGCGACGCCATCGTACTGTCTTGCAAGGTCAGTCATGTGCAGGATCTGATCGCCGTCTACCGCGATCTTTCGGCGCGTTGTGATTACCCGGTTCACCTCGGGCTGACCGAAGCGGGTATGGGCAGCAAGGGCATCGTGGCCTCCACGGCCGCCTTGTCCGTGCTGCTGCAGCAGGGCATCGGCGATACCATCCGGATTTCGCTCACGCCCGAGCCCAATGGCGATCGCACGCGTGAAGTCGTGGTCGGGCAGGAAATCCTGCAGACGATGGGTCTGCGTGCCTTCACCCCCATGGTCATTGCCTGCCCGGGATGTGGTCGCACCAGCAGTACGTTTTTCCAGGAACTCGCCGACAGCATCCAGTCCTATCTGAGGCGGCAAATGCCGCTGTGGCGCGAACAGTACCCTGGTGTCGAATCGATGAACGTTGCAGTCATGGGCTGTGTGGTCAACGGTCCGGGCGAAAGTCGGCATGCCGACATCGGTATCAGCCTGCCGGGAACCGGTGAAGTGCCTTCTGCACCGGTGTTTGTCGACGGCGAACGCACCGTCACGCTCAAGGGCGACCACATCGCCGAAGAGTTCCAGGCCATCGTCGAAAGTTATGTCGCACGGCGCTACGGCGTGCTTGCGGCCAATCATCTCTAAAGAAGGGCAGTCCGCCGGCCAACCGCCGTGCGGGCGGTGAAAGACAGACATGAGTACAGCATTCAAGAAAGTGACCGGATTGCGCGGCATGAACGACGCCCTGCCGGGTGCCGCCGAGCGATGGGTCGCACTGGAAGAGATCGTTCGCCAGTGGCTGGGTTCGTACGGCTACAGGAACATTCGCACTCCGGTAGTGGAGAGCACCCGACTGTTCACCCGCGGCATCGGCGAGGTGACCGACATCGTCGAGAAGGAAATGTATACGTTCACCGATTCGCTCAATGGCGATTCGTTGACGCTGCGCCCCGAGATCACCGCCGGCGTGGTGCGGGCCATGATCGAACACAATCTGCTCTATGACCGTGCACAACGCGTCTACAGCATCGGCCCGGTTTTCCGCCACGAACGCCCTCAGCGCGGCCGGTATCGTCAGTTTCATCAGATCGACGTCGAGGCGATTGGCTACGATGGCCCCGACATCGATGCCGAGCTGATTCTGATGATGGCGCGTCTGTGGCGCATGCTGGGCCTGAGCGACATGCGTCTGGAACTAAATTCGCTGGGGCAGGCCGAAGAACGTGCTGCCCATCGTGCCGCACTCATCACCCATCTGGAGGCGCATCGCGAGCTTCTGGATGAAGACGGGCTGCGTCGCATGTACAGCAACCCCTTGCGCGTGCTGGACACCAAGAATCCGGCGATGCAGGCCATGGCCGATAGTGCGCCGCGCCTGTTCGACTTTCTGGGAGACGCGTCACGTGCGCACTTCGACGGTCTGTGCGCTCGACTGGACGATGCCGGCATTGCCTATACGCTGAATCCGCGTCTGGTGCGGGGTCTGGACTATTACAACCTGACCGTGTTCGAGTGGATCAGCGACAGCATCGGCGCGCAGGGCACCGTGTGCGGAGGCGGAAGGTACGACGGCCTGGTGGAATTGCTGGGAGGCAAGCCCAGCTCGGCGGTGGGGTTTGCGATTGGTATGGAGCGGTTGCTCGAGCTGTGGGGCCAGGTCGATGCTGCACCCGAGCCCGCCGAGTGCGAGGTGTACATCGTGCACCAGGGCGATGCGGCGCAGCGCGTGGCTGCCAGCCTGGGTGAAACCCTGCGCGATGCCGGATTGGCGGTCATCGTTCATGCCGGTGCCAGCAGTTTCAAAGCCCAATTCAAGCGTGCCGACGCCAGCGGTGCCCGTATTGCGGTTATTCTTGGCGCCGACGAACTTGCCCAAGGCGCGGCGAGCATCAAATATCTGCGCGGCAGCGTCGATGCGGCGCAAGCCAAGGTGCCGTTTGGTGAGTTGGCCCAAGCATTGAAGAATCAAGGATAAAGATGGCATACGATCTGGAAGAGCAGGAACAGTTTGACGCACTCAAGGCGTGGTGGGCGAAATACGGCACGCTGATCATGGCGGTGGTCGCCGCGATTGCGCTCGCCTGGGGGGGATGGTCCGCCTGGAAGGCCTATCAGTCGCATCGCGCCAATCAGGCGATGGGTTATTTCGAAGCGCTTGAAGATGCCGCTCGCCTGGGTGGTGCCGATTCTGCCGTTCGGATCAAGGCTGCCGCCACGACCTTGCGTGACGACTATGCCACCAGCGCCTACACCGGGCGCGCCGTGCTGGTCGCAGCCGACGCCTTGCTGTCGCAGAAAGATGTAGATGGTGCACGCGATCAACTGGCCTGGCTTGCCGGACAGTCCTCGCACGCCGCGCTGCAGCCCCTGGCCCGCGTGCGATTGGCCGGGATCTATCTGGACCAGAAAAAATACGATGAGGCCCTGGCCCAGTTGAGCTCGCCGCCCGCACCCTTCGTGGCGCTCTTTGCAGACCGCCGCGGCGACATTCTGGCTGAACAGGGCAAGAACGACGAGGCTCGCCAGTCATGGCAGTCTGCGCTTGAAAAACTCGGCCCGGCCGATCCGTTGAAGCAGGCCATCCAGCTCAAGCTGGACGCCTTGACTGGAGCCTGATGATGAAAATTGCTGTGTCGAATCACCGATTGAGCCGTTTGCTATTGGGCGGGTGTGTCGTGCTGGCGCTGTCGGCGTGCTCGCTTTTTTCGTCCGACGATGGCCGCAACAAACCGGCAGATCTGACCGAGTACAAGGCCTCGGTCAATCTGCGTGAAATCTGGAAGACCTCGATCGGCAGCGGCTCGGGCACCGGTTTCGCACCGGTGGTCGTCAACGACGCCGTCTACGCCGCAACCCCCAACGGGCGCGTGGGCAAATTCGATCTTCAGACCGGCGCCGAGCGCTGGCGTGCCGATGCCGATACCGATCTGTCGGCTGGCGTGGGCAGTGATGGCACTACGACCGTGGTGGCCTCCGTTGACGGCCAGATCTTCGCCTACGACGACACCGGTGCACTCAAGTGGAAGACGCGCGCGACCAGCAATGTCAGCATCCCGCCGGTCGTGGGCTATAACCTGGTGGTGGTGCGCAGTGGTGACTACCGCATTCAGGCATTCGATGTGACGACCGGCGAGCGCGTCTGGAGCCTGCAGCGTCCGGGGCCGGCGCTCGCGTTGCAAGCGCCTTCGCAACTGGCCATGGTCGAAGGCCTGGTCATCACCGGGTTGCCGGGCGGCAAACTGCTTGCGATCGACGCGGCCACTGGTAATGTGCAGTGGGAAGGCACGGTCGCCACCCCGCGCGGTGGCAGCGACCTCGAACGCCTGACCGATGTCGTGGGCGCACCCAAGATGGTGGGTCCCTTGCTGTGCGCCGTGGCCTATCAGGGGCGTATCACCTGCTTTGACGTCACGCAGGGTGGACGATCGCTCTGGGCCAAGGATTTCTCCAGCGCCAGCGGCATGACGCTCGATGACCGCTTCGCCTATGCCGCCGATCAGCAAAGCGTGGTCAACGGCTTCACGCTCGATAGTGGTACAAACATCTGGAAGCAATCGGCGTTGCGTAATCGTCAGCTGACCGCGCCGGCCGTGCTCGGTGGTGCCCTGGCGGTAGGCGACTACGATGGCTATGTGCACATGCTGTCGGCCGGCGATGGGCAGTTGCTCGGTCGACTCTCGGTCGGTGGAGGCGCCATCGTCTCGCCGCTGACTTCCACGCCTCGCGGCGTCCTGGTGCAAACGGGCAATGGCAATCTTGTCATGCTCGATGCACAGTACTGATTATTCTCTTTTCAAGTCTATCGTGTCATTCAAGCCTGTCGTCGCTCTGGTCGGTCGCCCCAATGTGGGTAAATCGACGCTGTTCAATCGTCTTACCCGATCACGGTCGGCGCTGGTCGCCGATTTTTCGGGACTGACCCGCGACCGTCACTATGGTGAAGGGCGCACAGGCGATATTCCCTTCATCGTCATCGACACGGGCGGGTTCGAGCCCGTAGCCAAGGACGGCATTCTGTTGCAGATGGCCTTGCAGACCAAGCAGGCCATCGCCGAGGCCGATGTGGTCATCTTTCTGGTGGATGGACGTGCCGGGGTCAACGGGCATGACCACGACATCGCCAGACTGCTCAGGCGCACCAGCCAGCGCGTGCTGCTGGCCGTGAACAAGGCCGAGGGCAGGGGCGAACGCGCGGCCGCGGATTTCCACGAACTCGGACTCGGTGAGCCTCACCCCATCTCGGCTGCGCACGGCGATGGCGTGGTCGATCTGATTGAACTGGCGCTTGCCGGAATGGGCGAGCCTGTCGT